>Ga0185342_1000211_pt1 | contig 32028 bp, 26 predicted proteins | sample ConPoolayeEmetaG_FD_128045 | JGI IMG/M metagenome (GOLD analysis project Ga0185342, IMG submission 128045) | Hot spring microbial mat communities from California, USA to study Microbial Dark Matter (Phase II) - Cone Pool mat layer E metaG... ... | reverse complement strand
AAGTCTATAAATAAGGAAAAATTCTCTGATAAAAAGGAGGATGACTGGCAATGACAAGCGCTAGCCCAGAAAACGAGGTGAATGCTAGTGAAGGTGAAACAATTAGTTTAAGCGAGATTGATCAGACTTTTCTAAAAGATTTGGAGAATTTGCCTGGTGGAGAAGCTTTGAAGCTTTGCTATCAGTGTGGTGTTTGCATATCGAGCTGCCCGGTGGCAAGGTATTTAAGTGAGTATAAACCGGCTCAGATTGTTAGAATGGCTGTTTACGGTCTTAAAGAGAAATTATTCGCCAGTAGAAACATATGGCTATGTTCTACGTGTTATGCCTGCCTAGAACGCTGCCCGGAAGGAGTGAGACCAGCAGATATCATTAGATCCATCGCCAATCTTGCTTTTCGAGAGGGCATAGTACATGTTGCATTTAAGGAAGCCGCTACTAATATTTTAAACACGGGTAGAATGTTTGAGGTGCCAGAAATTAGGAAAAAGAAAAGAGAGAAAGTGGGGTTACCAAAGCTCCCAGAAGTAAATATTGACGAAGTTAAAAAGCTTCTAAGAAGCACTGGGTTAGAGGAACGTCTGTCCAACACGAAGAAGGTTATTGGAACCTCCGAAGAGAAATCAGAGTAGAAACTAATAAGATATGGGGGTTGTGGAAGTGAAGTATGCGTTTTTTCCGGGATGCTTATCCCCTTCACGTATACCAAGTTATGAACTTGCAACTAGAAGGATCGCGGAAAAGTTAGGTATAGATCTTGTTGATTTAGAGGGAGCTAACTGTTGCGGTTACTACCTCATGTCTCTGGATCACCTTTCCGCTTTGGCGTTGGGTGTGAGGAATCTCTCTTTAGCTGAGAACTTAGGATTAGATATTTTAACCATATGTACGGGTTGTTTTAGCACACTAAAAGAAACAAATGATATCTTTAAGGAGAACAAAGAGAAACAAGCTGAATTGAATAAGCTAATGAAAAGCATTGGGAGAGAATACAAGGGAAGCGTGGAGATAAAACACTTGGCCAAAGTACTACTTGATGATGTCGGACTAGAAAAAATTAGGGGAAGCATCGTACATCCACTTAAGGGATTAAAGCTGGCTATTCACCCAGGCTGCCACCTTGTTAGACCATCGGATCATCTTCATTTCGGCGATCCAGAGGATTTAAACGTGTTAAGAGAGCTAGTAAAGGTTACCGGGGCCGAGGTAATTGAGTATCCTGATGAAATGGCTTGTTGTGGATTTGTCATCTTTGGTGTTGATAAAGACGCCTCGCTAAAAATAGCTGGAGACAAGCTAAGGGCAATAAAATCATCGGGCGCAGATGCAATAATTACCTTCTGCGGTTTTTGCACACTTATGTTTGATAGAAATCAGCCAATAATTGAAAAATTCCTCAGCGAGAAATATGATATTCCGGTTTTACTGTACCCGCAGCTACTCGGCTTAGCTCTGGGCATCAAACCAGAAGACCTCGGGATCGATGAGAATAGGGTGAAACCAAAAACTGTATTCGAAGTGCTAATGGAGGAAGAGTAATGGTTTCAGCTTCGGAATTTGCTGTATCAGAAATTGTAAAATATTGTTATCAGTGTGGAAAATGTGTTGGTATTTGTCCAGTATCCGGATTGAAAAATTTTAATCCACGACTCATGATTCACAAGATTCTTCTTGACGGCCCCGAGTGCTTACTTAGAGGCAATGACATTTGGAATTGCCTTACATGTGACCAATGCTCTAGTCTCTGCCCAATGGGAATAGAGTTTTCAAAGTTCGTTAGAAGTGCAAGGGTAGAGAGTTTCAAGAGGGGAATATACGGCGAGGAGGCTCATACGGGAATTCTTTCAACTATTACCAAAATCATGGCTAATTCCAATTTGACTCCAAATATGCTTGGTGAATGGTTCCCTTCAAGACTTAAAATACAAAATAAGAGCGAGTACGCTTACTTTGTAGGATGTCTACCTATTTTTGATCGGGTTTTCGCAAACATAGGAGGTAAGTATTCGGACATAGCTGTGGCAGCGGTAGCTATTCTCAATGAGCTGGGTATAACTCCTGCAGTGGTCAGTGATGGAAAATGTTGTGGGCATGATAGGCTGTGGTCGGGAGATGTTGAAACATTTAGGGCGCTGGCAGAACATAATCTCCAAGCCATTGATAGGACAGAAGCATCAACACTTATCACAACATGTGCCGAGTGTTATAGGACACTTAAACTAGACTATCCTGAACAATTCGGTGAGCTTCCTTTCAAAGTAGTCCATATGTCTGAGTTTTTGGCAGATCAGATAGATAAGAGGGGATTAGATTATCCTGTAACAGATAAAAAAAAGGTTACATACCATGATCCCTGCCGTCTTGGAAGGCAGGCAAAAGTGTTTGATGCTCCTAGGAAGGTCATTAAAAGCGTTCCGGAACTTAGTTTTGTTGAGATGGAAAGAATAAGAGAAGATTCATTATGCTGTGGTACAAGCAGTTTTCTATCTTGCAATGATTATGCGAAGGCGATAAGAGTTGATAGGATGAATGAAGCAGAAAGAACTGGGGCCAATGTTCTTGTTACAACATGTCCTAAGTGTCAGATACATTTCAACTGTTTAAAAACTGAGGTACAGTTTGCTGATTGTAAGACAAAGAAGTACGACTTTGAAATTACTGATTTGACTGTACTGGTAGCCCGATCTCTTAAACTGATTTAGAGGTTTGAATATGAAGAAAAATGATGAGGAAATTGTTGGTTCTGTTTTGGTTATTGGTGGAGGAATAGCAGGAATCCAAGCCTCCCTAGATTTAACAGATCTGGGATATAAGGTCTATCTCGTAGAAAGAGCTCCCAGTATTGGGGGAAGAATGGCTCAATTAGATAAAACATTCCCAACTAATGATTGTTCACTCTGTATTCTGGCTCCCAAAATGGTGGAAGTGGGGCGAAACCCAAACATTGAACTGCTCACATATTCCGAGGTAAAGAGTGTATCTGGAAAAGCTGGAAATTTCAAAGTAGAGGTTCTGAGAAAACCCCGATACGTAGATGAAACTAAGTGCAAAGCATGTGGAACCTGCAGTGAAAAATGTCCCAAAAAAATAGTGGATGAATATAACATGGGATTGGGACAAACGAAAGCCATATACAGTCCATTCGCCCAAGCTGTGCCAAACACCTATCTAATTAATCCCTCAGAGTGCATCTATTTTCAGCGGGGAAAGTGCCGTAGCTGCGAGAAACTTTGTCCAGCGGGAGCAATAAACTTTGAACAGAAAGAAAAAATAGAGGAATTAAAGGTAGGAGCAATTATTGTTGCAACAGGGTTTGAACAGTTTGACCTGACCCAAAAGAAAGAATATGGGTATGGACGTTTTCCTAATGTTATTTCTGCTCTTGAGTTTGAGAGGTTAATGTGCGCATCAGGCCCTACGGGAGGACATATAGTTAGACCTTCGGATCATGAAGAACCAAAAAGAATTGCGTGGATCCAGTGTGTGGGTTCCAGAGACACTAAAATGAAGAGTTACTGTAGTAGCGTATGTTGTATGTATGCAACAAAAGAGGCCATCATAACTAAGGAACATGATCCTAACATAGATTGTTACATATTCTATATTGATATGAGAGCTTTTGGAAAAGGTTTTCAGGATTTTGTAAACCGAGCAAAAGAAGAATACAATGTTAAGTACATCCGTGGCAAAGTCTCCCAGATTATCGAAGATCCAAAAACCAAGAATCTAAAGCTTCGCTTCGAAGACATGGAAAGAATGGAGTTCGGAGAGATGGAAGTGGGACTGGCTGTCCTGTCGCCTGCCCTAGTTCCCTCAAAAGGAACTAAGGAGTTAGCAGAAATATTAGGACTGGATTTGGATGAAAACTGCTTCTTGAAAGAGAGAGATGAGTTCTCACCTGTAGAAACTAACATTCCAGGTGTGTATATCTGCGGATACGTTCAAGGACCAAAGGATATACCGGAATCGGTGGCTCAAGCCAGCGCAGCGGCAGCTAAGGCTTCGGAACTCCTTGCACCAGCTAGAGGAACATTGCTAAAAGCGAAAAAAAAGGTGCCTGAAAAGAAAATCAGCGAAGAACCCAGAATTGGAGTAATGATTTGTCACTGTGGAACCAATATAGGAGGCTTCTTGGATTGCAAGAGTGTTGCGGAATATGCAAAAACGCTTCCTGGAGTCGTCTATGCTGAAGACAATATGTATTCTTGCTCAAGCGATTCCCAAGAGAAAATAAAAAAACTCATTGCAGACTATGATCTAAACAGATTTGTTGTAGCTTCATGCACCCCTAGAACCCATGAGCCTCTATTTATGAAAACTTGTGAAGAGGCGGGACTAAATCCCTTCTTATTTGAGATGGCAAACATCCGAGACCAATGCAGTTGGGTTCATATGAGGGAATATGAGAAAGCAACCGAAAAGGCTAAGGACTTAGTCAGAATGGCGGTGGAAAAAGCAAGAATGCTTAAACCACTATACTGTGATACCGTGGAAGTCGAAGGATCGGCGCTTGTGATAGGCGGTGGCATCGCAGGTATGACCGCTGCTCTTAGCATTGCTAGACAGGGGTTCAAGGTTTATCTTATTGAGAAGGAGAAACAACTTGGGGGCAAGCTCAGAAGTCTAGATACTCTTTTCATATCAGGAAGAAAGGCTGAGGAGTTACTTCAAGAAAAAATTGATGAAATAAGTTTACAAAAGAACATAACGGTATATACACAGGCAAAAGTGAAAAGCATAGAGGGGTATATTGGAAACTTCGGAGTCACAATAGAAAACGAGGAAGGAGAGAAAAAAATCAAAGTGGGGGTTATAGTAGTAGCTGTTGGTGCGGAATCCTTCAAGCCTATTGGGATGTATAACTACGGAAATAGTGATAAGATAATGACCCTTCTTGAACTGGAGGAAGCGATGAAAAGGGGTACAGTAAACTTTGGGAAGAATATAGTTTTCATTCAGTGCGTTGGTTCCCGAGAGCCTGAAGGAAGAACATATTGTTCAAGGGTTTGCTGTACGACCTCTATTAAACAAGCACTCAAACTTAAGGAATCTGATCCCGAAAGGAGAATATTCATTCTATATAGGGACATTGTAACACCCGGGAAGGGATACGAAGACTATTACCGCAGGGCCTTAAGAGAGGGTATAATGTTCATCCGTTATCAAGAAAACCAGAAACCGAAAGTTAAACTATCAAATGGAGGGAGGCCAGTAGTTGAAGTTTATGACACGCTTCTCCAAAGAAATGTGGAAATAGAGGCGGATAATGTTGCTCTAGCGACACCGTTGGTGCCCATAGAAAACAGCGAAGAATTATCCTCAATGTTAAAGGTACCACTAAGTCAGCATGGCTTCTTCTTGGAAGCTCACTTAAAGCTTAGACCTTTAGACTTCGCAACAGATGGAATATTCCTATGTGGAACAGCAAGTTCCCCATGCACAATACCGGAAGCTATAGATCAAGCAGAAGGAGCCGCATCTAGGGCATCAACAATACTAGCAAAGGGTCAAGTCGAAACAGTAGGCATAACCTCCGTGGTAGATGAAAAACTCTGTATAGGCTGCGGCCGCTGCGCCGCTGTCTGCCCATATAATGCAATACAGATGATAACATGTGAAGAAGAACTGGGAGAAATAAAAATACAAACCCGGAAAGCAAGAGTTATAGAAGCAGTGTGTAAAGGCTGCGGAACATGTGTGAGTGAGTGTGGCACAAACGCAATTAATCAGAAACGCTTCGAGAGACAACAGATAATGAAAATGATTGAGAGCGCGATACATTAAAAAATGAAGGGTGATGTTTTTGTCAGAAAAAGGGAAAGGAGAGTTTGAACCTAAAATAGTTGCGTTCTGTTGTAATTGGTGCTCTTATGCAGGTGCAGATTTAGCTGGTGTCAGCCGGTTCCAGTATCCACCCACAATAAGAATAATTAGAGTTATGTGTTCAGGCAGAATCGAACCGATTTTCATACTTAAAGCCTTTGAAGCAGGCGCAGATGGGGTACTAGTTTCAGGTTGCCACATTGGTGATTGTCACTACATTCACGGAAATAAGATTGCAGAGAACAGGATTAAGGCAACATCGGAGATATTAGACCTTATTGGTCTAGGTTCAAATAGACTCAGATTAGAGTGGATTTCAGCTTCCGAAGGCATGAAATTTAGTGAAGTTATCAAGAGTTTTACAGAACAAATCAGGGAAATTGGTCCCAGTCCCCTTCGCAAGAGCTAGGAAATAACAGTTTATCTAAATACAAGGGCCTGTTGTAATAAAATATATTAAACAAACAGTTTGACGGGCATCATAAAAAGTACTACATCCGCCCAATAAAATGAGAAATATATGTTCACTAGAAGAATGGGTTGACAAAAGATGAGCAAAAAAATAGATTTGAGTGAAGAGGAACAAGTACTTGTAAAGGAAATTATGGAAGAATTGGGCTTGAAAGGTGGTAAAGACAAGCGACTCGTATCAACTATTGGCAAAAAACATAATTTTGATAAGCAAAGAATGATTGTTGCAATTAAACGTGCAATCATCGGGAGAACCGACGAAACACCTAATTCTTAAATTGGAGGTGATTAATGCGAATGAGTAATAATGAGAAAACTGCATCGGAACCAGCCATCGGCGTCTACGTTTGCGAGTGAGGCGTTAACATAGGTGGCGTCGTTAACTGCAAAGAAGTAGCAGAATTCGCGAGTAAACTTCCTAACGTAAAAACATCAAAAACTTATTCGTTCTTCTGCTCAGACCCAGGACAAAAAATAATAAAAGAGGACATAGAAAAACTTGGAATAAACAGGGTGGTCGTAGCTTCCTGTACTCCTAAAACACATGAACCCACCTACAGAACATTGTTGCAAAGCGCAGGAATAAGTCCCTACTACTTCCAAATGGTTAATCTGCGAGAACATTGCTCTTGGGTACATTATAAGAATCCTAAAGAAGCCACAGAAAAAGCAAAACATTTAGTGGCGGCGGGAGTAGCTAGAGCTCGACTCTTAGAGGATGTACCTCAGAGAACCGTAAAAGTGGAACCCGCGGTTATGGTAGTCGGAGCAGGAATCGCGGGAATAAGCGCAGCAATCACGGTCGCTAATCATGGACTTAAGGTCTACCTTGTAGAGAAAAAGCCCACCATTGGTGGATTGATGGCCCAGCTTGATAGGACATTTGCTACTGACGATTGTGCAATCTGAATATTGGCTCCAAAAATGGTTGAAGCTGCTAAACACCCAAACATTAAATTGCTGACCTACACAGAAGTAAAGGAGTTGAAGGGGAGCCCTGGCGAATTCATAGTGACTCTACTAAAAAAACCAAGATATGTGAATGAAAGCAAGTGTACGGGATGTGGTGCATGTTCCGAAAAGTGTCCCGTAGAGGTTCCCGACGAGTTCAACAATGGACTTGGAACAAGGAAAGCCATATACATACCGTTCTCTCAAGCGGTGCCTAAGATTGCTTTAATATCTATGGAGGATTGTATTCAATGCAAGTCTTGTGAACGCCAATGCTTAGCTGGAGCGATTGACTATGATCAGAAACCAGAAGAATTCGAGGTTAAAGTCGGCGCGATTATAGTAGCAACAGGTGCGGATATCTATGATGCGGCTGAACGGAAAGATTATGGTTATGGAATATACGAAAATGTTATCACACAAATGGAACTGGAGCGAATGTTAAGTCCTACTGGCCCCACATTTGGGCATATTTACAGGATTTCAGACAGAAAGGTACCAAAGCGAATCGCAATGATCCAGTGTGTTGGCTCGAGAGACATAAAAACTAATCCTTACTGCTCCGAGGTCTGTTGCATGGTAGCAATGAAGAATGCAAAACTAATAAAACAGCACGATCCGAACACCGAAGTAACCATATACTATATGGATATGAGAACTGTAGATGAAGGACACGAAGAGTACTATATGGGAGCCAGAGGACACGGAGTGAAATTCGTAAGAGGCAATGTGGCCAGAGTCAAAGAAGACCCCAAAACCAAAAATCTACTGCTCAGGGTTGAGGACACATTAACAGGAGAAATAAAAAGAGAAGAAGTTGATTTGCTGGTTCTTTCAACTGCAGTAATACCATCAAAATCGGGAACAGAACTCGGTGCGATTCTGGGCATTGATATGTCAGCAAGTGGCTTCCTCAGACCAGTGCACTCAGGACTTAGCCCACAAGAAACAAAAACACGTGGAATTTATATTTGTGGCATAGCACAGGGACCAAAGGATATATCCTACGCAGTTTCTTCAGCTAAGGCTGCGGCGTCAGCTGCTACAGCTTGGTGTCTTGCGGGAGAAGCGACGCTAGAGTTAATAACTCCAATTGTTGAAGAGAAACTTTGCATTGGCTGCAGGAGATGCGAAAGAAACTGTCCATTCGGAGCCATTAAAGTGATTGAGGGTGTAGCGAAAGTAGACGAAGCAAGTTGCAAAGGTTGCGGAATCTGTGTCGCTTCATGTCCAGCACATGCTCTGGATCTCAGATATTACCGCGACAAACAGATAAGGGAAGAGACGGCAGCGCTAGTTGAAACTTAATCCATATGCTTAATGATTCCATCAGCGAAAGCCTTGACTGGTGGATGAAGGCTCTGGTAAGCAACCAGTAGGATTAAAAAATATAATTAAAAAAGGTGTGTGTTGGAGGAAATAGGTTGACATATCAAGTTGTTGTATATGCGTGTTGGAAATGAGGTTATGGAGTAGCCGACCTCACAGGTGTTTCCAGGGTGGCTTATGACCCAGCCCTTAGAATCGTGCGTTTAAGGTGTACGGGACGCCTGGATAGTTCGTTATTGCTGGAGCCGATTTGTAATGGTGCAGATGGCGTTATGGTGGTGGGATGACATATAGGTGAGTGCGACTTTGAAAAGGGAAACATTATGGCAGAGAAACATGTGAACTTTGTTAAAAGAATTCTTGAAAGACGTGGAATCGGAGGCGATCGGGTTAATATGTATCATTGTTCAGCGGCTGAGGTTGGTCGATTCAAGGAATCCGTTGAGGATATGATGGGCAAAATCAGAAAACTGGGACCTAATCCCTTAAGACAAGAAAAATAGTTACGGTTACTCCTCGGATGATCCTGAATCAATAAATCTCTGAAGATTCAGGAGACAATCCTCGTAAGCGGAGGGTTAAGTAACCTCTTGGCGGATATCCTGAATGGAGGTCACATAGTTGGCAAATAAACTAGATTTAGATGCTACGTTGGAAGCATTGAAGAGTTTTAGGGTTCGTGCCTTGTTCGGAGGAGAAAAAGAGATTGTCGAGTGTGGAAAAATAACCCGTGAAGAATGGGAGAAACTCTTAGATTTCGTCGTGGACGATGAAACTGAGCGTAGAAAAGTTTTGTTAACTGTTAAGAGATTAGGCAGCGCATCCTTGTCTCGACTGGAACAAGAGTTAGAAATGTCTAATTTCAGTATTCAAAAACATCTTCGACTCCTGGAGTACGAAGGCTTAGTTGAGAGAAGCTCTGACAATTTTTCAGAAGAAATTTATAAGCCTGTTTTAAAATCAGGGCCTTCGAGGCCTCCTTTTGAAAAAATCAAATTTATTGTAGATGAGAAGCTCTGCGTGGACTGCGGAGCATGTGTAAGTTATTGCCCAACTAACGCAATAACTATTATTGATGAAGCCCCAGTAATTGATGAGGATAAGTGCATTGGGTGTGGCATCTGTAATAGTGTAGCTTGCCCTAGAACCTTTCTCTATCTAGATCTTTTGAGATATTATGTAAAGGGTGAAACATGTAAACTTGATCAGGAACCAATAGCAGCATATAAGAGCGCCTTTGCGGCGCAAACCATGAAGGAGGAAATAAGAAAAGTTTGCCAGGATGGAGGCATAGTAACATCAATATTGGCTTATCTTTTTGATCACAACTTGATAGATGGAGCATTAGTGGTTAAAAAAAGAGGGGAAAACTGGGTCTCCGAACCGGTGGTGGTAACTAACAAGGAGGAACTACTTGAGACAGCAGGTACCAAGTATGTTGTTACTCCCACACTAGTAGGATTAGAAAAAGCCAAAAAGATGGGGCTTAAAAAAATTGCTGTGGTTGGAACTCCCTGCCAGATTCAGGCAGTCAGGAAGACGCAGGTCTTTTCAAGCGCCTTCCAAGAAATTATGGGGAGAATAGTTCTTGTAATAGGAATATTCTGCATGGAGAATTTTTCTTACCAGAATATGAAGAAAATTGTTGAAGAATATTGCAAGGTGAATCTAGAAAACGCACGCAAAATGGATATTAGCAAGGGCCAATTCTCAGTACACTCCAAAACCGGCGAAAAATCTTCAGTACCAGTTAAAGATATAACGGGTTTGGCGAGGCCAGCTTGCCATGTGTGTCCAGATCTCACCAATGAGCTTGCAGACATCTCAGTAGGCTCCATAGGATCACCGCCAGATTGGTCAACTGTACTTATTAGAACAGAGAAAGGTGGGGAAATTTTCCGAAAAGCCCAGGAGGAGGGGTACTTGACTTCGAAACCGTTGGAAGAAAGTGAAACAGGACTCCCCCTACTTATAAAATTAGCGAGAGGGAAAAGAAAGAGAAACCTTGAAAAACTAGAATCCAAAAGAGCAGAAGGGAAATATGCTACCCATTTCTAGATTTACAGATCCATTTGAAAAGATATTCATAGGGTCTGAATTGTTTCAAGCTCAAATTCGCAGTAATCGCTTCCCATAGCTATACACTTTGTTTCTCTGCAAGTCCATTCTTTATTTGTGATCTCTTGAAGAATGCCCGCAAGAGCACCCGCAACAAAGACACATACGGGCCTATCAGAATGCTTGTAGGATAGTGCAATTGTGGAAATTCCGGTTATTTTTAGTTTGCCTGTATCAACACTTCCCTCAACTGATAGTACTCTACCCCACCCTGAGACAGTGTTGTATTTTAAAACTTCGTATACTGGATTTTTATTAGTTATCAGAGCTACAGGTTTTATTAGAAGAGTTGCCCCACGTCCCACTTTTTTACCCAATTCGAAGAGAATTTTTTGGCACTCTTCATAGGTGTATTTTTCTTCCACACTTCTAATAAAGAGTATGAAGGTCTGTATTGGGGTTATCACGTGGTTCCAGCCGAGTATCGAAACCTGTCCCATTTCGTTGAACGACATACTTTCTTTTAATTTAGTGAAGGAGTCATAGAGTGGGAAAAGAGTGATAAATCTGTTTGGAGTAAAAAGATAAGCGAATCTCTGGTTCAAAATTTTGTGAGCTTCTCTTATTAGGGGAGTTCTTGAAATATGTACGTATGACTGCTTTTTTTCTTCAACTATTTCAAAACTAAAGTTTATGGCATAGTCAACGATATGAATCAAAGTATTAGTAACCTGTGGTTCATGAACATCGCGGTTTACTATTCCCAGAAATATTCCTCCCTCGCTCTTAGCGTCAAGAGTTAATTTTCTAATCATTCTCAAAACAGTTTTTGAATCAAAGTCGATAATAGAGGAACTTATATTGGCGTATATAACAAGTATCGGCTCATCCGGAAATTTTTGTTTGATCCAGTTTTTTGCGTAGTTTATTTCGTAAATTATTCTGTTTGGTTCATTCGCTATCTCCCTAATGTTCCTAACTTCATCATAAACCAATCTGGTTTTGTTTTCGCTTGAAATTAAGTCCAAAAAGTAAAAGCGGCCTTCCTGGATAGCATTTTGAAATACTGTATTCATTTTCTCGGAGAAATTTTTCTTAATTTGTTTATTAATTATTTCGAAGGGCAAATTTGTGTGAACCGTTATAACAACTCCGCCTTTTTCCAAAAAATTTAAAGCTATTAGGGCCGCAAGTCTATTGGCGTCGTTAAGTGTGAAGGAGTCTGATATTACTAAGATTGACAAGCCATCATATAAGCGCCCCAATGTTTTATCAATATAGTCAATTTCAGTTTTGCGAATCTTCAAACTGTCTCCCAACCTTCAAATCTTCGATTATTAAATCCTGTATAGCTTTCCTTAGAAGCATGAGGGAATATGTGCTCGATGCTAAATTTTTAAGGGGGCTGTTCAATTTTCGCCTCAAATACGCACCATTCATCCCCTGTGGCTATGCAGTTTGTCTCATCACAAACCCACCTCTTTCCTGTAACTCCCTCTAAAATGCCAGCCAAAATGCTTCCAACCAAGACGCAGACTTTGTGGTTGGATTTTCCATAATAGTGGGATAACGTCATAAAGTTGTAAATTTTAAATTTTCCAGATTCTGGGCTCCCCTCTCTCTTGATTAGTCTTCCCCAACCCCGAATTAGGAAGTAATTAAGTGTTTCTCTTAGCAAGTCACTTCCTTCTAAACCATACTTTGATTTGAAAAGATTTGTTATCTCCAAACCCAATTTTCTACCAAAATTTTCCATAAATTTTTCATACTCGTTTATGCCCAAAGTCTTTTCAAGTTCTTTAAACAAAAACAAGAATGTACTTAAAGGAGTAATCAAAAATTCCCTATCACGGAGTAAAATTTTCCCATCCTCATAGGAAATATTTCTCTTAAAATCGTCAAAGACTGGAGCCATAGCGGGAAGCTTCATAAAATTATTTTTGGAAAAAATGTAAGCATACTTCTGTTGAATATTTGCTGAGATTGGCTCCAAAACCGGAGATTTTAATACACGAACATATGGCTGTTTTAAGCCTCCCTCCTCCTCAGTTCTGAGTTCTACCACAAAATCGGCCAAATGTATAAGCGTATTTAGTATCAGAGGATCGTGAATGTCGCGATTAACTAGTCCCGTGACAATGTCCCCCCAACGCTTTACGTTTGCAGTTAACCTTCTAAACAATTTTAACACAGTTTCTGAGCCAAAATCAATAATAGACGAACTTAAATTTAGGTACAAAATCATAACTGGTAAGTCTGGTAAAAAATTTTTGACTTTTTCCCTTAAATAATTGACTTCAAACATTATCCTGGCTGGATCACTGTAAATTCTGACTATTCCCTTTAAGCCACTTGAACCTTCATAAAAAGCCTTATCTTGCGTCATATCCAGATAATAACATCTGCCTTCATTAAAGGCATTCCAAACAATATCAGTATCTTCTGATGAAAACCTTGCTTGAATGTCATAATTTATCTTAGAGGCCGGCAAACTTGTTCCTACTACTATGCCGCCTCCCCCTTGCTTAATGAAGTTTAAGCCAACCATAAGGTTAAGATTTATGGCATCATTTAAAGTGAAAGAATCACATACAAACAAAATTGAAATACCACCGGATAAAACTCCTAGGTACTCGTCTATGAATTCAACCAATGTTTTCTCAATCGTCAAACTTTATCCCTCATTATAACTTTTGTTTACCCTCTTGAATAATGGATGAGTTTAACCCACAAGTTTCAATTCGAACTTACACCTACTGTTTCCTTTGGCAGTACACTCTTGTTCATCACAAGTCCAGTTTCGTGAGGAGATTTCTTCTAGGACTCCCTGTAGAACGCCTCCTTGGATTATACAAACGGGATAATCGGATTTTCCATAATTGGCGGCAAAGTTGGAAGAGCCTTCAACTATTATGTGTCCGGATTCAATGTCTCCTTTGGGTATGTTGAATTTGCCCCATCCTGTAATCGAGAGGTGATTTACTGCGGCTTTAAAAATTTCTTCGTTAGTCAACCTCACTCGGGAAGACAGTGTTCGTACAATGTGTGACCCTATGAGCCTGCCCACATTTTTTACTATTTTTGTGTATTCGTTTTTCCCCAGTTTTTTTTCAATTTCTTTTAGAAGAATTACGAAGGAGGGGATCTCAGAAATAATGTAATTCGTTTCGTAGGCTATTACTTCTCCTCTTTCAAGGTAAGAGATACTTGCCTTCAACTCTTCAAAGGACGTAGGAATAGTGGGTAGAGTGTAAAAGTTGTTGTCAAACAAGTCATAAGTAAATTTTTTGTATAATCTTTTATTAGTATCCGTAGAAAGGGGGCTTCTGGCCACAGATACATAGGGTTGCTTTTTACCTTCAATAAAATCTACTCCAAATTCAAGTATATAATCAGCCAAGTGAGTTAGGGAGTTAGCTATGCTCAGCTCCTGCATTTCCCGATTTAAAACCCCCAGGAACAAATCACCATGCATCTTAACATTTAGTATCAATTTTCTTATCATGCTTAAAACGGCTCTCGGTTCAAAATCCATAATCAGTGAGCTAATGTTCGATTGCAAAATAAGAATGGGGGCATCGGAAGAACACTTAATATTATCCCTTGTGTTTAAAATTTCATATAGAATTCTGTTGAGGTCATTTACAATAATCTTAACACATTCTGACTGGCTAAGGGCAAAGTTATCGATATTTTCCTCTGGTACAATGTTAAGATAGCGTAATCGACCCTCATTCATTGCATCTTGCAAAACACGTCCTTTTTCTGGAGAGCTGAAATAGATTTCATCTTTTGTTGCAGAAGAGAAGGGAGGGTTTTCATAGAGAAAAATGCACCCTCCACCATTTTTCAAAATGTTTAATGCCACTGAATCTGCCAATCTTTGAGCATCATTTATGGTGTTTGAATCCGCTGAAATCAACATTGGTAAACCGCGGTAAAGAACGCCCAGAGAGTGATCCAGAAACTCTATTCCAATGTTTTTAATTTTCAAGTCCACAACCCCTTAAAGACCAAAAATTGAATAATTTATAAAAATTGATTATTTCATGAATCATATTTGGGTCAATTCAAATTCACAATAATCGTCACCCATAGCAATGCACCTTACCTCTTTACTAACCCACTTTTTTCCTGTAATTTCTTGAACCGCACCTAGTAAACCGCCCTCGATTAATATATCCACGGGCTTGTTTGATTTGCCCCACAATTGGGCTAAAGAGGAGTGAACTCTAATTTTTAAACCACCAGATTCAAGACTTCCCTCAATGTTTAACACTCTACCGTAACCCCTAGCACCGACATACATAAGAGTTGAATGTAAAAGTCGATCCCCTTTTAAATTAAACTCTGATTCAATAATCCTAACATTCTTAGCTCCGAAATTTTTAGCAAGCTCCATAATAATTTTTCTATAAGTATCATAATCCAGACTTTTCTCAAAACATAATAGAAGACTCACAAGGAATTGTGTGGGAAGCACAAGATGCCTAGTCCCCAATATTGAAATTTCACCTCTTTGATAAAAAACCTGACCGTCTTCCAATTCGTCCAGATAAAAAGATACTGGTGAAAAGGTTTCAAACTTGTTTCCCGAAATGTAGTACGCAATTTTTTTGTGCAGAAGCTTCTTAACAAACCCAACCATGGACGTTTTAGATACTTGCAGATAAGGACGGGGTTGATCTTCTCTAAGCTCCAATCCAAACTCCATAGTGTAGTTTGAAAAATGTTTCAGAGTATTTGTTATTTCCAGCTCATGAATGTCTCTGTTTACTACACCAATGAGAATATCCCCATTCTGCTTTATGTTTGTTATAAATTTTTTAAACATGTTTAAAACGGCCTTCGAATCGAAATCAACCATAGTAGAGCTAATATTATGATACAAGAGAATAACTGGACTACCGGGAAACATAGCTCTCATCTTTTCCATCGCACGATTAGCTTCATACAGTATTCTATCTATGTCATTTCTAACCAGCACCACACCAACCAAGCCCTCAAAGTTTTCCCCAGAAGGAACTCTGCCAGACACAAGATCTAAATATGTGAAACGGCCCTCATCCATAGCCTTTATTAAAGCATGATACTTATCAGGCAGAAACATATGCTTAAATTTTCTCGCGGCCAAAAAGTGTGGCTCATCCGTTTGAATAGCAACACAAGGCAATCCCTGATCTATTAGATTAAAAGCAGCTAACATGCTGAGAAGCAAAGCATCATTCAATGTAGCAGAATCAGCTATGAAGAGTAATACTTGACCTCCAGAAACGCCTCCCAAAGAAAAGTCTACAATTGGAATCCTAGTTTCAAACTCCAAAACCCAATCCCTCAAATATCTAAACAGTTCACAATAATGTATGTGGTGAAGCCTACTTTATTAAGTTCATCATAGGATAACAAATTCAAATAAATAAGGGTTACCCGAATTCCAAAAAGGGATACCGGCTATGATTTTAAAAAGTTTTTATCGATTATGAGTTATTATTGAGTATGTTGTGTATTTGTTTGATTTTTAATTTGTAGCAGATTTTATTTTGATTCTTTTGTTTATAATGTTCCCTTCGTTATCTTCATAGGACATTTGGAAACTTTGAACGTTCTTTTCACGCAACTCGTAGTTGAGTTCTACTTCTTTTCCCGCAGGTAACCTTTTTACACCCAGCATATAAGGCGCCGTTTCGAATAGCTCCTCCTTTATGCCAACCACTTTTATTGTAACGCCGTTAAGCTCTTGTCTCGTATTGTTTGTCACATGCAGGAGTAATTTCTCTTTTTCTTTTCGCTCCACCGAAACCTCTATTGATTGTGGTAACAGTTTCCCTTTCAATATATTCTGAGCTTTTGGCTCTTCGAACAATCCCACTTCCTCAATTGGGGGTAATACAATATTTATTGGTATCTGGAACTTAATACTTTCACCAGTAACCTTTACACATGTAATATCAAGATACCAGTAAGAGTAAGCTCCAAATGTCTGAGACCACTGAGTTCTTTCTGTAGGCTCCCAGAAATAGTTATAGCTGTGCTCAGCGTGCTGCGGTACCCTGATAGATAAGTAGCCCTGTGTAGGATTCTTTTCCTCAACAGTAGTCAAAATTTCCGGAGGACTCTTTTTAATGTGGACGCAAACCTTTGCATATTTAGGGCAGGAACAACTAATGTTCGAGTCATTAACTAAATTTACGGATAATAGTTTTAATCCCTCAGTTTTATAATTCAGTTTAATTACCTCACCGGGCTCAACAGCATCCTTTTCGATGCTAAAGCTCATCCCCTTAATGGTAAGAGAAACAGGATTAGGCTCAAATCTCTGTTCCGACCTTATTTTGATAGGTTTCTCTGAGACAATCTTAAAAGCTTCGCCGTACCTATCTAGTTTCCCCACAGAAAGAGAGGCCCTTATAAGGTAATGAATATTTTTTCGTATAAGGGTAGGAACCACTCTTCTACTCACAGGTAGTTCACGTTCTCTCACATAAATCCCGTTTTCAAGAAAGCCCTCACAGAATATCTCACTTGTAGACAGGGGAAGTTCATTTCCACAAGGCAAGTTAGTGAGGAGAGTAACCCCACCCCACCAAACCTTTGTATCCTCAGCTAGATCAAACTTAGTTACGGTTCTTACGGATGAACCGGCCGTTGCCGTATCCTTTGCGCGTAACTCTATTGACATCAGTAACTACCCTAAAGAGTGAATTATTTGTTTCCTTATACTAGCCTTCAGCATGGGCTCTAACCACAAGATCAGCAAACATAGACATATCGGAAAGCAGTGTATCAATCTTCTCCTTCGCTTTTTCATCCAATTCTTGAGTTTTCATTATCAATACTGCTATTATAAATTTGAATACGTGTAAAGAAATCTCTTTACCTCCATCCAGTCCCCGCCCAGTGAATTCTGCGGATTCAGACATAAAGAAGTTCTCTCTCAAATTATTACATGCACTTATGAAATCTCTCAGGTCCCCTCTTAATTGTAATCCTGTGCTAACTCCCTGAACATTGTGTACAATCACATTACCCGAAGTATCACTAATAATAATTCTGGCTGGAATTTCACTCAACTGTTTCTGGGCAGTTTCAACATGCTTCTCCAAAGACTTGTAACTCGCAACCAATATGTCCCGAAATATTTCAGCGAGTCTCTCCTGTTCATAAATTGAAGTCACATGAAAAGTAGGATTCCACCTAGAAAACAAATCTAGGAAGATACTCTTAGCCTTTTCCAGATTCGTGTCAAGAAGCTCCTTCACATAATCCTTCAGATCATACTTGTGGAAGAAAATGTGCACCGCAGGCTTAATATTATTCTTTGTGAACAAATCAATAATCTGTTTAAAGTACTCCTTCGCAGCCTCGAAACTCTCAGGCTCATGAAGATCCACAACTGGAATCAAAACATCCGTACCCTGAAACACCTTTGGATCACTAATATAAGACTCTCGGTACTGCTCCTGACCACCAAAGTCAAATATTGAAACCTCCAAGCCTAAGAAGGGATGCCTTCTAATCTCATACATAATAGTTGGAGCCGCACCCACAGTCTGTTCAGGCTTCTTGCCAGCAAACGTAGTCAAATATATACTAGTTTTCCCACATCCTGAAAGTCCAACCAAAGAGATTTTCAACGTTCTCTAACCTCCGCAAACACAAAGAATCAAATAACTATTTAACATTTATTATTCCGTTTTCCTACCCTCACTCGCCTTTTTACCCTCAATATCCTTCACACTAAGCTTCTGAGACAGAATAGTCCCCTGCCTATCAGAAATAGTCAACAAGTACTCCCTATCATCCTTAACCCTAGGATAACAGAATTCAAGCTCCTCAAAAGGATACCACGCCTCAATCTCAGTCTCCCAAGCATTGCTCTCAAATAAATCCTCCAAGTGAGCAATCCTAACCTTAATATCACTTATTGTTTTCCCCGAATTATTCGATAAAGTTATCTGAAGCATAGTGTCTCCATTAACAAAACGTGCATCCGAAACTTTAAGCAACTTTTGAAGAGCACGCTCAGTTATCCCTGCCTTCGCTTCTGCCTTCTCCTCAACCAAAGGTATTGCTCCCCGCCGTTCTACAGGTTCAGGGATTCCAGCTGCTGTCGGAATATACTTTAAAACGTAGGTTTGACGCCTCCTCTCAGTGTACATTTGCACCTTCTTTAACCTTGCTAGATTTAAAACCTTCTGCAAACCATCCCGATCTAGGGGCTGTAAAGTTAAATAACCATTCTCCATCGCATCCTCAAGAAGTTCATTAGCCACACCAGTACGCACCAGTATAGTCGAATACCCGTCAGGAGATCCAACACTCCCTACAGATATGTCAGCTAACTCCGAGGTTAAATCCCTACAATAATGACAGCTTGTTGAACGATACTTGTCAAGATCCTTCACCGGCCAAGCAGCAGTCTTATCGCCATTGTAGATTATGTTGAATTTGCCAGCCGATATACTCATTTTACTAATGGAACTCAGAGGTATTCCTTGCTTTATTTCAAAGAACTCCTTTAAGCCATCATGATAAAAAGAGTCCATACAGAATAGGCCTATTTTAAATATTTTCACCTTCATAAGTAAGTGGAGCAAACCGAAGGGCTGCTGCTGCATTTTGGTCACTGCGTCTATATTGCAGGGAGTGCCCACAAAGGCTATGGAGCGATACCCTTTATTAATCGCTTCAACCAAAGCCTCAACAGTTCTGCTGTGAGAGTAAACACTACCAGAAGATTTTAGAAGATCCTCAGAACTTGAGACTATTCTTGCAACAGGCTTCCAAGGCTCCCTCTCATCCTTTTGAGTAACTATTGCAGCATCTATCAAACCATGATCCATAGCATACAATAGGAGAGAAGTTACAACCCCACCATCCTGACCCTTAACTTTGTCTATCGCAGATTTGCCTATAAAAGCCGCAATGTAATCTCCAATCAAGGACTTTACAGAAGTTATAGTTCTGGGACAAGCACGGTAACATATTCCACAAGCAGTACATTTCCCAACCAACTTGGGAACCTCATCTTCCATCACAAGAGCCTTCTCAGGACAAACCGAGACACAGGTGCAACACGCTGTGCAAACGCCGCTCCTAATCACTTCCTGATTTAGGCGTCCAAAGTTTTCAAGCTTTTTCACTTTTAAGAGTCTTTCAGGAAAAGTATAACTTACGTACCCTTTTTCCTCCTCGTTTAACATTTATCTGTCTCCTTTCGTTTTTCGTTTCTCCGGTTTCTGAACGTAGATCGGGTCTTCAAACAATATAGGGTTATAGAGGTATCTTTCCAATTTTGCTCCAAAGTTATAGTTGGAATTATATTCTTGTCAAGTATATAAATTTTTTAGAAGACCTTAGACCTGCGTTCTAGAATCCTATAATCGTCAATAGTACAGTTTTTTGCATATTTAATACCTTTTCGATTGTGCAGAATGTTGAAAAAAGGTTCATATGGGACGGAAAGCGTCAATGTTTTTCCAATTCTACATTTTTGGAGAGGATTCGGGCGGTTTTTCTTCTTTGGAAGGCCAAGCAAAAATAATTACAGTTAGACAGATGAGGAAGGGCATAAAGAGTAGGAAAATCTGCAGGTACTGGGAATTCTCGGAGGGAATAATTCCTACTATTAGGACTGTGGGATTTAACTCAGAACTTTGAACATAGATCTTTTGGGCGTCAGAAATGGTCTGATAGCCTTGAGAATCTACTGCTCGAGCGTAGAATACCAAGCTGTGATTGTCGAAATTAGAAGAGTCTATGGTAAAGCTGTGACTGTGGCTTAGCATTGGTGTTGAATTGACGACTACCTTATTGTAGTCTGTAACCACTATTTCTAGGCTAATTATTCCTTGGGGGTCTGTGCAGGAGATGTTGATTGTGAATTGTTCTCCGGGGTTGATGCTTGTGGGGGCGTTGATGTTGAAAATGGTAGGTTGGTCTGGTGTGAAGCCTACTTCTAGAGTTGTGGTGTTGTAGAGATGATTGGGTTTGGTTACTGTGATGTTGTACTGTCCGGTTGGGGGTGCGGGGATTTTTATTCGGCCTTGGGAGTCGGTGAGGTAGGTGTGATAATATTCTGTCCCCTGTATGCAGACTAGGGTGTTGCTCACGGGGCGTCCTTCGCTGTCCTGGATTCTAATCTGCATCATTTGGCCTGGTGTAGGTGTGTATTCGGGTAGAATGATGTTTAGGCTTTGTGGGATACTGGTCCATATGGGGAGTTCTGGATCTCCTAGTAGGATGTATTCAAAGAATTCCTGTCTGTATATGCTGTTTTCAGCCATCCTAAATAGACCCACCTTCTGGTAGTACTCCTGTTTGCTTTCGTATAGGGCGTATCCTGCGCGTTGGGAAAACAGGCCATCATTGGTATGGAGGAGTATTTCGAAGAACAATGCGTCTAAGAGAGAATCTGATAAATCATTAATGCTGTCTCCGCCATAGCTTTTTCTAGTAGCTCCAATATAAGATATTGCTCCATTATTTGGATTCTTTAACATGGCTTCACCTATACAGTCTCCCACATAGTCTAGACCTGCTGTTAAACAAGCTGAGGCAAAAACTAGAGGCAGCCTATAACCATTATTTGAACTTGCAGCAGCATCAGAGGTATAATAAGTGCCACCGACGTCAGATGAGACCGAGTCGGTGGAACCGTGGGAGCATAGGTTGACTATTGTGCATCCATTATTTATTGCGTTGGTAAAATTGTTTAAAGTTAAATTGTTATAATTGCGTATGGAGTCGTAGAATAGATTTATAAAGTTCATGCTTAGTTCTTTGGGGAGAATGTGGTCTCGGATGTAGTTTTTGATCCGCCATCCCTGAATGTCATTGCTTTGGCTTAGTTGGCCTCCTGCGAATACTGCTGTTTGCATCCATTCTCCAATATGGTTGGCTATTTCTTTTTCGTAGGTGAGTGTTTTGTTTATCATGTTTTCGAGTTCGGTTAGATTTGAGGCGGGCAGCCTTCCGACGTATAGTTCTGGAATCCAGTCTATTTCGCTGAATTCGCCGTATAACTCATTTTCGTTATCGTCAAATGTTCCATTCAAAGCGGCGTAGTAATAGTCGCTTGGTACATTGTCCAGTCCAGTCCAAAAGTATCTTATGGGGATTATGCTGGTGTTGCCTGCCAGTAGGACCCAGCGGATGTTCCATTGGTTGTACGCGTCTGTCAGAAAGTTGCGTATTTTTGATGAACTGTCTTTTCCGGGGTAGTTTTCGTAGATGTAGGTTGTGTTGAATATGGCTGTGGGTATTCCTTTTTGTGTTTTCCATTCTGCAAATTGTGTCAGATTGGTGTTATTTGCCCATTCTGGGGGGGTTATTATTATGTATTGTGTGGTGTTTGTTTTCAGAATTAGTGGCGTGGGGATGTCTTTTATTTGTAGGGCTTGTTGGTTCTGTGAAATAACTGCAGGTATCCAGGTGTTGGGGGTGGGGAGGAGTAGGAGTGAAGCTCCCAAAGTTATCAGAAGTATTAGGAATCCCAGTTTTATGAGTGAAGTTCTCAAGTTGACCACTCCTCTTTCTGAAAATGGTGGGGAATCCTCAACTAGTTTGGTTTTTCTATAAAAAATTTGGGAGTTGTTTTCAAGATTTGGGTTTTGTGGTTTATTGTATTTCTTTTATTGAGATTCTTTTTACTAGTAGTTTGTTGGTTCGGTCTTCTATTTTTAGTATATATTCGCCGTCGTTGTCGACTCGGGGGTACTGGAATACTAGTTCTTCGTAGGGGAACCAGAGTTCCACAGTTGTGTCCCAGGAATAGGTTTCAAAAAATTCTTCGATGTGGGCAATGGATATTTTTATGTTTTCTAATCCTTTTTCAGAGTTGTTCTTGACTGTTATTTTTAGTTTTTTCTTGTTGTCGGTGAATTCTACGCCCACCAGTTCTATGGGGCTTTCGGGAATGTGTTCGATAGCTCTGGTTTCTATGGCGCTTTTTCCGGATAGCGGGACAGATCTGGTTTGTGGGCCGCTTAAACCGTAAATGTTGCTGAGAAGGAAGTATATTAGGTTTCTCTGTTTCTCCACATCGCTCTGTAGGGCCTCCATTAACTCTGATGATATTATTGGTAGGGATATTTCACATATGTTCAGGAGATTATTTTCGATTTCCTCCCCTTCCTTAATAATTTTGTTATCTTCTTGTGTTCTTATAGGTTTGCAACAAGCCAAATCCTTCTCTATTAAGATGTAAAGCTTGTCCTGCAAGCTCTCTCTGATTTTCTGAAGTATAACGCTGAGCAACTTATCTCCTAAAGGTTTAGCTAAACCCACAGGTACACTAACTATTAGAACAAAAACCTCCTCCGTCTCAGGAAACATACCCGCCCTTTGTTTTTCCCTAGCCGACTTCGCCTTAAATTTCGTGGCGGCATAAACTTTTCCCCCGAACTCTAAATCTACGCGGTTCAGTCCCTCTTTGAAATCGTCTGCTCCCAGCCACCAGACAGGGTGCTTCTGAATAATTCTCAGCGTTTCTAAATCATTCTTAAGACTCTCTGGGCAGGTAAATAGGGCAAGATGTCCTTTGGTTTCGTGAAAGTAGCACAGGTAAATACCAATCAAGCCCTCTAAAATATTTGGGTGCCGCTCTTCCTTCTTTTGTTGAAATTCTAAACCATTAATTACATTATCATTCGAATTTTTGGACATCTTAATGCACCAGAGAGTCTAGTGGAATAGTAGAGGATTCATTTTTCAGGGTAATTTTAATCTCTTGGTTCAAGAGTGAAGTTTGGTATTTAGTTAATTAATTTTTCTTAAACTCTTTTTTCAGCTGTATCCTTAGGTTGTAACTGGATTTCGTAATACCGTGTGTATTTTTTGAATTGGTTGACCCACTTTTTACTGATGACGCCTACAATCTGCCCCTGCTTATTAACGACCCCGACCCGCTTCACTTTGGTTTTGTCAAAAAGGGTTTTTAACTCGTCCATAGAAACGTCCTCGCTCACCGTTATAATGTCCCTAACCATAACGTCTCCTGCTTTATAGATTCGGGGATCCTTCTCCTTAGCCACCAAACGGAATATGACTCCATCCGTGATTATTCCAACAACCTTGTCGTTGTCGTCTTTTACGAATACTGAGCTTATCCAGTTATCCACCATTAGTTTTGCCACTTTGGGTAGGGAGTCGTCGACATGGCAAGTTATCACGTCACGGCTAGCCGCATTGACTATTGAGAATTTCTCCCTATTTTCAGTTGACAATCTTTCCACCAAGTTTTTGTGGATCTATCTGTTGATACTTTTTTGATTAGGCTTTTATACTTTTTTAATGTGTTAGCAGAACTAAATCGCCTTTGCGTTTTTAGATACAGAAGGCACTTTAATTTTCGTTAGTTCTTCCCTTTATAATCTGGTGATTAGTTCACATTTTTAAAATTTTCAATTAACAAAGCATGTTAATAAAAGGAAAAAAGGTACAAATAGGGGAGGCAGTATATGAAAACAAACATTTAATGTTCATGTCAGCTTGTTGACCGGCAGATAGAGTTAAAATTGCTTTTCGGTTAGATAAAATTTAATCGAGTCTATTTCAGAGGTTGTGGAAATGGTATTTAAACACCAGTACATATCAGCAACCGAGGAAGATAAGAAGGCTATGTTAGACGAACTAGGTATCAAAAGCGTTGAGGAACTATATAGGGATATACCGAAAAAAATCAGATTGAATAGGCCGTTGGATCTTCCCAGCCCGCTGGTGGAGGCGGATTTAAAGCGGTTCATTGAACGTATGATGGATAAGAATGTTACACATAAAGATATGCCTGTGTTTTTGGGTTCGGGGGTTTGGCTTCACTACGTACCAGCGGTGGTAAGGTCGCTGGCGTTTCTTCCAGAATTTTTAACTGCCTACACTCCCTACCAGTCGGAGATTTCTCAGGGAATCCTTCAAGCTTTGTTCGAGTATCAAAGTATGATCTGTGAGATTACAGGGATGGATGTAGCTAATGCTTCTATGTATGACTGGGCATCTGCGCTGGGTGAGGCTGCATTAATGGCGGGGAGAGCAACTAAGAGGAAGGAAATTTTAATACCCAGGATAATTCATCCCGAAAGAAAAGCCACACTTAAAACATATATACATAACATAATGAGTTTTAAAGAGATTCCTTACAACACAGAGACCGGAACCATCGACTTAAATGCTTTGGACAATGCAATTTCTGGAAGCACTGCGGCAGTGTACGTAGAGAATCCAAACTATTTTGGGGTTGTGGAACATGAGGTTGCCGAGATTAGTAGTATAGCTCATGAAAACGGCGCCTTATTTGTGGTGGGTGTAGACCCAACCTCTTTGGGCGTTTTGGCTCCGCCTGGAGAATATGGTGCGGATATCGTGATTGGAGAGGGACAACCCCTAGGCGTTGATCCATCTTTTGGGGGCCCCCTGATTGGACTATTTGCCTGTAGGGATGACAAGGCCTTAATAAGGAATATGCCAGGAAGACTCATTGGTATGACTGAGGATACGCAGGGAAATCGCTGTTATACAATAACCCTGCAGACCCGGGAGCAACACATTCGCAGAGAGAAGGCCACGAGTAATATCTGCTCTAATGAGGCGCTTTGCGCGATTCAGGTGGCAGTGTATCTTGCTTGTGTGGGACCGAAGGGGCTGGTTCAGTTGGGGGAGACTTGCATGGCCAATGCTAAGTACGTGATGAAGAGGATAAATGAAATAGAGGGATTTACTGCGCCGATATTTGATTCTACTCATTTTAAGGAATTTACAGTTAAATCTCAGATACCCGTAGATGAGGTTCACAGAATGTTGCTGGATAGAGGGGTGCATGGAGGTAAAATCATCAAAAATGAGTTCCCAGAGCTTGGAGAAGCTAGCCTCTACTGTGTAACAGAGATCCACAGCATTGAAGATATGGAAAAATTGTTAGAAGCGCTCACAGAAATCTCACGTAGTTCAGGGTAGGGGTTAAAGGAAGTAATAGTGTTTGTGGTTTGAGGAGGTTATGGAATGGCTGAGGGGTTTAAACAGGCTATCTGGAAGGAGAGAGATAAAGTACTGGAGCCACTTATATTTGAGATAAGTGTGCCGGGCAGGGTTGGGCATGTTTTGCCCAAGGCCTGCGACAAGGTTGTTAGTGAAGTTGGGGATGTGCTGAAAAGTATTCCGGAAAAAATCAGGAGAAAAACTCCAGTAAATTTGCCCGAGGTATCAGAAATACAGTTAACTAGGCACTATCTCCATCTCGCTCAGATGAACTATGCGGTGGATTTGGGTTTTTATCCTTTGGGTTCCTGCACAATGAAGTACAATCCAAAGATAAATGAGGAAATTGCCAGAATGGACAAGATTTCAAGGCTTCACCCCTATCAAGACGCTTCTACAGTTCAGGGAGCCTTGGAGTTGCTCTACCGTTTTGAAAAAATGCTTGCGGAAATTTCGGGAATGGCGCGGGTTACCTTGCAACCTTCTGCGGGGGCTCATGGAGAACTAACCGGCCTCTGTATAATAAGAAAATACCATGAAGATAGGGGAGAAATTCAGAATAGAAGGGAAATAATTGTGCCCGATTCGGCTCATGGAACCAACCCTGCAAGTGCCAATATGGCAGGCTTTAGTGTGGTGACAATTCCATCCTCTACAGATGGTTGTGTTGACCTAGAAGCCCTGAGAACCGTGGTTGGGAAACAAACAGCGGGCCTGATGCTTACCAACCCTAATACGCTGGGCATATTTGAGGAGGAAATACTGGAGATTTCAGACATCATCCATAGCGTTGGTGGTCTCCTATACTATGATGGAGCTAACTTGAACGGAGTTTTGAATAAAGTTAGACCGGGAGACATGGGATTTGACATTGTTCACTTTAATTTGCACAAAACATTTTCCACACCCCATGGAGGAGGAGGCCCAGGCGCGGGACCAGTAGGGGTAAAAGAGAAGTTGGTTCCCTATCTACCGATACCTATAGTGGAGTATGACGAGAAGAAAGGCGCTTACTACTTGGATTATAATAGGCCTAAATCCATAGGGAAGATGAAGGGGTTCTACGGAAACTTTGGGGTAATTGTCAAAGCTTACTCTTATATTCTCTCGCTTGGAGCTGAGGGATTAAATGAGGTTGCTGAGGTTGCGGTTCTTAATGCCAATTATTTGGCGAAAAAAATTAGGGAAATACCGGGATTCAGTCTTCCCTATGCTGAAGATAAGCCCCGTAAGCATGAGTGTGTTATAAGCGCCGCAAAACTGAAGGCGGAAACTGGCGTCACTGCGTTTGACGTGGCGAAAAGAATACTGGATTTTGGGATACACGCACCGGTTGTTTACTTCCCCCAAATAGTTGAGGAGGCTCTAATGATTGAGCCAACAGAAACAGAAACTAAAGAAAACCTCGACGCCTTCGTTTCGGTGATGAAAAAGATATCCAGCGAAGCCTACGGTGAAAAAGAAAAGGTTCTGAGCGCCCCCCACAGCACCTCAGTGAGCAGGGTGGACGAGGTTAGAGCAGCCAGAAAACCAATACTGAGTTGGAAAATGTATCAGAAATATAAAAGTTAACATTTTCACTCACAATTAATTTTTATCTGGAGATTTGGTTCCCGCCGCCTTCAGCTCCCTTAGCAGCTTCATCAGATCTACAACTCTGGCTAGTCTAGGCTTCTCTTTTATTATTACTTGCACCTGAGTTCCAAGAGCTGAAAAATCGGGATGTATGTAGCCCATTCCTATGCCCATTTTGCCATGAGTTATGGATATGCCTCCGCTGGTAATCAGACCTATTTTTCTGTCACCGTGAAGAATGGGATAGTGAGGCCTGGGAATCCCCCTATCCTCCATAGCTATTCCAACTCTCACACGAGAAAGGGGGGCACCCTTAAGCTTCAACAATTTTTCTTTTCCCACAAAGTTCTTCTTTTCAAGGTTCACAAATGCGTCCAGTTTTGCTTCGAAGGGATTGGTGTTCTCGTCTATGTCATTTCCATAAAGGGGCAAACCAGCCTCAAGCCTCAAAGTGTCTCTGGCTCCCAGTCCACAGGGTAAAATATTAAATTCTCTCCCCGCCTCTAAAATATGGTTCCACAGATTAAGGGCTCTCTCAGCATTGTTAATAGGAACATCAAACTGAATGATTTCAAAACCGTCCTCGCCAGTGTAACCCGTCCTCGAAACCATGCAGGTATGATTCGAAACTTCTGTTAATATAAAATTAAAGCGTTTCAAGCGGTTTAGGTCAATTTTTACTAATTTCTGTAAAGTTTTTTGGGAAGCGGGTCCTTGAAGAGCATACATTGGTGTTAGATCAGAAATATCGTTTATTTTTACTTTGTAGCTTTTGGATTTTTCCAAGAGCCAATTGAAATCTTTTTCTCTGTTTCCAGCATTTACTACTAGAAGGCTCTTTTCTTTATTGAAATAGTTTGTGATGATATCATCTATTATTCCGCCTTCCTCATTAAGTAGGAGGCCGTACCTACAGGCGCCCTCATGTAGATCATCCATATTTCTTGAGGTAACATAATCAAGAAAATCTTTTGAGTTTTGGCCAGTAATTTCGAATCTTCCCATGTGGGTTACATCGAAAATTCCAACACTATTTCTAACGGCCAAGTGCTCCTTTATGATGCCGTATTGCTTATATTCTAGGGGCATTGCGAAGCCAGAAAAACTAGTCATGATTGCTCGTTCAACATGCCAGTTGTATAAATGCGTCGTCCTCAGGTTTCCTCCATTTCTCATGAAACCACCATAAAAAAGTGAATTAATTTCTCCTTTAATACTATCTTGCCTAGATAGATAATTTATTTTCTCCCAAGTTGGTATTAAATTTAGTTAAACTGGCTTCTTTGGGCTTAGCGGAATAAGTCATAAAAGGTTTGAAATACAACATAATTCTGTGAAGTAAAGAAATACATAAGTATGGTTGGCGGAATATTTTTGACATAATACTGTTTCCAGATAGGTGTGTCCAGTTGGATTTTTTAGAGAACGCTAGGTTCTATGAGAAATTAGCGGAGAAGAGCCTTTCTTTTTTTAAAAAAAATTTTAGGAGTGCTGGATACTGGTATAGTAGCGCGGCGGATTACTATAGGATTGGAGGGGATAAGGAAAAGTTCATCAACCTAAAAAATTTAGCACTTAAATATTTCCTAAGCCTTTTAGAGGAGCCCAAAGAAAGGAGCATAGTAGACCGGGCAGGCCAGATTTACCTATGGGTTTCTTATGTCCATCGTGCATTGGGAAATCTAAATGAGCACCGCAACTTTTTAATCAAGGCAGCTAAAACCTTTGCCCTACAAGCAAAGAATCTAAAGGGGGATAAAACATCGCTGGAAGCCATGATCAATTACTATAATGCTGCGAACTGTTACCGAATCATTGGTGACAGAAGCAGAGCAGAGGAGAATTATAAAAATGCTTTAAGAGTATACTATCAAAAAGGAAGGAGTAAGGGAATCGAGTTTTCACCGGTACTGCTAGCCTCATGCCACTACAGACTGGGTGACATTAAAAAGGCGGTTGAAATTCTGGAAAAAGAATCAAAAAAGCAAAACCTTCCTCCACTAGTATTCTCAAACATCAACTTAATCCTTGGATGTTATTATCTGGAAGAGGGAGAGGAAGAGGAGGCTAGGAAACACTTCGAAGAAGCAAGAATCCCCCCTGATACCGAAAAACTGTCGGCACCTGAACTAGTTACCCAAGCTCTATGCCAACTAATGCTAAACAATGCTGAAAACGCCGCGGGACTAGCTGAAGTATCTATAAGACTTTCATCCAAAATACGGGACTACAATCTAAGACAACTTATACAAGAGATAGGAGAACTTGTAATAGGCCTAGTTAAAGGCCAAGAGCGAAAAATTGAAGAATTAATGGAAAGCCTAACTTGGCAACACATGGAACTTCCACTCTATGACGCTTTAAACATAATTACTAAAAAACAGAGCCAGTGAACACAAAACCAATTAAAACGGGAGGGTATTAGCAGTAGTATTTTGTAGTTTGCTGTCTAAAATCCTTAACAATTTCAATTTTCATATCCGAAGCGTCCATTTCGGGTGTGGGGTAGGTTATAAAGGGGAAGAAGTGGCTTATACCCTTATCACCCATCTGGGTTGCAGGATGATCTTCTCCAAGTAGAGACCGGGATATTTCAACGGTTAAGTGGCGCACGGCACTTTCATCTAAGACACCTAGGCTGTGAAGGTACTCATGAAGCAATAGGTGGAAAACGTAAGCATTGTAATACTCGGGTGACTGCTCTTTTATTCTCCTAAGGGGAGTTTTATTTAAAACGATCAGCTCAGAGCCCACTGGGTGAAATGCGCCAACAAGGTAACTTCCCTGAGCCCCCAAATCGGTTAAACCCAACATTACCGCTCTACGTACCTTATACTTCAACATAACCGCATCTTCAACCAAGCTGAAAATATCCGTAAATGATTTAGAATTGTTCAACCGATTCACAAATTCTTCCTGCCTATTCAAAAAAATCAAACCCCATCTATAAAAGTTAAATAATTTGTTTCTAGATTAAACAATTCCCACATTCATATATATTGACTAAGTTTTAAACGCAACAAAAAACAATTTTATCAACAACGGTGGAAAAACTTCAAATTTGGAAGCTTCAAAAAAGTAATAAGGTTCTTTGAATTAACAATTTAACTCAAATACTTCGAAGGAACAAAAGTTTACTAACTAAGGAATACTTGTGGTATATTTGGAGCGTGAAAAATATGGAAGATGAGGTACTTAAAGACCTTAAAACAAGATATGAAAAAGGCGCCCCCAACCTAGTTGCTCGTTTAGTGGGATACTTGTCCATAGCCTCAATAGCAGCTATGATACCAATTATAGGAATATCTTATATTTTATTGGAAGTTCTTCCGATGGATATCCCTTGGTATCTAATAATCTCACTTGCACCAGTTTACGTGGTGCTGGCAAGATGGATTTTTAACTTAACACTCATAGCCATTGCACGAATAACATTGAAACCAGTAGAGGAAGGGGAATACGAGATGGATGTGAAAAACAAAAATGTCAGAAACTGGCTAATAAACGGTCTGGGAACCACACTTGCACTACACTACGTTGGATACCAACCCTTCGGCATGCCCGCCCTAAGTGGAGTGGTCTTGAGAATGCTGGGGGCGAAAATGGGATACGCAACACAGGCAAACTTTGCCGCAGACCCCTACCTGATGGAGTTTGGCGACGGAGCTATTGCGGGAGGAGGAACGATATTGTCAGGACATGCCTTCGCCGGCGGCCGACTAATTATAGGAAAAACCAAACTAGGGAGAAATGTTACAATAGGAGCCAACAGTGTAGTATTTCCAGGGGTAGAAATTGGAGATAACAGCATCGTAGCCACGTTATCAACGGTGCCATACAAAACAAAGATTCCACCAAACCAGCTGTGGGGCGGAAACCCAGCACGCCAGATCGGAATAATAACTAAAGGCGGAAAAGTAAAGATGCTAAAAGAGATAGGGGACTAAACCCTCTCAACTATTTTCGCATTCGTGATATAGGGAGCCACAAATAAAACTTGTTTCTTAACTACCCTACGCCTTATAAACATAAATGGTGGAGAAAGAAAGATATAATTATTTTTATAACTGGAGTGATAGCGATGTTTACCATAAAAGATTTAACTCAATTGTTAATATTGCATAACATTGGTCGTGTATTCGATGCAGGGTTCTAAGGTAATAATTTTAGACTCGACGCTACGTGAGGGAGAACAAACTCCCGGCGTTTCCTTTAAAGTAGAAGAGAAAATAGAGATAGCAAGGAAGCTAGATGAAATAGGCGTAGGAATGATTGAAGCAGGCTCCCCGATTGTTTCAGAGGGAGTCAAGGAAGCTGTCAAAAAAATTGCGAAAGAAAATCTGAACGCGGAAATAATAAGTCACATAAGACCCGTAAAGAGCGACATCGACTTATCTCTAGACTGCGACGTAGACAGAGTAGCAATCTTCATTGGGACATCAAAAAGCCACCGTGAAGCCAAACTTAAAATGACCAAGGAGCAAATCCAAGAAAAAATTTTGGAAGCTATCAGCTATTCCAGGGATCATGGTTTAAAGGTGCGCTTCACCCCAGAGGACGCCACCAGAACTGAAATAGATTATCTCTTGCACATCTGTAAAGAGGCTGTCGAGGCGGGAGCCGACAGAATAAGCGTCGCAGACACTGTAGGCATTATGACCCCCAACCAGATGTATGATTTGGTATCAAAGATTCGCGCCAATGTGAGAGCAGAGCTGGATCTTCACTGCCATAACGATTTGGGTTTAGCTACAGCCAACTGTTTAGCAGGAGTACAGGCAGGAGCCACAGTAGTGCACACCACGGTGAATGGACTGGGGGAGAGAGCAGGCATCGCCCCTCTTTCCGAGG
>Ga0185342_1000209_pt1 | contig 32105 bp, 27 predicted proteins | sample ConPoolayeEmetaG_FD_128045 | JGI IMG/M metagenome (GOLD analysis project Ga0185342, IMG submission 128045) | Hot spring microbial mat communities from California, USA to study Microbial Dark Matter (Phase II) - Cone Pool mat layer E metaG... ... | reverse complement strand
GTGGCTCTCGAAAAGGCCCAGTCCTCGCTCAGCGCCCGCATTATCGGGGCTGACCGGCGGCGGTCAACCCGCCTTGGCAGTCGACGTCCGCTTTGCCTTCGGCGCGTTCTTGCAGCCCGCAATGCCGCCGCTACCATGTTGGCTTTCCGATCCCGCTGTGACCTGGCAGGGTCGGCAGTCGCACTGGCAATCGCCCCGCGGATCGGACGGAGGACCGCATGCGAATTCTCGTCGTACTCAAACAGGTGCCGGACTCTACCACCATAATCCGTATCCGCCCGGACCGACGCGACATCGACCGGACCGGCGTCAAAATGGTGGTCAATCCTTTTGACGAGTTCGCGATCGAGCAGGCAGTGCAGCTTAAGGAGAAACGCTCCGACGTCGAAAGCGTTACCGCGCTCATTGTCGGCCCGGCTTCAGCAGCCGAAGCCCTGCGTACCGCGCTGGCCGTCGGGGCCGACCAGGGTATTCACCTTCAAGACGAAGTTTTCGACCGGCTCGACGAGCTTCAGACTGCCGCGCTGGTGGCGGCGGCGGTACGCGGTGGCAACTATGACCTGATTCTTACCGGCAAGCAGGAAATCGACCTGGACAGCGGGCAGTTCGGCCCGGCCCTGGCGGAATTCCTTGATATTCCTCATGTCGGTGCGTGCACCAAACTGGAAATGGCTGCCGACGGAAAGTCCTTCGTGGCGCACCGGCGAGTGGAAGGGGCTGAAGAGGTCGTCGAAGTCCGCCTGCCGGCCCTGGTCACCGCCGAAAAAGGCCTGTGCGAGATGCGCTACCCCTCGCTGCCCAACCTGATGAAGGCCAAGAAAAAGCCGGTGCAGGTGCTCAAGGCGGCCGATATCCCCGGCTGGCCCGACGTTGTCGCGGGCGTCGGCGGTATGACCATGCATGACTTTGAGCCGCCACCCGAACGCCCGCCCGGAAAAAGCCTTAAAGGTGAACCGCAGGAGGTAGTCCGCGAGCTCGTCCGCCTGCTGCGCGAAGAGGCTCGCGTGCTGTAGTACCAGGGTATCAGACCAGGACCGCGGCATACGCGGTACCCGCAGGGACTTGGGAAAGTCATGACCAACGACATTCTCGTCTTCGCAGAACAGCGTAACGACCGACTTCATCCCGCTTCGGCACAGATTGTCACAGCCGCCAAGGCCCTGGCTGAGAAAACCGGCGGCAAAGTCGTCGCCGCCATAGTGGGTCATGAGCTCAGTCAGGCCGTCGATGCCATCGACCGCACCGGCGTCAACGAAATCATCATCGTGAGCGACAAGGCGCTGGCGAACTACTCGGCCCTGGCTTACCGCACAGCGCTTACCGCCGTCATGGAGCAGGTCAAGCCGCGCGTGTTTCTTTTGCCGGCGACTTTCATGGGTCGCGATCTGGCGCCGCGTGTGGCGGCCCGCTGCAAGGCCGGTCTGGCAGTCGACGCAATTGAAGTACGCTTGGGCGAAGACGGGCGGCTCGATGTCAAACGCCCGCTATACAACGGCAAAGCCACTTGCCACGTCTCTTTTGCCCCCGAGCGGCCGGTGCTGGTGTCCATCCGGCCCAACTCGTACGCGGCAGCCGGCGGCCCCGGCGGCGCAGCGCGGAAAAACCTCGCTTACCAGCCACGGCCAGGCGATGATCGGATCACAGTCCGCGAGGTCATCCGCACCGGCGGCGAAATCAAGGACGTTACCGAAGCCGACATCATCGTCTCCGGCGGGAGGGCCCTCAAAAGCGCCGAGAATTTCCAGATGCTCTATGACCTGGCCCGGTTGCTCGACGCCGCCGTCGGCGCCTCTCGCGCCGCCTGCGATGCCGGCTACCAGCCCCACAGCCGACAGGTCGGCCTGACGGGCAAGACCGTCACCCCCAAACTCTACCTGGCCTTCGGCATCAGCGGAGCAATTCAGCACCTGGCCGGAATGCGCGGCAGCAAGGTGATCGTCGCGGTGAATACCGATCCTGAGGCTCCGCTCGTCAAGGTGGCCGACTACGCGATCATCGGCGACTTGTTTAAGATCGTGCCGCTGCTGACAGAAGAGTGCCGCAAACTCCGCGCCTGAGCCGGTGTTGGCGTCGTCGGCGTTTGCCTGGCAGCCCTGCACGCTCCGGGGTAGGGTTGACCCATGACCCAGCCAGAGTTTGACCCGTACAGTTCCCAGGTTTGTCCGTCGCCGCCACTTGAGGACCCGGTTGCCCAACCCGGCTTTGAAACCCTCTGCGCGCACTTCGGCGAAGACCGCGTGGCCCAGCGTGGCGCTGCCGCCGTCCCAATCTATCAGGCGTCGACCTTCATCTACCCCGATGCCGAGTCGTGGGAACGCCGTCACGACCCCGGTACGCTCTACTTTGAATACACGCGCGTGGGCAACCCCACGACCGCGGTGCTTGAGGCCAAACTCGCCCGGCTCGAAGGCGGCACCTGGGCCCTCGCGACTGCCTCCGGAATGGGTGCGATCACCGCCGCCCTCAACGCCTGTCTGCATGCCGGCGCGCACGTCGTAGCCCCGGTCGGCATCTACCACCCGACGCAGCGCTACCTGCGCTACTATCTGCCGCGCTTCGGCGTCGACACGACGTTTGTCGACAGTTGCGACCCGGCAGATTTTGTCGCCGCAATCCGCCCGAACACTCGCGTCATTTACCTGGAAAGCCCGACCAGCGGCTTGTTCGCGGTGCCGGAGATTCCCCCGATCACCGCGGCGGCGGCGCAGCGCAGCATCATCACCATTTTCGACAATTCTTGGGCAACGCCCTACTTCCAGAACCCGCTGAAGATCGGTTGCGACCTGGTGGTGCACAGCGCTACCAAATACATCGGAGGCCACAGCGACGTCGTTGGCGGGGTCGTCATCGGCCGCGACGAGCAGCTTCGCCGACGCGTCTTTCGCGAGGTCGAGCTGCTCGGTGCTGTGCTCGACCCGTTCGCCGCTTTCCTGCTGATCCGCGGGCTACGCACGCTTGCCTTGCGGATGGAGCACCATCAGGCCGCGGGACTGGCAGTGGCGCGCTTCCTCGAGCAACATCCGGCCGTCCGCTGCGTACATCATCCCGGCCTGCCGAGCCATCCGCAGCACCAGATCGCCCGGCGACAGCTCCGGGGTTTTTCCGGCCTGTTCAGCTTCGAGCTGAAGAATCAAAGCCGCGAAGCGACACATCAGTTCATGAACCGCACGAAGCTGTTCAAAATCGGCGTAAGCTGGGGCGGATATGAGAGTCTCGTCATCGGCGGGACACTTTTCTCCAAAGACCCGGCACAACCTACCTGGGTTATTCGCCTGCACGTCGGTCTTGAAGCTGTAGAGGACCTCGTCGCCGACGTACGCCGGGCGCTGGAGGGACTGTCATGACCGACCTTCGCACGCGCCGGCGTGTCCGCAGTTCGTCCAGAAAAAATCGCCTGGAAAGCGACCTGACGTTTGACCATCCGCTGGCCTCACGCTACGCGTCGGCGCAGATGGTCCGGCTCTGGGGGACGCAGAACCGGTACCTGACCTGGCGCAAAATCTGGCTGGCAGCGGCTCGGGCGCAGCACCAGCTTGGCCTGCCTGTGACAACCCGACAGCTACGCGATCTGGCCGCCGCCCTGGACCGCATCGACTTTGCCGCCGTGGCAGAGTATGAGCGTCGGACGCGCCACGAGGTGGTCGCCCACTTGCGCGCCTATGCTGATGCCGCTCCGTCGGCTCGCCCGATCCTGCACCTGGGCATGACCAGCATGGACGTGGTGGACAACGCCGATCTGTTGCTCATGCGCGATGCCCTGGAGCTGCTTGAAGGCCGACTAGCAGCGGCCCTGCGCCATCTGGCACGCTTTGCGCGGCGATACGCCGACCTGCCCACGCTGGGCTTTACACACCTGCAACCCGCTCAGCCGACTACCGTGGGCAAGCGCGCCACGCTTTGGCTCGATGACCTGCTCCGCAGCCTCCAAGCGATCGCAGAAGCGCGGCGCAACCTTGCCTGCCGGGGACTGCGCGGCGCCACCGGCACTCAGGCTTCGTTCCTGAGCTTGCTGGGTAGTCCCGCAAAGGTGCGGCGCCTGGAAAAACTCTTTGCGCGCGAGCTAGGGTTTACGCGCTGCTACCCAGTTACGGGTCAGACCTACTCCCGCCAGGTCGATATCGAGGTTCTTTCAGCTCTTGGAATGCTAGCGGCGGCGACGCACAAATGCTGCACCGACCTGCGATTGCTAGCCATGCTCCAGGAGATCGAGGAACCGTTCGAAGCCGAGCAGGTCGGCAGCTCGGCGATGCCCTACAAACGCAACCCGATCCGCTGCGAGCGTGCCTGCGGCCTGGCGCGGTATCTGATCAGCCTGGTTGGCTCCGCTCATCATACGCTGGCGGCCCAGATGCTGGAGCGCACCCTTGACGACTCCAGCATTCGTCGGCTCGTGCTCCCTGAGGCGTTTCTGGCCGCTGATGCTCTGGCGGTGCTGCTTCACAACATCTTTGACGGGCTGGTGGTTTACCCCAAGATGATCGCCGCTCGTCTTTCTGCGGAGCTTCCTTTCCTGGCAACGGAAGAGATCCTGCTGTCAGCCGTCGCGGCGGGCGGCGACCGCCAGACCCTCCACGAACTCTTGCGCCAGCATGCCCAGGCCGCGGCAGAGCGGGTCAAACGTCGCGGCGGCCCCAACGATTTACTTGAGCGTCTGCGGCGCGACCCGGCATTTGCAAAGGTGGACTGGGCGCGGGTGCTCGATCCGCGCCGCTACGTGGGCATGGCACCACAACAGGTGCGCGAGTACCTGCGAAAAGTGGCGGGTCCGGTTCTGCGCGCCTTAGGGCGCCGGCCGTTGCCGCCGGCCGAACTGCGCGCCTGACCTGCGACCTGTCGAAACCCTGCGTATCAGTCGCGCAAATCCTGTGCGAAATACTTGGCACTGAGCGTTTCCCCGGTGGCCCGGCGCGTCAGCTCATTCCAGTGATACCGGTTACCCGGCGCGAAAACGCGCTCTTTCAGCCAGTTGCCGAGCTGCGGACCACTCAGGAGTACCGGCACCCCCGCCTCAGCCCGTACCTGCTGGGCCAAAGCCTGCCGAACCTGCGAGGCAAAAAGCTCTCCCATCAGATAGTTGTGGTAGTAGACAGGCGTATTGAGCACGTGCACCTTCGCGGCGTAGTCCGCCGGCCCCGGGTCATCCGGCGGGTTCAGCATCTGATAACGCCGCCGCAGGTCGTACCACAGGCGCGTCAGGTGCTGTTCCGGGTCCGCGTACATCGCCTGTTCGAAGCGGACCATGACCTGTGCCCATCGGCTGAAGATGAGTTTTTCATCCCGAAGTGCTTGCTGTGCTGCCTGTCCAAGCTGCGCCGCGCGTCGCGAATCGAGCTTCGCGTACTTTTCGAGCCACGCGGGATCTTTCGAAAGCGCCCCGAACATCTGGGCAATGCCTTCGGTGGTGATTCCGCTGGCCGCCTGGCGCAGCAAAAATGGCACCTCCGGCGCGATGTACTTGTCGTACACCGCGTGTCCCAGCTCGTGCAGCAGCGTGTCGGCCCAGTACGCGTTCGGCTTCAGGTTGCACAAAACACGCACGTCGCCGGCTCGGTCCAGGTCTGCACAGAACGCATGCGGACTTTTGCCCGGCTTCTCGTACAGATCACTGCGCTGCAAGATGCCGTCAACCGGCAGGCCGATATCTGCGTAGTAGCGCTGTGCCAGTTCCAGCAGGTCTGCGTCTTTGAAGGCCTCGTCCAGGTCGCGACTTTGCTGCGGCGGCGCTTCCTGGAAGAACAGATCGCCGAAATGCCACGGCCGCAGATCAGCCGGTGCGATGTTGAAATGTGCCGCGCGCTGTGCGTCCAGGCGCTGCTTGAGTCGGCTGAAGGGCTCGCGCGTCAGCTCGTCTAGCTCGTCAAACAGCCGCTTAAGTTCCTGCGGTTCGATTTCCTGGAGTTCAAGGACCAGCCTGTAATAGTTCTCGAAACCCAGTTCGCGCGCCACCTGGTTTCGTAGTCGCACCAGCTCCCGCAAGCGGCTCTCGGCCTTGGCACCGACCTCCATGTACGCCCTCCAGGCCTGTTCGGCTTCGGCAGAATCCCGCGTGGTGGCCAGAATTTCACGGATCTCGTTTTCGGTGAGGGTGCGGTCGCCCACGCGGCTACGATGGGTGTTGAAAAGCTGCTCAACCTGCGCTTCCAGCTCCACGATCCGCTTGAGCACCCCGGTGTCTGCCTGATTCGGCAGAAACGAGCGATACATGACGTCGAGTTGCCGGCGCAGCACTTCGTCGCGTACCTGGCCCGCTTCCTTGAAGCTCTTTATCCACGCGAACATCTGGCGATCAGAATGCAGCTCGACCAGTGCCTTCTGCGCAGCTTGTTTGCGCGCGAACGCCTCGTCCGTACCGGTAATGTTTGCCTCCCAGTCTGCCGCCGCGGCTTCAAGAAACAGCGGGCGGAAGCGCGCCAGGTATTCTTCACAAAGAGCCGCGCACTCCTGATCCGCGTCGCCCGAGGCGCGCCCGACCGTCAACGAAAGAACTCCCGTCCAGGCTAGACCTAGTAGCATAAGTTTCATCCTGAATGCTCCTTTGATGCCTCGGTCGGGAGTATACTGCGGTGCGGCGCTGCCGTCAGGCCCGCAGCCAGCGCTAGAATGGGCATCAGCGGCACGCGGTAGCGCACGCTGCCAACAAAAAGGCAGTGCACCAGCGTAAAGTAGATTACTGGCAGCCAGAGCAGAAACTGGTACGTCAGATACTCGCGCGACCTGACGGTAAAAGCGCGCATCAGGCCGGCCAGAGCCACCAGCAGGGTTGCTACCGTGAAGATTGCGCTGGTCAGCGCGATCGGGGCGCGCCGGTAGGTCGCGACGTTCGGCACCGGGTTCCAGATGCGCGCGAACTTCGCCGCCGCAAGCTGGAGCACGCGCTGCGGATTCTCCCGCATTTGTTGAAGTGCCAGATCGCGCAATCGGCGGTCGCGCTGCACCTCGCCCAGACCCGCAAGCTGCGGCATTTCTGCCAAGAACGCCTGGTTGCTGCTACCGTCAGCCTGTGGTCCCTGGCCATCGTAAAGCGTGACGCCGCCATTCGTCGAAAGCCACGCGTAGGCGCCAATCTGCTGGCGGTTGCGCAGTCCCCAGGGAAGCATGGCCAGTACGAGCAGCGCGGCTGAGCTTATCAGGACCGTGACTGCTGTGCGTCGGCTGGGGGCGAGCAGAAGAATGCTCAGCCACAGCAGAATCAGCCAGCCCAGCGCGGTCGGTCGGGTAAGCACCGCTGCTGCCCCTGCTGCTGCAAATCCGGCTGCGCTGGCCATAATCCTACCGCTGGAAGCCGCCAGCAGCTTCCACGCGCCGCCGATAAGTATGACTGCCAGCAAACTGAACACGGTTTCGGTGAGCAGCAAGTTGCAGAAAAAGATCGCGAACGGATCGATGCACGACAGTCCCCCGGCAAGCAGCCCGCCGCGCAAGCCGCCAACATTTTGTGCGAAGCGCCATACGCAGAATGTCAGAACCGCGCTCAGCAGTGCTTGCGCCAGGCGTGCCGCCAGGATCCCGTTCGTCCCGGCTTGCGCGAATAATGACAGAAACAGCGGGTACAGTGGCATTCTGGCGGCGTAACGCCCGTCGTTGCTGACCAGCACGCCATCGCAGGCCAGATTTGTTGCCAGTTCCCAGTGGAGCCGTTCGTCGTCGAATTCCAGCGCCGGGCCGTGCCGCAACCAGTGATAGCTGACCCACGCGCAGCGGAGGCTGAGTGCCGCGATTAGAAGGAGAAGGCCGCGGGAAAACCTGTCTGCGTTCACAGTGCGCTGTTCCTGCCGGCGTGGAGTACCAGATGGAGCGCGCGCCGGGTATGGGGCGTCAGTTTGGCGCGGTCGTCGATCCGCAGGGGGATGACCCAGACTACGCCGGCCTGGTCGCATAGCAATCCAACGCGTGCACGTTGCTGCGGGTCGGTTTTTCTGTCAGTCAGAAAATCGCTTACCGACTTGGTGCCGGGCGCTCCTAGCGGGTGGAAGCGGTCTCCGCTGCGCCGACCCCGTACCAGCAGCGGAAGTTGCAGTCTGTCGTAGTCCAACCAGGCCTCTTCGGGCCGGGCGCTTGCTCGCACGCGTTCGATTTGGTCCGCTTCAAACGGATGCAGCTCCGTAACCAGCTCGCCGGCGAGCTGAGGAAGAGGCGTTCGGCCGGGGCATTCCACGAGGACTGGCGGGAAGTCCGGCGGCTGCTCGCGGTTTTGTGCCGGTCGAATAACCAGCCGGTTGTGTTCCCGCCGCGCGACGATCGGCCCAGGCAGGTGTACCTCGCGCCCGCTGCCGGCCCGGTCGATGAGGTGCAGAACTGCGTTAATGTGTACGGAGTCAAGACCGGGCGCGCCGTCTGTCAGTCGCCTCACGGCGGCTCTGACGATTTCCGCCTGGATCGCGCGGTGGCGGGTGCGCAATGCGGGGATGCTGAGCGCGATCTGTCGGTCGGGCTCGGCCGCGAGTACGGATTCCAGGGCCTGCTGAGCCGTGCCGGTCATGTAGTCCCCGATCGGTCGGGCCTGCGCGGCCAGTCGCAGCAGCGCCTCGGTTACGTTCGGATTGAGCTGCTCTCGCAACAGCGGCAGTATAAGATTGCGAATGCGGTTGCGCGTAAAGCCCTCGACAAGATTGCTGCTGTCCGTCCGCGTGTCCAGGCCGCAGGCGGCGCAAAGCTCCTCGATCGTCGCCCGTCGGACCCCAAGTAGGGGGCGCACCAGCAGAATTCGGCTACCTGGGCGGATCGAACGCACCTCGGAAATCCCGGCCAGCCCTCGCAGGCCTGTCCCCCGACAGATGCGGTGAAGGATGGTCTCGGCGTTGTCGTCGGCATGGTGTGCCACGGCGATGTATTCGCTGTCGGTCAGCAGGGCGGCCCGTTCGAGCATGGAGTAGCGCTGCTGGCGCGCCACTTCCTCCAGCGAGCCACCGGTCTGGGCGCAGATTTGGCGTACGTCCTGCCGCTCCACGTGCGCTGGAAGACCGAGCCGCTCAGCCAGCCGGACGACGAAGCGCTCGTCTTCGTCTGACTCCGCGCCGCGCAGTCGGTGATTGAGGTGTGCCACGTGCAGCCGGCAGCTCAGCCCCCGTTTCTGGATCAGCCCGTGCAGCGCGTGCACCAGGAGAGTGGAGTCCGGGCCGCCGCTTACGCCGACAACCCAGCCGGCCTGCGGTCTAAGCAGGCCGCGTGCTTCAAGCCATGCCGCAAGCTGATCGAGAAACTGCTGCCATCCGATCGCGGGCATTGTCAGCCCCGCCCATGCGGCCGCAGCGGCCGAACGCGATGCGCCTCAGTCAAATCTGATAGTATATCCGCCACGCCCCGTGACGCGGACTGTCTGCCGCCGCTCCCGGGGCTGACGGAGAACGCGGTGCTTCGTGAGAGCTATCCCTATTACCTTGGCGGCCAGCCGCTGCAACCGAACGCCGACCTAGCGGTGATGAACAAGTACACGCTCCAGCCTGCCACGCGTGTAGCCCGCGCCGACCGGGCGGCGCTGGAGCAGGCCATAGCGGCGGCCGCCGCTGCCTTCGACCAGACCCGTCGGCTGCCTGCGTTTCGGCGGCAGGCAGTTTTGAATCAGCTTGCCGCCCGCGTCGAGCAGCGCGCTGAGGAGCTGGCCTACGTGCTGGCAATTGAGGTGGGCAAGCCACTGCGCGACGCCCGCGGCGAGGTGGCGCGCCTTCTTGACACGTTGCGCATCGCTGCGGCCGAAGCGGTACGGATCGAGGGCGAGTGGCTGCCGCTGGATATCAGCCCGCGCGCAGAAGGGTGCCAGGGGATTGTACGGCGTTTTCCGATTGGTCCGTGCGCGTTCATTACCCCGTTCAACTTCCCGCTGAATCTGGCGGCCCATAAGATTGGACCCGCAATTGCTGCCGGTTGTCCCTTCATTCTCAAGCCCGCGTCCGCGACGCCGGTCAGTGCGCTTTTGCTGGGCGAAATGCTTTCCGAGACCGAGTGGCCCAAGCCGGCTTTTTCAATTCTGCCTTGCGCTGGCGCGGAGGCCGAGCCGCTTATCGCCGACCCGCGAATCCGCAAGCTCAGTTTCACCGGGTCGGCTGCCATCGGCTGGTCGCTGGCGGCCAAGGCGGTGCAAAAGCGGGTGACGCTGGAGCTCGGCGGGAACGCGGCCTGCATTGTGGATCGCGGCGTGGACCTGGATTACGTCGCCGACCGCATTACCTTCGGTGCGTTTTACCAGTCCGGCCAGAGTTGCATCAGCGTTCAGCGCGTGCTGATCCATCGCGAAATCTATGATGGGCTCGTGGAAAGGCTGGTGGACCGCGCGCGGCGACTGAAGATTGGCGACCCGCTCAACGAACAGACCGACCTCGGCCCCTTGATCTCGCTGGACGACGCAGTCCGCGTCGAAAGCTGGATCAACGAGGCAGTCGCCGAGGGGGGCAGCTTGCTCTGCGGCGGCAAGCGCGAAGGGTCGTGCCTGGAAGCGACGTACGTTGCCGATGTCAATCCCCGAGCGCGGCTTTCCTGCGAGGAGGTCTTCGGCCCCGTCGCAACCGTGCAGCCTTTCGACGACTTCCGCGATGCCGTCGCCAGGGCCAACGACAGCGTCTACGGTCTGCAAACCGGCGTCTTCACTCCCAGCCTTGAGCACGCGTTTTACGCTTTCGAGGAACTGGAAGTGGGCGGCGTCGTCATCAACGACGTCCCCAGCTTTCGGGTCGACAGCATGCCGTACGGGGGGGTCAAGAAAAGCGGAATGGGACGCGAGGGCATCCGCTACGCAATCGAAGAGATGACGGAGCGCCGCGTGCTGGTGCTGAGATTCAGGCGTTGATGCAGCCGCTTTACGTCTTGCGCGACCCGCTGCTCGACGGGCCCACTAACATGGCCCGCGATGAGCATCTGCTCTACGGCGAACTGCGCCCCGCGGCTCTGCGCCTTTACGGTTGGACCCCACCGACCATCAGCCTCGGCTACTTCCAGCGTTTTGCGGACACGCAGACGCTGCCCGCGGAGCTGCGGGTACTGCCGGTCGTGCGCCGACCCACCGGCGGCGGCGCGATCCTGCACGACCGCGAAATCACCTACTGCCTGGTGGTCGACGATTCACTTGATGTCGCACGCCAGCCGCCCGTGGCGCTTTACCGTCTGGTCCACGAATGCTGGCGGCAGGCGCTGGCAGCCGACGTTCCAGGGCTCACGCCCGCTGCGGAAAACCTGCCGCCTGCCTCACCTCGCGGCGGCCCCTTTTTCTGCTTCGAAAAACCTGGCCGTACTGACCTGCTGTACCACGGCAAAAAGCTCCTGGGCAGTGCCCAACGCCGCATTCCCGGCCGAGTGCTTCAACACGGCTCGCTGCTTCTGGGCCGGACCTTCGATGCCCACCCGGGAGCGTCGTTGGACGATCCACCGGCACAGCAGGTCCGCGGCTGGGCCGACGCGTTCGTACAGCACCTTGCTGGTGCCCTGGGACTTTCGCCGCAACCGGCGGCTTGGAGCGGCGGGCAAGTGGCCGACATTTCGGCACGGCGCCGACGTTACGAAAGCGCGAGTTGGACGCGGCTCCGCTGACTCCGCCGCGGACCGCCGTCGTGCGCGTCAGCCATGTTTGCTCAGATACCTGGCGACGCTTTCGTGATCTGGCTTCATCGCATCCTGCCCCCGGCGCCAGTTCGCCGGGCAGACCTCCCCGTACTTTTCGTAATGCTGAAGCGCATCCAGAACCCGCAAGGCCTCATCCACGCTGCGCCCCAGCGGTAGATCATTAACCGCCGCGTGTCGGACAATGCCGTCGCGGTCGATCAGGAACAGCCCACGCAGCGCCACCGACTCGTTGTGCAGAACCCCGTAGTCGCGTGAAATCTGCTTCGTCAGGTCGGAGACCATGGGGAACTGAACGTTGCCGACGCCGCCCCGATCCCGCGGCGTATTTTTCCACGCCCAGTGTGCGTACGGCGAATCCACGGAAATACCGATCACTTCGCAGTTGCGCTCGCGGAACGCCGGCAGTTGCTTGTCAAACGCAATGATCTCCGAAGGGCATACAAAGGTGAAATCCAGCGGGTAGAAAAGCAGCATGACATATCGGCCGCGATACTGTGACAGACTGATCTGACCGATCGTGTTGTCCGGCATGACTGCCTGGGCGGTGAAATCCGGCGCTTGCTGCGTGACCAAAACCCTGCAACTCATCGCTTACCACCTTTCACCTGGTATTGCTTTGGGCTGCCGCGCTCGCCACCGCAACCCCGAAAGTCCCCGGGCTACTTGTCCCCGAGGCCCGAACATCAATCAGTCTATCCGCCGTCTGCGAAAAGTCCACAGTCAGGGTGCGCTTCTCTGCCGCGCGCTTCAACCTGCCACGCAGGGAGCTGCTTGAAAACCGGTCCTACGGACCTGCGGCGCCCAGGTCCGGGCGCAGTTCCCGGGCACGTCGGAAATGCTCCTGCGCCTCACTGTCCTGGCCGGTGCTTTGGAGAATTCCCGCAAGCCTTAGGTGAGCTTCTGCTTCGAACGGATTCATGCGCAGCGTTTCTCTGAAATGCTTTGCTGCCTCGCTCAGGCGACCCTGCGCCTGCAATAGACAACCATAGAACAAATGCACGTCCGGATCGCCAGAATTCAGTCGCAGCGCTTTTTGATACTCAGCTTCGGCTTCGGCGAATTTCCCTTGGTCGGCCAGCACCGCTCCCAGCGACCGGCGGACCGTCCAGTCACGCGGCCGCAGACGTGCCGCTTCCGTCAGGTGCTGATACGCTTTTTCAAGTTGCGTCGAATCGGACCGGGCCAGCCGCCAGTAGTGTAGCCCGAGATGATGATGGGCCTGTCCGTCGCACTCTCGACGGAAAAGCGCACGCTGCGGCGGGTTGGACCACAGAAAAGGGCCGGTCAGCCCGGCCAGCACGACCGCCGCCGCCAGCCGCTTCCTTTGTCCTTTGCGTATTAACGTGGCGCCGTGCACCACACCCTGCGCTGCGAGCAAAATAAGTATTGGCACGGCGGGGAGCCGATATCGCGCGGGGCAGAAAAACAGAAGAACCGTCCCGAGGTAGATGCCAAAATACAACATCAGGAGCGCCCAGCCGCGGTTTTTCACCAAGAAAAGTGTTCCTGGGACTGCCAGGCAGGCTATGAGGGGGAAGCCGATAGGATAAAGCCAATGGAGTCCTGAGCGCCGGGCAAAAAAGTCGATCGGCAGGTTGTTGCCGATTTCTTCTGGACTCCAGAAAAGCCGGAATTTCAGGAACATAAGGCGTAACCACGCTTTTGGGTCACGCTTGATCCATTCCAGTGCTTTTGCAAACCAGTAGCTGGACACCTCGCCTTCCGCCAGCTTGCGGCCCAGTTCGAGCTCTGGGATGCGATGCGTGTCCTCGTAGCCTTCCTGCCAGCCCGGCCGCGTGCCCGGAACGACCGCGGCAATCCCGTCCGCCTGCGGATTGTTGCCGATGTAGAAATTGACTCCGCCGTTGGTTGCTATAAGTACCCACTCGCCGCCTACCAGGCGATTGCGCAGTGTGACTGGGGCAATTGTCGCGGCAGCGCCTGCGAAAACCAGCGCAGTCGCGAACAGCCATCGCCAGGAGCCGATTTTGCCGCGCTCGGTTGCCCATAGCCATAGGAGAATACCCGGAGCAAATGCCAGAATATTGGGACGCGCCAGCGCTGCCAGACCCCAGACCACACCCGCAGCCAGAAAACGTTTCCAGCCGCGCGCCTCAAGCGCGCCAAGCAGCAGCAGAAGCATCAGAAGATTGAGGAAGATTTCTACTCCAACAGTAAGCAGGTGATTGTCAAAATAGACCAGCGGCCAGTAGAAAGCTGCTATCAGCCCGGCCAGAATTCCTACAGAAAAGCCGCCCACCGCGGTCCCCAGTCTGGCGATCAGATAGCACGTCGCGGCACCCAGCACGTTTCCCAGAAGTCGCGCCAAGGCAATATTCGGCCCGAAAAGTGCGTAAACTCCTGCCAGCAGGTAGTAGTACAGCGGCGCGCGAAAGTAGGGAAGCCGGCCCAGACCCTGCCCCGATGCAATTTGCATTGCCCACTGATGGTGCATCTCTTCGTCCATCGTGGGATGGGCCGCGAAGGGGTTATTCTGCCACTGCCCCCACCAGTTAAACAGCCGGACGGCCAGCGCGACCACGAAAATGCCGGCCAGCACCAGATGTTCACGCCGGCCTGGCGGTGCCGGTCGCTGACGCGCTTGCGGCACGGCCTCCGGATCGGCCATTGAGATGCCAGTATTCTTGGCAGATTTGAGCCGATGCCTGGTGCGCGATTGATTAGCCATGGTTTGTTCTGGCTGTGCGCCCAGCCAAATGCGACAAACTACGGCGATCCGCAGCCGGCGCCAGAGCCTTAAGGGCGCGTTAGCCGCTCCACGTCTTCGGGCGTCAGCCGCCACACAAACATCGACCAGCCGATGCGCTCGTCTGGCGGCCTCTTGCGCAAATTGTACAGAAAGCGGCCCCAGCGGAGGCGCAGGTACTGCTGGCGGAGGCTGGCTGGCCCAGTCGCGGCGGCGGCAGACATTTTCGCCCCCCGGCTGAAGACTTCCCAGAGGAATCGGTACGACTCTTGCGCTTGGGGCTGATCCCAGAAACCATCCTGCGCCAATTCGTCATAGACACCCAGCAGATTGGTTACGCTGATGACGTATGTTCCGCCGCCGTCGAGATGCTCTCCCGAGCCGGTGTCGATGGAGCTGGGTAGCAGCAGGCCTCGAAAGCCGTAGGCTTCCGGCGGCGCGCTGCCGAAGTAGGACAATTTAACGCTTTCGTCGGGATGTTGTTCGGCAAACCGCACCAAGCGCAGGAGGTCCTGCCCCCAATCAATGTTGCTATCCGCAAGGTACAAATGGCCCCGTGCCGGCCCGCTGACGAGCTCGTTGAAGTAGCTCAGATAGTGGGGGAACGTCCGGAAATTCGTCGCCATCAGCCAGGCAACCGCGGCGGCAATCAGCAAGCGGCCGAGCCGCGTCGACAGCCAGCAGGCGCTGGCACCAGCAAGCACAAAAAGCGGCGGATAAATCGGCAGCAGGTGACGATGACCGACGTTAAACGCGCTTGAGGCCGCGTACAAGCCGTAGGCTGCGACAAATACCGCTAAACCGATCAGCAGCCCCGGGTCGGCGTCACCGCGCGCACGACGCAGCAGCAGTGCGACTATACCAGCCAGAATTAAACACATTGTCGCGATCGGCGTCTTGATCAGAAACGCGACCGGGAAGTACCAGCGCCAGCCACCCAATCCCGTTCGGCCGCAGAAATATGCATTGCGGCCGGCGGTTGCTTCTGACGCCCAAGCCAACCCGAAAAGGTAAGCATCCGGCAGCAAGTGGTGCTTGGCCGCAAAGCGCAGGAACGCGGGCAAGACGCCTGGGCGAACGCTGCCGTCGGGTTCATACACGATTCGCGACCAGTGCTGCCCCAGCAAGGCGGCGGTTGAGTCGGTAGACTGATCCACGCCGCCGGCACTGTCAGGGAATATGCTTGTCCGCCAGCCGTAGCAGGTCCAGATCGCTGCCCAGGTTGTTCCTGCCAGACACACTCCGATGACCGTAATTGCGCACGCTTTCGATCGCCGGCTGCGGAGCAACAGACTGGCCTGAAACGCAGGCGAACCGTGGGCCAATACGCTCGGCCCGCTGACCTGCATCGGTCTGGCGCGCAAGACCGTAAACAAAGCCGCTGCCAGCAGAGCTGGCAGCAGAAGCGGCCAGGAGAGCTTGCATACCGCAGCCGCCCCGATAGCGCCAGCCGCAGCCACAAAACGCCCTGGGGTAATCCGTCGCAGCAGGGCCGCGAAACTCAAAAGGCTCAGCAGGATGCACAGCGCGATCGACGTGTCAGTCGTGACCAGGCGTCCGTGCGCCAGGAGCGTCGGCGACAGGACCGCCAGCGCAAGCGAAAGCAGCCCGGCGTCCTGCCCGAAGAGCTGCCGGCCTGCACCGTAGACAGCGACCCAAAGGCCGACAAGCACCCCCAGCATCATGCGCCGCGCGATGGTGATCATTCGCGGACCGTCGTTCAGCTCGAACAAGAAACGTCGACCGGTCAGAAATACGTCGGCTTTCTGCCAGCCGGGGTCGTCAGCCGGTACCCAGTTGGCCCGCAAGAGAACCAGCGGCCAGGCGGCCCACAGCTTCGGTAGCGGGGGATGGTCGGGCGCGAGCCTGAAGTCCCCGGTTACGAGGTAGCTGAAGCCGGCGGTCAGGTGGCTCGTCTCGTCGTAGGTGGCGCTGTCGCCGAGGAGGGAGGCTAGCGCGAGGAGCAGCCCAAATGCGACAAGTGCAGTTGCCGCGAGCCAATGGAGGCCCGGGCGCGCGCTGTCGGACGCGGAGGGCCGCTGGCGGGCGAGGCCCGCGTCCGATAAAAGCGCGCCTCGCCGAGCCTTCAACGAGCGCTGACCGCCCGCATCATGCCTCTCGGCGGTCGGCGGCATACCGTACTCCGGCCCGAATCAGTCATTGCTTAAGACGGGCTTCGATCCAATCGCAGATCGCCTCAAAACCTTCGGTGCGCAAAGAACTTACACGCCAGATCGGGCGCCGGTCCTCCAGTGCATCCATCAGTTGCCTGACCGTGGCGTCGGCTCCCGGCAAGTCCGCCTTATGCACGACGAAGCCGGTCGCAACCTCCGCCACGCCCGCCTTGATGAACTGGACGGCATCGCCGGCCTCGGGCATGACCAGGAGCAGGACTTCGTTCGCGACCCAGCGAATTTCTGTGTCGTTTTGACCCGCGCCAACGGTCTCGATGAGGACCACTGGATACCCTCCGGCGGCAATGAGCCGCGCGACCTCGGTACAATGCGGCGTCAGGCCGCCCGCTTGGCCGGCCGATGACAGACTGCGCACGAACAGGCCATCGCGAGGCTCGGGCGACATCATTCGTAAACGATCACCAAGCAGGGAGCCGCCGGTTATAGGACTAGTAGGATCGACGGCGATGACGCCAACCCGGTAGCCGCGGTCCAGCAGCATTGAGGCCAGCTTCCCAATGAATGTGCTCTTGCCCACACCCGGAGCGCCAGTGATGCCGATCCGGACGGTGGGAGTCGTCGGCTCGGGGATTTGTCCGAGCTCTGCGCCGCGCCCAGAGACTACCCACGTGATTGCTCTAGCCAGGCCTGGCGCGGTGCGGATGTCCGGTGGCGCTGTGCATGCACTCAATGCGGCGCGGCGGCGGCTGGCCAACGTGCGGATCGCCTCAATAACGGTGCTCATCGGCGTACCGGGATTAAATACCCCGTCGATTCCCATGCGCCGAAGTGCTTGGCCATCCTCCTCGGGGATGATGCCGCCGACGATCAGGGGCAGATCGGCCACACCTGCTTCACGGCAGCGCCGCTGGACTTCCGGCATGATAGTCATGTGGGCGGCAGAGAGCAGGCTCACGCCGAGGACATCAACGTCTTCCTGCACGGCGGCCTGAACGGTTGAGGCCGGCGTTTGCCAAAGTCCGGTGTAGATGACCTCCATGCCGGCGTCGCGCAGGTTGCGTATGATTAGTTTGGCGCCGCGATCATGGCCGTCCAGGCCGATTTTGGAAATCAGAACTCGTACTGGGCGCTCCATAATTCCTCCGCCGTCGGTGGCAGGCTTTGAAGTCTGCGGGAATCGCTACTTTAGCGGGCCGCGCGGGATTGACAAGCGCGCCGGGGTTTGATCAAATGTGTTCCGGAAGTACGCGCTGAAGCCCAGCACAAGTGCCAGGCGCGCTCCCTTGGGGGTTCGCAACGCGCGCGGCGGCGCAACCGTTAGCATGTGTTTGCCGGCCGAGGTTTCTGGTTCGGTCGGGAATTGATGCGGTCGAAAAAGCCGATCATAGGCTTATGCGGCGGCATTGGGGCAGGTAAATCGACCGTCGCCGCAGAGTTCGGGCGACTGGGTTGCGCCATCATCGACGCGGACCGCCTGAATCACCAGGTGCTGGCTCGGCCCGAGGTAGTCGAACGGCTGCGCCAGTGGTGGGGAGACAAGGTGGTCGGCCCGGGAGGGGAGCCGGACCGGGCAAAGATCGCGGAGATTGTGTTTTCATCTCCGCAGGAAAAGGGGCGCCTCGAAAGCCTGGTGCACCCCTTGATTGCGAAGGAGCGCTGGGATATCATTAACAGGGCTGGCGAAGACCAGGCAGTCAAGGCCATCATCCTGGATTCCCCGCTGCTTTTTGAGGTCAATCTTGATCGCACCTGCGATGCGATCGTGTTCGTAGAAGCTGACCGGCAGGAGCGATTGCGCCGACTCAAGCAGACGCGTGGCTGGGATGAGGCCGAGGTGGATCGGCGCGAGCGCTGGCACCTGGCTTTGGAACAGAAGCGGGCCAGAGCGGACTATTTGATCGACAACGGCGGACCTCCGGACCGGTTGCGAGCGCAAGTGGCCTCTGTTCTCGAGAAGATCCTGGCACGGTTTGCCGGATGAGGGCGACTTAGCGGCCGGCCGGGGCTGATTCCGCGGCCCATGTCGAGGCGAATCCCAGACGCGTAAACGGGAGTTGAAGCTATGGCAAAGGCAACCACGCGTTCACGGACGACGAAGAGGAGGCCACAGGACCTGCCGGAAGACGTTGCTTCGCAGGGGCAGGCGGCGACGCTCGATGGTCAGGATGTGGCCGAGGCGGTCGATAACGGTACCGCTGCCGAGCCGGCGGTCAGCGGGCAGGGTATGCGCGTTGCGGAGCCTACGCTTGCACCGGAAGCCGAGCAGGAACGGCGGCCCCGTGAGGATTTGGAGGAGGAAGACCGCCATAACCGGCGACGCAAGCCGCACGTCAGTGCCGCTATTGACCGCGAGACGCACGAAAAGTACGAACGCGTCAAGCGCAGCGAGCTGCACATCACCGACCTTCAGAAGATGACGGTCGCCGAGCTTCACGAGGTTGCCAAGCACGAAGGCATCGAAGACTTCGTCGGGCTTCAGAAGCAGGACCTCATCGTCCAGATTCTGAAACGCCGCATCAGCCAGAATGGGCTGCTTTACGGTGAAGGGGTGTTGGAGATTCTGCCGGACGGTTTCGGCTTCCTGCGGAGCCCCGAATACAACTATCTGCCATGCCCGGACGATATTTACGTCAGCCCGTCGCAGATCCGACGGTTCGGGTTGCGTAACGGGCACATCGTCGCGGGTCAGATCCGTCCGCCGAAGGAGTCCGAACGGTACTTCGCGCTGCTGCGCGTCGAGGCGATCAACTACGAGCCGCCGGATAAGGTGACCGAAAAGACCAACTTCGAGGACCTTACGCCGCTGCACCCCAACCAGCGACTGTTCCTCGAGACCAGCCCGGATGAGATCAACATGCGGATAGTCGACCTGGTCACGCCGATCGGGAAGGGTCAGCGGATGCTGATCGTCGCGCCGCCGCGGACCGGCAAGACCGTCCTGCTACAGAAAATGGCCAATGCGATTACCAAGAACCATCCGGAAGCGATCGTCATCATCCTGCTGATCGACGAGCGGCCGGAGGAAGTGACCGAAATGAAGCGGGCCACGAAGGCCGAGGTGGTAAGCTCGACCTTTGATGAGCCGGCCAGTCGTCACGTCCAGGTCGCGGAAATGGTCATCGAGAAAGCCAAGCGGCTCGTAGAGTACGGGCGCGACGTCGTGATCCTGCTGGACTCGATCACGCGCCTGGCACGGGCCCACAACACCGAAGTCCCGCACTCGGGCAAGATCCTGACCGGCGGTGTCGACGCCAACGCGCTCCAGAAGCCCAAGCGTTTCTTCGGTGCGGCCCGGAATATTGAGGAAGGCGGCAGCCTCACCATTATCGGGACCGCTCTGATCGACACCGGCTCGAAGATGGACGAGGTCATCTTCGAGGAGTTCAAGGGCACCGGCAACAGCGAACTGCATCTGGACCGACGGCTAGTCGACAAGCGCATCTGGCCGGCGATCCATATCGCGGCCAGCGGCACCCGCAAGGAAGAACTCCTGCTCGACCCGAAGGAGCTGGAGAAGGTCTACCTCCTGCGGCGGGTGCTCTCAGACATGAATCCCGTCGAGGCGGTAGAGCTGCTGCGGTCGCGGCTGGAAAAGGTCCCGTCGAACGCGGTCTTCCTGATGACGATGAACCTGTCCTGAAAGCGCCGGTCGTCGAGGTGGGCCGCACCGGGCTTCGGCCTCGTGGCGTCGGCGGTTGCCCTACAGAAAGTCCCTGATCACGCTATCTGCCAGCAGCAGCCCGCGGCGTGTCAGTCGGATGGCGGCGTTGGTTACTTCGAGAAGGCCGTCAGCAAAATTTTTCCTGACCGCCTGGGCGAAGAAATCCACCGGATCGCGGCCGAAGCGCCGGGCGAAATCGCGACGCGAGAGGCCCTCGGTAAGCCGCAGTGCCAGCATGGCGGTTTCGCGTGCCCGCTGGTCGGCTTCGAGGTGCTCTTCTTCCTGTCGCGGCAGTCGACCGGCGCTTATCGCGGCTGCGTACGCAGTCAGGTCCGAAACGTTCTTGTACCGCATGCCGTCGATGTATCCCGCTGCGGACGGCCCGACGCCGAGGTAGGCTTCGTTGCGCCAGTAGGTGAGGTTGTGCCGGCATTCTTTGCCGGGCCGCGCGAAGTTGCTGATTTCGTACTGGCGGTAGCCGGCGGCAGCGAGGAACTCGATTGCGGTCTCATACATGTCGGCTTCTAGATCCTCGTCGACGCGCTGGACGTGTCCGGCGCGCCACTGGTCGTACAGGCGGGTGCCGGGTTCGAAAGTAAGGGCATAACAGGACATATGGTCGGGTGCCAAACTGATGGCAGTTGCCAGGCTTGCCTGCCAGCTCGCAAGCGTTTGACCTGGAATGGCAAAGATCAGATCGAGGCTAAGGTTTTTAAAGCCGAAATCGCGGCACAGGGCTGCCGCGCGCCGCACGTGCTGGGGCAGATGCGCCCGATCAAGCGTGCGCAGTTCTGCCGGATCGAACGACTGCGCGCCCAGGGAGACGCGATTGACGCCGGCTTCAGCCAGTACGCGCGCTACCCGCGGTCCGAGGGTTTCCGGGTTGGCTTCGACGGTAAACTCGCTCACCTGGGGTCCGGCAGCGTCTTTGCAAGCTTGCAGCAGTTGCGAAAGCAGGTTCGGCGGCAGTACGGTCGGGGTTCCTCCGCCAACGTAAACGGTTTCGGCCGCCAGGTCGCAACTGTGGCAAACAAGCTCCAGCTCGCGGACGATGGAGGCGATTACTGGCTCATAGTCCTGCGGGTCGGCGACCGCGGAGTAAAAGTCGCAGTAGCCACAGCGCCGTCGACAAAAGGGGACATGGACATACAATGCACGGGTTGCAAAGGGCGTTGCCACGACCGCACTTGCCGCTTAGGATAATGTTATGAACGTCGTCCTGATCCGGTTCAAGAATGGGCAGCGGCGTGAGATCCCGCTGCCGGCGCCGACGACGGTTATCGGCCGCCGACCCGATTGTAACCTCCAGATTCCCGCGAAAGACGTATCCCGCCTGCATTGTCAGATCGCCATCGAGGGTAGCGCCGTCACGCTGAAGGACCTGGGCAGCACGAACGGCACTTACGTTAACGGCGAGCGTGTGGAAGAAACGGTTTTGCGTCCGGGGGATAAGGTTCGCGTTGGGCCGGTGGTTTTCACGGTCCAGATAGATGGTCAGCCTGCGGTGATCGAGCCCGAGCCGGTAGCGGCGCCGGCGATTCCGCTGGAGCCGGTCGGGGCGCCTGCCGGGCCGCCGCCGCTGGACGAAGAGGAAGAGCCCGACGAGGATCAGGTCTTCGAACTTACTGCCGCCGATTTTGACCTCGAAGACGCGATCTCCTCGCTCGAAGAGCTGGACGAGGACAAAGACCTGCCCTGATACCGGGCCGCGGCGTTACATTCGCGGTGCGCCCGAAACCCGCGAGCCCTGCCCGCTGAAAAGTGCACACATCGGCGTCAGTTAAACGCACAAGTTCGCGGTGGCGCCGCTGGCGCAACGTGTACCTTGCCTTCACCAGCGTCACGACTGGTCTGCTCCTGGCAGCTCTGGGATCGGCGACCTGCCGCCCGGGTTGGTACCGGCCCGGGACCGTCGACTATTCGCGCCTGGCAGCCGACAAGCGCGAGCTGGTAGCGTTGCTGGACGAGATCGGGGCGGCGTTGAACGCGGGTCGACCAATCGAGGTGGTACTTACGGAAGAGCAAATCAATTGCTGGATCGCAGCGCGCGATGAGCTGTGGCCGGGGTTGCAGGTTGAGCTGGTCGGGCTGGCTTTCCCGCAGGTGAACCTGCTCGAAGGGGACCGTGTCCGGCTGGCGGCTACCGCAAAGAACGGCCCGGTAAGCGTGATTCTCTCGGCAATCGGGCGCTGCGAGCTGGCGGATGATCAAATTCGCATCCGGATCGAGCGTGTGTGCTCGGGCCGACTGCCGATCCTTCGTGAGCCGGTGCTCAAGCCGCTGCGCCAGGCCCTTGCAGAAACTGGCGGGCAGCGCGTCACTATTGGCGGCGACACCGTTGCTATCTGGAACGTGTGGCGGTGGCGGAATGGCGACCGTCGGTTCCGGATCGGCGACTTTGAGACCGCTCGCGGCAGGGTGCGCCTGCGGCTGGAGCCATTGGCGGATTTTCCCTGAGCATTTTCGACTATCGGCTGGGTTTCAAGCCTCAGCTACCTTTGGCCGTACCGGTTCGTGCTGAACACCTCGCTGATAGGCTTACGCCGCGATTCTTCCAGCGGGTGAATCAGGTCCGGCGTGGCCGGGTAGCCTACCGGCGTCATCGCGATGATTCGCACCTTTGCCGGGACTTCCAGGAGCTTCTTGGCTTTTTCTTCGTCAAACGCGCCGATCCAGCAGGTGCCGAGTCCTTCGGCGACCGCAGCGAGCGTCAGGTGATCGAGTGCGATAGCGACGTCGATCTCGACGCTGTTGCCGTGGCCGCCCATGTGCTGGTAGGCTTGATCGGGATAGCCGCAGGCGACGATGATGACCGGCGCATCGGCCATGAACATCTGATCGTGGGCAACCCGCGCAAGCTGCTTGCGCAACTGGGGGTCCGTCACGATGATGAAATGCCACGGCTGCAGGTTGCAGGCTGACGGTGCGGCCCACAGGGCGCGGCGCAGCCGCTCCATCACCTGCGGCGGAATCTGTCGCGAAGGGTCATAAGCCCGGACGCTGCGACGCATACGGATGGCTTCATAAACGTCCATTGCTCACCTCCCGCTGGTACACGTCTTGACCAAGCGTTGAGAGTGTTATTACCCGAATTTTATTCCCTGTGCCAGGCGCAGGTCGGTGCCCCAGTTGATTGTGTTGGTCCGGCGGCGCATGCAGGCTTTCCAGGCGTCGGAGCCGGACTCGCGCCCGCCGCCAATTTCTTTTGCTCCGCTACGTGCTGTCGCTAGGTGCACAGTATAAGGCAATACTGCCCATGCAACACCGCCGGGAGCTGGGCTGCCCAGGTTGGCATGGCCGTCATGGCGACGTCTTGCGCCCCTCAATCTCCTGCTTGGCGTGTTCACGCAGGCGGCAGATCCACTGACAAACCTCGGTGCGGTCAAGGGCCACCGGAGCGGCCAGATGCTCATACCGATACAGCGTCGCGAAAGGGGTCAGCCGGTCCAGCTCAGCCAGTTCCGGCGGCACCGGCCGCCCAGCTTGGCCGAGCAGCTCGATAAAAAAGCGCAGATCCTGCGTGCGCGGGAAGGCGACGCCGAGCTCCGATAGCAGTGCCTTCAGCAGCTTCTCAGCAGCCTGTTGGGCGTGGAAACCGAAGACCGCATCGGACACGCGCGGTGACTGACGCACTTCCTCCAGCAGTATCTCGTCTTCACGCGCCTTGGCGAGAAAGAGCAGCGCCTGTTCATGCAGCTTGCTCATACAGCACGCGGCCCTCGCTCAGCGCAGCCGAGTAGACGTTGCCGGGCGTATCCGACCAGTAACGGAAGACCTCTTCGCTGACGACCAGCAAGTCTACCGGAATGCGTAACGGGGTCAGAATCCGGCTCAAGCGCACCATTTCGGCAGCCCGGTCGTCAACGCGGTCGAGGACTACCAGCAGATCCAGGTCGCTGTCGTGCCGGGCATTGCCGCGCGCGTGCGATCCGAAAAGGATGATGCGGCGCGGGTTGGCTGCTTGCCGCAGCAGCAAGACCGCTTGAGAAATCACGGCTTCATCGATCACGACAGCGGATCCGCCTCGTGGCAGCTTCATTATATTCCGTTCGCTAACCGAACTTGATCCCCTGCGCCAGCGGCAGGTCGGTGCCCCAGTTGATGGTGTTGGTTTGGCGGCGCATGTAGGCTTTCCAGGCATCGGAGCCGGATTCGCGCCCGCCGCCGGTCTCTTTTTCGCCGCCGAAGGCCCCGCCGATCTCCGCGCCGCTGGTTCCGATGTTCACATTGGCGATGCCGCAGTCGCTGCCGGTATGCGCCAGAAACGCTTCAGCCTCGAGGAGATTGTTGGTGAAAATCGCCGAAGACAATCCCTGTGGCACCCCGTTGTTCAGCGCGATCGCTTCGTGGATGTCGCAGACCGCTCCCTCACGGTCGCGGCTCAGATCACCCTCACGGTCGCGGCTCAGATCACCCTCACGGTCGCGGCTCAGATCACCCTCACGGTCGCGGCTCAGATCACGCTGCTGACCATACTCGATGATGTACAGAATCGGGGCAAAGGTTTCCTCCTGTACAATCCGGTACTCATTCCGGGCTTCGGCCAGGCACGGGGTGACGTAGTGGCCGCCGGGGTAGTTCGGGCCTGACAGTTTTTGACCGCCGTACAGCACGCGACCGCCTTCTTCCTTGAGGCGTTCCAGGGCCTTGAGCATATCGTTGACGGCGTCGATGGTGACCAGCGGGCCCATGAGAATGCCTTCCTTGCGCGGGTCGCCGATCGGAATCGACTCGTAGGCCCGGATCAGCCGGTTGACCAGCTCGTCGCGGATTGCGCGGTGGACGATGATCCGGCGGGTAGTCGTGCAGCGCTGGCCGGCAGTGCCGACCGCACCGAACAGAATGGCCCGGATTGCCAGATCGAGGTTAGCCGACGGCGTCACGATAATTGCATTGTTGCCGCCCAGTTCGAGAATGGTCCGTCCGAGGCGTTTGCCGACGACTTCGCCGACCCGGTAGCCCATCTGGCAGCTTCCGGTTGCGGAAATCAGCGGGATTCTGCGATCCTCTAGGAGCTTCTCACCCACCGTGGAGCCCTTGCCGATCACCAGTGAGAAGATTGCCGGATCGACGCCGTTTTCCTCGCAGACCTGCTGCGCGATCTTGGTGCAGGCGATCGCGGTCAGTGGCGTTTTGCTGGCCGGCTTCCAGACGACGCTGTCGCCACAGACGCTGGCAATTGCCGCGTTCCAGCTCCAGACCGCGACCGGAAAGTTGAAGGCGCTGATGACGCCAACCACGCCCAGCGGATGCCATTGCTCGTACATGCGGTGCTTTGGGCGCTCCGAATGCATCGTCAGGCCGTAAAGCTGGCGTGACAGGCCGCAGGCGAAGTCGCAGATGTCGATCATTTCCTGAACTTCGCCTTCGCCCTCGGCGATGATCTTGCCCATTTCGAGGGTGACCAGCGCGCCGAGGGCCTTTTTGTATTCGCGCAGTTTCAGGCCAAGCTGGCGGACGATCTCGCCGCGCTTGGGAGCGGGTACGGTCCGCCACTTGAGAAAGGCTTCATGGGCCCGCTCGACGATCTGGTCGTACTCGGCCTCAGTAATCTGACGAACCGAGCCGATGTGGCTACCGTCGATCGGGGTAATCACGTCAAGCGTGGGACCTGAGCCTATCCATTTGCCGCAAAAACCGCCAGGATGGTTCTCGCCGATGTCCAGTTTGCTCAGAATGTCCGACATAGCTCCACCGGATTGCAGGTAACCTCTGGGCCGCCCGCGAAGGTGCGGCCGCTGACCTTACGACGCGTGGAATCTAGCGGCAGATCCGCGCAGTTACAAACGCGTCGCTGAGGCCGGCCCGAGGCGGTAAATAAGCAGGGCCGCGTGACCGTCGGGGCCGACTACCTGGCCGACAGGCTCGCCGGCGGGGGTCTCGCCAGGGCGCAAGATCAGCCAGATCCGGGCGTTTGCGGGGCTTTGGCGCAGTTCCCGCAGAACAGCCGGCCGCTCCCATTCGTGCAAAAAGTAAAAGTTTCCGAAGCGGAGGCAACGGTCCCAGGAGCCGTCGGTGCGGAGTTCGCGGGGTTCCGCAAACCAGCGGTGTGGATCGTATTCCAGGGCGACCAGCACAATCAAATATGGCTGGTTCATGCCCAGCGGGGTGCAGATGACGCGGTCGGCCGGGTCGAGCTGCGGTCTGAGCCAGCGAATCGCCTCCAGCAGATCGACGTGATTGCCGTGATAGACCGCCAATTGGCGCGGTCGCTCGACAGCGTAGTTCCACGTGAAGCGCCACGTGCTGGCCGCGACACAAATGCCGAAGGCGGTCCCGAGGGTCAGCAGGGTGGTGTGCAGGCCGCGACGGCGCAGCCAACTGGCAGTCTGTGCGACTCCAAAGCCGGCCAGCAGCAGCAGCGGTACCAGTCCGGCCGAACTGCGTAAGCCATGCAGGCTGATGTGCCAGTTCAGGCAGTCGCCAGCCGGATAGAGTACGACAGCCGCCGCGAGGACGCGCGCTGCCGGACGGCCGCGCAGTTGCGGAATGAGTATGGCGAGGCCTGCAAGCTGCGCTGGAAGAAGGTAGGCTGGGAGAAAACCGAAGCCGGCGGCCCAGGCGACCTCGTCGGCGTCGCCGCTTTTGAAAAGAAAGTCCGGGTGAAAGTGGCGCACGTAGCGGTTAATCACGTTGCGTGCCCGCACCGCCAGCGGGTCGGACGGGCTCCACACCCAGGTCATTTGGCCCCGCCGACCGATAACCTCCGGTTCGGTGACGTGCTTGTATGCCAGCGGAAAAAGCCCGGCGGCAAATGCCAGGGCAAAGACACCCGAGGCTGTGCGCCCACGCTGCAATCGCCACCAGGCAGGCACCGTAACCACAAGCACGGCCAGAACCAGCGCCGGCACGAACAGGCGAACCGCAGGGTAGCCGTAGCAGCAGGCGGCACTCAGTAGGCCGGCGAGGATCGCGCGCCCGGCCTTCGGCTGTGCCGGCATGTTACCCAGCGGAAGACCTGCCCAGAGCATCGCGGCTGGCGGCAGCAGGCAAAGCAGCGGCGTGACCGATGCCTCGTGGCCCCAGCGGCTCATCTGGAGGTGAGTGGGGTTGATTGCGAGCAGAGCGGCGGCGGCAAGGCCGGTCGCGGGGTCGAACATTCTGCGCCCGACCCAAGCAGCCAGCGCAACCGTCAGTACGCCGGCTAGGGCGGCCGGCAGCCGCGCAGTCCAGATATTCAGCCCGCCAAGCGCCTGAAAGGGTAGCAGCGTGTACAGAAAGAGCGTGCTGCGGTACTCGCCCAGCGCGCGGTAAGCGAAAAGGGGCCAGCGCGTGCCGGTCTGGTCCGCCCCGGTTTTCAGCAGGCACCAGGCGTTCCAGGCGTTGACGGCTTCGTCCTGATTGAGCCCCGGCGGGAGGGCGTTGAGTGCGATGAGGCGCAGCAGAGCTGCGATTGCGACTATCGCCGCCAAAGCTGGCCGCCAACCTGCGTTTGCACGGATTTTGGCGCAAGCAACCTCAGGCACGCTGACGGGCCATTGTGCGCCGAGGGGCCGCAGAGGGCTAGACGCGTTCAATGGCGCTGAGCGGCAGCCAGCCGGTGATGCCGTTGGGCAGGCGGACTTCAGCCCAGTCGCCGCGGGTCTGAAGGACGCGCAACTCGACCCCCGGACCCATCGGCTGGCGCAGCGCCGGTTCGTAGCCTTCGCCCCGGCCGGCACGAAGAATCACTTCTTGGTCAACTACGACAGCCGGAGGGTAGTTTTCGTCGGCGCGCACCTGCCACCAGATCGAGGCAGCCAGCCACAGGCCTGCGACGATGCCGGCAAGTCCGCCGGTCGTCAGCACCCGATGCGCAAAACGCAGCCGCAGCGCCAGCAACAGCCAGCCGCCGATCGAACAGAGTGCGCAGGCGACAAAGCGCCCGCGCAAGCTCGTATTGTAGTGCACGAACAGCAGTGTCTGCGCCAGCCGTGCTGCGCCCGTATCCGGGATGTACGGCTCAACCTGGCGCCGGGCGTACTCGAGATTAGCTCGGATCTTGTCGTTCGACGGGTCCAGAAGCAGTGCCCGACGGTAATGGACGATGGCGCGGCCAAGCTGACCAAGACGTAAGTAAGTATTGCCCAGGTTGTACTCCAGACCGGCGCTCCGCAGGCCGCTTTCGATCAATGCGGTAAAGCCGGCCGCGGCCCTGCTATATAGCTCGGAGGCCCGCTGCGGCTCCGTGGCGGCTAGGCTAACTGCCTGGTCAAAATCGTTGAGTGCCTGACGCAGAACTTCGCGCTGACGCTGCGGCGACATTGTCCTTTCGGCCGCAACGCTCGGAGGCGCTACGACCGGCACTAAAACCGCCACAGCGAAGCAGACGTTTACAGGTTGTATCGCGAAAGAGCGCGCAGACACTGGCGCGCCTCCTGAATGAGGCGGCTGATGTCGCCGTCAAGCACCCCCGCATAAGACGCCTGCTCACAACCTGACATGATGTGCTCCCAATGCCGACAGACTTCCGACGGTACTTGCCGGCCCTGGAGGAACATCACGCCGTCGCGGCCGGCAAAGCGGGCGGCAGGCTGCCCAAGCCGCTCACTGAGGTAAGTAAGCATGGCGGCGGCGACTTCCGCGGCGGCATCGCGCGGAGGCAGACGGACAGCACGTTCGAGTCGCGCCTGCGCGGCCCGCAAAGCAGCCTGACGGCGCCGTCGAACCTCACCGCCACGCCGCGCATACTCTGTAAAAGCCCACCCCAAAAGGAACCCCGCGGCCGGAGCCCCCACGACCACAGCCAGTGCCGACAGGTTCACGGGCTTTACGGCTGTAAGCAGTACCGACTCCCGGGTTTCATTGGCCCGCAGCACGTCGAGCGGGCGCAGATCCGGCGCGGAAGGACGCAGGGGCGTGCCGACAGCTTCTGACAAAGCGGACGCGTCAAGCTGAGCGGCCGGGAGGACGTGGATCGGGATCGGCTCGCTTTTCGCTACGCAGTACCGCTCGCTTTCCGGGTCGAAATAGGCGTACTCGATCGAGGGGATTTCGGTGACATCGGTGGTCTCGGCTCGAATGACCTGGGTAAAGCGTTTGCGACTTCCGATAACTTGCCCTGCCAGTTCCTCCTGTGGCACCCGGAACTGGCCCGAAAGGCGCGAGTCACCGGCAAGGTCGGGCGGTGGCAACGCCTCAATTGCCCCGTCGCCGCGGATTTCGATGGTCAGCGTAATCGGGTCGCCGACGCGAACGGTGGTCGGCTCGGCCGAGACGGTGATATCGAAGACGCCGACGGCGCCGGTGAAGTTCGGCGGCCGGCCCGCAGTCGGAAGCGGGAGGACGTCAATATCCAGCGGTTTGGGCCTGGCTCGCAGTCGACGGTGAGCCGTTACCTCGATTCGGCCGAAGATGTCGCGCGACAAGCGCGTCGGATAAGTCATTCCCACCTCGATATCATCGAAGCTCAAGCGGCCGGGCCGGTCGGGCACGTAGTCGGTCCACGTGCTGTAACTGTAGTACGTTGCGGTACTTCCGTCGGGCGCGGTGCGCTGAAGGGCCTGCGTCTGCACGTTTTCCGTCGGGAAGGGGCCGAAGTTGATAGCCTGCAAGAGCTGCATCGAGAGGATGTCGCGCGGGCCGAGGCGGTAACCCTCGACGACCGGCGGTTTAACCCAGATCGTCAGGCCCAGGCGGACGCGCTGGCCGGCGTAAATCTTTTGACGGCCGCACGTTATCTCGACAAAAAGGAGCTCGCCCGTCTGACTGGGCCGTACAGGTATTCGGAGGCGCTCGGTCTGAATCGTTCGGCCGTCAACCACAACCTTGATCGGGGGCAGTGTGAGCGGGCCGGGCTCATGCGGGATGACCTCGTAAGTGTAAGTACGAGTTCGGGTTACGGTCATTCGCCCATTGATGATCAGGGTCTGCGTAGACTCGCCGATGCCCTCCTGCTGGCGCACCGAGCAGTTTTCCAGTGGCGGAAAGGTGGGTGGCTCGCACGTGTTGAAGTTTTCTATCTGGATCGTCACGAGGAACGCTTCGTTGACGTAAGCCTCGTCAACATTGACGCTTAGGCTGATTCGCGGCTGGGCGGGCAGTTGCGGAACCACTGTGAGCAGGGCGATCGCAGCCCCTGCACCGCAATGCATAGGCCTGATTCTCTCAACCAACCTGCCGGACATTGCACCCGCCTTCAAAGACACCCTAATCGGTGGTCAGTCGTCAGATTCTACAAGCTGCGTTCTCTTGGGTGAATTGGCAAAGGCGCGAAGCCAGGCGAAAGGATCGTCCGCCAAGGCAGCAGCCTGGAGAACCTCGATGAACCGCGAGAAGTCTTCGCCAGTCGCGCGATAGGCGGCATCGAAGAGGTCCAGGTCAAGGTGATAGCGCTGGTGGAGCAGGACATAAGCATTATTTGTGGGGATTATTGCGAAGCCGGCGTAGCGGTCGGGTTCCAGAAGGTGAGGCTGGACGTCGCGGACGAAGCGTCGGCGGGCAGTTTCAAAGATAGCTTCGCGGCCCTCGATCTTTTCTGTGGTCGGAATGTCCCGTGCGTAGTGCTTGCGCAGGTCCGTAATAAGCTCCTCCATCCAGGCTGTGATACGCTCGGCGTCGGCGTAGCTGCGCTCGAGCCGTTCAAGGATGGCTGCCCCCTCAGGCCCGCGATTTTGAAAAAAAAGGCGGGCGCCCAAACGTCCGACGAAGGTCGCTAGGCTTTCGTTGAAAGTGCTCTGGCCGGCAGCGTAAACCGTGTTGTGGGCCAGCTCGTGAATGACGGTTTCGACCAGCGCACCGTCAGAGCGGGCCAGAAAGCTCGAATGCACGGGGTCCGGGAACCAACCGAGCGTGCTGTAGGCGTCCACAGGGTAGATCAGCGTGTCGTAACCTTCCTGCTCAAGCTGGCGGGCCGCGACCTCAGCGTCAGCGCGGGAGAAAAAGCCGATGTAATCGAGCGTGCCGATCAGCGGAAAGTGCCAACGACGCGGTACCAGCGCGTCCTTGCGGGCGGCCGAAAGGTTGTATGCGACGGGCTTGCCGGCCGTTTCGTGATAGAGGCTGAAGCTGTTGCCGACACGCAGGTGCAGTTGGTCGCGGGCGAAGTCGCGAGCTTCGACGACCAGCATAAGCTTGCGCTGCCTTTCAGCTTCGAGCTGGCCCGAGGCGAGCACCTGGTCGATGGGCACGCAGCGGGCCATCATCTGGAGCTGACCTGCGGCCTGGCGCAGGACGTACTCGCCAGTGGGGCTGCACGCAGAAACCCAGCTCGCAAGGGCTGCAAGAACCAGCGCAAGCCTGCCGCGGGTTGAGGCGGGGCGGACGAAGCTCGGCGCAGACGGCTGGGGCGAAAGCGGCATAACCGAGACCCTTGGCGCGGGCGTTTGTAAGCTCCCCGCTCGGCCAGTTATGATAGCAGAATCGCCAGGAGAGGGTCTTGTCCGAGCAAAGGCCGATTGCGCTGCCGGCACTGGTGTCGTTTCTGGTCTGCGACCAGGTGATCGACGACAAGATCACCAACAAGAAGAGTGCGATCGGGCTGTTCAACACCGTGCTGGTGCCGCAATTGCCTGCGGTGATCAACCAGCTTGCAGTTCTGGCGTCGCTGACGGAGATCGAATCGCGGGTGATTCTGGAGCTGCGTTTGGTTCGGGATGCCGACAACGCGATTCTGTTTCAGACGCACGGTCCGGTGGAGGCACCTTCGCCGCTGGCGACGGTGGACCTAGTGTTCAACATGCACGGGCTTCGGCTGGCGGACGCGGGGCAGTACGCCTTTGAGCTGCACTGCGGGGGTGAGATGCTGGGACGCCGGCGGTTTCAAGTGGTTTACCGGCCGCTGCGCGCTGGGCCGCCGCCGGCAACAACGGCAGGGCCATAAGACCGCTTGCCAGCCAGGCTCGGGCGCTGCCAGAAATCACTCAACATTCAGATTAAGCAGGTACTGCTCAAGCTCCTGGCGCTTCTGCTCTTCCGCCTGGCGCGAGGTAGCGATGCGCTCTTTGACGGCAGCAATGTGTGACTCCAAGTCGGTAAAACGCGCTAACTGCTGTTGGTAGGCGTCGGTGTTGGCAGGCAGGGCCTTGAGGTTTTCGCGGACGCGGGCCTGGTCGTCGAGGTGCTCCTTAAGAAT
>Ga0185342_1000208_pt1 | contig 32167 bp, 27 predicted proteins | sample ConPoolayeEmetaG_FD_128045 | JGI IMG/M metagenome (GOLD analysis project Ga0185342, IMG submission 128045) | Hot spring microbial mat communities from California, USA to study Microbial Dark Matter (Phase II) - Cone Pool mat layer E metaG... ... | reverse complement strand
ATACAGTAGTATAAACTAATGGGTTTAAAATAAAATCTTTTTCAGAGATGAAAGATTGGAACATTTTATTCTTTATTTTTACACTATGGACCTAATAAAGAGAGGAAAAAGGAATGGAAAAACAATTCTCAATTTTTTTGCGTTCACTCAACTATTTTGTATACAAGATTCCCTGGATGAACCTTCCCGCTCGTTTTTATCGCAACATCATCCCCTGCCTTCGCAGATTCGACTGATTTATGTTCTATCTGCATGGATGTTACATTCTGCTGCAATACTACAGTTCCGTCTTTATTTTCTATGGAAATCCTGTCCCCGATCTTCAGCTCCCCGCTTAATTTCAACGCTGCTACATTTATCTTTCCGAAGAAATGCGCAACCTCACCTATAGGAATTTTTGCCATTTATTCACCAAGTAAAAATGGAACAAAAGATTAAATAAAGTTTACTAACCAACTGCGTACGCTAGCGTGTTGTAAATCACGTATTGGTATTAGTACGACTGGTTGACTTAACTATTCCTTGAGTTTCGCATTTTTTTGTTGGTATTTCTCCCTTAGGCAGTTTCCATTTTATCGGTTCCTTCTCATTCAATGGATTCGAAAGCTCAACCTTCTCCTTAATCTGAATAGTAAGAGAATTAAGCTTCTCTATTAGTTTCCTTCTTTCCTTCACCAAATACCAGTTTTTCCCTTTTTTGCTGAATTCAGCCTTATACATTTTCAAGATCATATTAGTAGTATTTCCTATCATAGAAAGTGCAGCCTTGTAATCTTTCTCTTCGAGCTTCTTATTCACGAAATTTTCAACGATTTTTCCAAGTACCTTAGCAGCCCTCAGTCGCGCATCCCCATCTTCATCTTTCAATGCATCAATCAAAGCAGGGACCGCAGGTTTTCCAATTAAAACTATTTCTTCTACTTCTTCTCTCCTGAGTAAATCCATTATCTTGTTGTAGAATTTTTTCCTCCTTTTTTCATGTTATAATCGATGTCAGGAAAGGTTTAAAAAGCCCTTAGGTGCGACAAGTTAGTCGCTATTTTGCCTTGCGAATGTCAGGAAACCTACGGCTTTTAAGCCGCTGTATCGTGGCAAAGCAGTTTCCGCTGCCTTAAAAATTATGGGCAACCTCTCAGTGATGTTTTTTAAACCTTTTAATTCATAAATAACAACATGTATGCTGGATCTGAGAAAAAGAAAGGCAACAGGAAGACTCTGAATCGGTTTTTTGACTGGAAGAAAAATCCTCTGCTTTCAGGAATCAGAAAACTTGTGAATAAAAGAGTAAAACCAAAGATGAAAGAGGAAATCGATTTCCTTGCTAATGTAATAAGAGGTTCCTATCCAACAAATATGCGATCGCCTGTTTTTGGCGTGAAATTTGATTCTGATGAGTATGGAAGGAGGGAGGCTACCATAGCTCTTGGGAACATCGCAGAAAGATTCGATTGCAGTTCTGCCATTCCAGCCCTTATTGAATGTTTGAAAAACGAGAACGAGCACTACGAAGTTAGAAAGAAAGCTGAAGAGGCGTTAAGAACGATAGAACAAGCGAATTCTGTGCTCGAACCTTCCAACGAATCGATAAAACAAAAATTAGCAGAGATGATAAAACACTTTGAAAAATTCGGACTGGGAGAAATCGGAAATTTATTGGTCACTGATTACACTGGAAAATACAAATTCATTCGTTTTGGCCGTGGGGGCGTACACACACTTCCATTTCCTTTCTCTGTTCTCATCGATACTCGTCCACCAAAAGACTATTTTCATATTGCAGCAAATGCATCCAGAAATATATTTTTTAATCGTATCAATTTCGCAAACATCGATGTTTCGCCTACCAGTTGTGAATTTGAGGGCATGCTAATGCACGAATTCGTACACCTTTCGAAAAGATTCAGAAAGTGCCTTTCTCAACTTAATAAGCATTTTATCAGTTTCTCAGACAACGTGCCGAAATGCGACAAAAAAGGAAGAGCAAAATATCTTTTACGCGTTATTGACGAAGGCTTCGCACAATTTTTTGAATATCAAACAACGAACCTACCTGGAAGAGACGGTTTTCTTAAAAATGCGGCTAAAGATGCAGAATTACAACTTGCGCAGATAGAGCGAGAGTTAACCAATGAAGATAGACCTCGCAATTGGTGGTGGATATACTATGATAATTATTACCGTAGCGCGGCCTATACGATAGGATTGAATTTTTTCAATCAAGCACACACCATTCTTAATCTCAGACCAAAGGATTATGTAGATATCTTACTCTCCAATCCACCTACTCCTCACGAAGTTCTTTCAAAGGATGGCGGTCGTGAATGGGCAGATCGCATTAGTTCTAACAAATCCAAAAACAAAATCTAAAATCGGGCCCGACGGGATTCGAACCCGCAACCGCCTGGTCACTCCTACAATCAGGAGAGTGCATCCGAAGCCAGGCGCGCTGTCCATTGCAAGCACGAGTGCTGGTTGCGCTACGAGCCCATTTTTTTAACGCGGGTTGTATTTTAATTGCTTGCGTCTTATGCAAGCGCTTATAAAAATAATCTGCTTAAAAAATAATAATCGCTATAGAACTTTAGATGGTTTTATGATAGAGCTCGATGAAAGAATAGTTTCTCTGGACCGTGAAGCTACTGAACGTGTTGATGAGACACTTCGAAAAATAAACATTGCGCTAAAACTCAACACATCAAAGCTCAAGGAAAAGAAAATTCCTCCGAATATAAAAAGGCTCATCGAATGGAAAAGAGCTCTTGAGTATTGGAAGGAGAGATACGGCGGGCCGACGAACGATGTAGAGTTCATGGCAGAGCGGCTCGGTGTATTTTATGAGATTTGCACTCAGTTGAAGTAGGAAAGATAGAATGGTACTAAAGGAAATAGAACCAAAGGAGCACATCAAGCCCGTCCTACCACAGATACAACTTACTGCAGATGTTGCAGAAAAAAAAGCAAATTCTGCTGTGGACCAGCTGAAAAGCAACGTAGAGATGAAACAACTCAATCTAGCTGCTATTGAATATCAAAAAAATGAAAACAAGTTGGTCGCAGGATTGGGAAGGGCTGCAGAAACCTTCTTGAAGAAGAACAATCTAGAAGATGTAAAGCTTGCTCTGGGGATGGCAGAGCTTTTGACGCAGACGGGCGAGCTGAAAGCGAAATACACAGAAGCATGGAAGCATGATTTTGAGAATTACATCTCCACATTCCTAAAAAAGATAGATAAAGGCCTTACGGATGAGGACAGAAAAGAGGCTTATCTGACGATGTCTGTTGTAGTGAATAATATTGGAAATGCTGCTAGACTAGAGAAGATTGATTATTTCGCTGAAAGAGCACAGAACCCTAAATGGAGAGAGGAAACAAGGAATTTTGTAACAGGTGCAATAGAAGGAGCGAAGCAATTCTATGACCAAGAAAGATTTGAGGAGGGAGACAGGGTTCTTTCTTATCTTGGATTTTTCACTGATACAATATTAAAGCAAGGAATAAAGGGAAAGGAAGGAAGGGCGGCAGTCGAACAGGCAGTTCTCCTTCAACTTGGTGGAGAAAGCGAGAAGGCAGAAGAGATGTTCAAGAGAGGACTGCAACAATACAAAACTACCATTGTCGTTAGGCAGTTATGGGAACAGTACGCAAAACTCGAAAGCAACTATAACATGATTTCTGATGCTTACGGAAAATCTGAGAAGGCAGAAGGAATATTGGCAGAAGCAAAAAAAGCACTTGATAATAGACAAGTGAATGTCGCAGTCAAGAAGATGAATGAATTTGTAGGAGCGATGAACAAGCATGTCGAGAAAAATATGCTCGCAAAGCTTGATGAGATTAAAAACGATTTGGGGGCGACGGCAGAAGTTATGGAAGAGTATAAGAAAAGGCTACTGCCGTATGCTTCGGAATTTCCAGAACAGGTTAAGGGGATTGTTAAAAAAATAGAGAACGTTACCAACGATTCTGAAAGGCTTCTTGGCGAATTGAAGGATGTAAAGAAGGATTACGAAAGCGGAAAGGTTGATGAAAAGAAGACAGAGAAATTCTTCTCACGCTTAAGAGAATTCTCTGCTAAGAAGAAAGATGCGATCGGAACAGTATCTGCAGCTACCCTGTTGTTTGGTAACATTGAAGCATATAAGCAATATGTGCAAGCACTGAAAGCGAGTAATGTTGAGCCTGTTAGAAAAGAGACTGTAATAGAATCTCTAAATAAAGCTGCTGCAAATATGAAGAAGAGCCTCGACCTTCTCATCGAAGAAGGAACAGAATCGAAGAGAGCAAAGGAACAGTATGAAAGAGGAATCCACAATACAATTGGTGCAATAGCATTACTTGATTTAGAAAGACTTCCCTATCAGGAAGAGGAGAAGAAGCTTACATCTCTCAGGCAAAGCTTTACAATAATTTATGATAAATGCGTTGGAGCTGAAGCAAGCGAGGATGTCTGGAAACTTAATGAGACGCTTCATAATGGACTGAGAGCAGTTCTTGCAACAGATGACAAGCTTTTTGCGACAAAAGAAGCAGATCTTCAGCAAGAGATTATGACGTTTACAAAATATCTTAGCAACCATTATATCGCCAAGATAACTGGGAAAAAAGAGGGACTCCTCTCTCCAGCAACAGTAAAACAATACAAAGATGCGATTGCACGGGATTCTAAAACCCTTGCTGAAAAGATAGAACGCGCAGAGACGATAAACAACGCACTAAAGATAGCTGCAAGCTATATCCATCCAGCTATTTTTATAGCAACGACAGTTGAGATGGCTGTAAAGGAGTATGAAATTACTAATAAGATATCATGGAGCACAGGGCTCATGCTTGCTGCATCAGCGCTCGCAACCCGCGGAGTTATTGGATTAAAGGGCTTTGAAACAGCGAGTTTAGGGGCAAAAATTGCGAAGACAACGTTAAATACCGTAGAATTGGGAATAGGCGCAACCCTTGCTGTGCATGGTGGGTATACAACATATCAGATGTTTAAGGAAGGCCGGTATGAAGAAGGCTTACTAAATCTTGCAATGTTTGCCCTTCCGCTGTTCCATACAGCTGTAAGAAAGCCTCTCATGACTTATATGGGTAAGAAGATACCTGAATTTAGAAAACTGACTGCCGAGTTCTGGGAAGAGACAGCGCTCAACACCAACCTTAAGAAGTTCGGATTGCCAGAAACGAAGGAACTGGTTAAGACTGGTTTGGAAAAGACAAAAGGGAAGATAAAAGCTGTAGGAGAGCTTCCAATAAAGATAAAGCTCGAGGGCGCGGAAGTACCGCTTGTGCCGATGCCCTTCATGGCACATATAAGCACCTTGCCGAAAATCGAGAAGATTGCTCCGAAGCCCGTAACCATGCTGGAGATACTTAAGAGCGCCACCACTGGCGAAAAGAACAAATATGCGAAAGCGGTCGGAGGGAAACCAGGGGAAAATTTTTTCGAAACAGTGAAACTGAATGGAGGGTTGATTAAGAGCAGATTAAAGGAAGTGAGAAATACAATACTCTATAAGGACAAAAGCGAGATATACAAAGTATTGAGTGGGGAAGCGGAAGGAGCAGAAAAAGTACTTATGGATCTGTTCCCCGGAGAGCGGGCCGGCGCTATTGAAAACCCAACTTTTGGTTGCCTTATACTGGACAAAGGAAAAACGTGGGCATTGAACAATATCGGTCCGACATTCGGAGATACTGGCCTTTATGTGTATTTCCAGGCAGTGAAAAACGTCGAGGAAAAAATTAGGAAAGCAGGCTATGACATCCGGCTTGAGGTGAAGATGTCAGAGAAAGGGGACGAAATGCTGATTGTCTTCACTGGCAAAAAAGTGAAGGAGGCCATGGCGAAATATACCGAGCTTTTGAGGGAGGAGCTTTCATCGATTGCGGGCAAGATGGGCTTCGAAGGGGTGTTGAAGGATGCTATTACTGCGTTCAGCGCCACCGAAGTGGAAACAGTTGCAACTTTGAAGGACGACAAGATGTTCTTCACCGCAGAGATTAGGGGGAAAACAAAAACAATGAAGCTGGAGACCCTACTTGCGGTAGCCGAGGCCTCGGAAAAGCTCATCCAGATGGAGAAGAAAGGGATAAACGTCGAGACACTGTGGAAATTCCTCGATCTGCCCGAAATCGAGCTGCCTGCCGCAGCGAAGGAGATAAAGAGCGTCGAGACGCTGAAAATAGAAGATAAACTTGATTATGTAATCAGTTTCCGCGTAGACGTGGAACCCGGCACGAAACTGCAGTTGTGGGAGCTTACAAATGTGAGTGGAAAGGGAGTGATGAACGTCGATAACGGCATCATAGGGCCGAGCGTCCTCAATCTGCTCGGCCATCCTGTAACAGATGTCTTTTCTGTCAAATATCATCTTGAACTGATAAAGAACCTGAAAAAAGCCGGCGTCGAGGTTGAAACATATTCGCACGGACCCATGTCGATAGGGATTATTGGGAAGGTAGACCCAAAAATACTTGATAAGGTTCTGGCTGAAACCAACAAGGCGATGGCGAAAGACAAGGATTTGGCTGCACTGGGTGTTAGCAGATTCGAGGCATACGTTGGAAAGAACAAAGATGCTGCAAATTATGAGATAATCAAGAGAGTTGTTGGCTACGACATACCCAAAAATAGCTATGAGCAGCTAAAAAACATGGTTACGATTCTCCATATGAAACCCGAAGGGATAATCAAGATGCTCGAGGGAAAGAAAATCAAGCCCGAGATGATAAATCTCCTGAAAAGCATAAAGGAGAAGGAGGTTGTATGGGTGCGCAACCCTGAAGACCTTGTGCACTACTTAAGCAAGAGCATGGAAAAGAACGAAATAATAAAGCTGCTTGATGAGTTAGGAATAGCTCTGCAAGAAAAGACAAACCTGCCTTGAGAATATATTTTAAAAGGTATTGGTAATAAATGTTAAATACGGTTGATTACATGGCCATAATGCGTAAGTTATATGATTTGCCGAAAAAAGACAAAAAAACTGATAAAGGAATGAAGAATAGAAAAAACTAGAGCAGCTTTTTCTTGTGCATATCAAATCTTTTGATCCCTGACTGGTATGCGATAATTATATTCTCAGGTTCTTTTTCAACCGCCTCGAGCGCCTCTTTCAGCCCTTCTTTTAATTCATTCCAACCCCTTACCTTCTCGTCCTGATAGGAATAAATCAGCGCCTTAACGGCTACCCTCCTGCTGCCGTCAAAAAATGTTAGGTAACCCTGATTCGTCGATTCGCTTACCATTATTCCATAATGCTCTTTCGATGGTAATGGTGTTGACTTTGACAGGTAGAAGGTCATGAAAAAATGGTCGGTGGCAACGACGGAATCGAGCTTTGGCTCCTTTGAAAATGCGAGGTAAGTATTTCCTTTTTTCTTGTAAAGATGCAGAGGGATATTAAGCAGCTCTTTGAGCTCTTCGTCCATCTTTTTCCCAACCACGCCCTCAAGAATTTCAATTACCCTTTCCCTGTTGATCGGTCCATTTTCTTCAGTTTCTTCAGAAAAGAAACTGGCAATCCACTCGGCTTTGTAGCTTTTCTCTTCGTCAGGGGACAGACTCCGTCCAAGTTGTCTTTCATACGCAGGCTTTCCGTATTTTATCCAGAACCGCTCTCTGGTGTTGCTGATGTTGCCTTTTTTCTCTGGATCATTTGTAGATTGCGCTCTTTTTTCCTGCATAGTAACCACAACATTATTAATTAGTATTAAAAGGTTTAAAAATGGTGGGTATAAATCGTAACCAGTAAACACTGGTGGTGATGGAAAAGGCACTTTTATAAATTGTTGTGATTAAAATATAAAAAATGGTGGATATATGAGCAGATCCGTTATTCCTTTTGCTCAAAACAGTAAAAAAGATGGAAATAATAGCGAAGACGGAAAAGGGAATGAATTCAAAAGGTTGACAAAGCGCACTGGAGATGCCTCTTTTGCGGCGTTATACGTCCATGGCATATACTCAACGACTCCTGGCGAAAAAGAATTCAAAGCGCTCGAAGACCTGAAAGAGAGAGTAAGGAGATCCAACCTTCCTGAAAAAGACAAGAAAAGATTTGTGGGGATTCTTGAAACCGTTAAAAAAACCGACACGTGGGATGTCGAGGAAACATCCCGCATAGTCGCCAACTCTATTGAAGGAGGCTCACTAAGCGGTGAAAATTTGGAATACCGGCTAAAAGCGCTTGAAGCATGGAGGAGCGGGCGGATAAAGGAACTGGGCGAAAAAGAATTGAAGGAATTGGACGGCAGGGAAATGGATGAAGCTGTGAAACAGGCACTCAGAAAAATGCTTATGATCGGAATAAACAAAAGCGACCTATGCGCAGCACTTGCTATTCGCGCTCTTAGCGGTTACATCTATAAACCAGGAAAAAGAGAAGATATGATAGAAGGAATAGAGAAGGTAACCGAAACACTCGCGCTTCTCTGATTATTTCCTTTCCCTGTATTTTTCAAGGAAATCCGCATATTCTACCAGCATCGTTTTTGTTACCGAAGGCCTTCTTCTCTTTACGGTTGCCGTTGAACCCCTTTTCGATTTAAAAACAGACCCTGAATTGACCAAGTTCTTCCAGGAAAAATAATGAGAAATATGTCCTTTGCTTGAAAAAAAAGAAAACTTGTATATCCCATATGAAAAACCAGAAAAGAAAGAGGGTACGACGTTGCATTAGGCCTGTGCGAACATCGTGCGCTCATTTGCGAATTAGCAAACTGATCTTACACCTTTTCCTTCTCCCTTCCCTCCCAAGCCGCATGAGGGCAGTCTCGAAATTAGCAAAATCATATCCAGGGACTTTATTCTTCTTCCAAAATTCCTTCACGTCTTTTATTCCAAGCTCTCTTGCAGCATTTCTTGCGAGATGTCCGAGTTTAGGGTCTGCCTTTTTCCAAATCCCGCGCAAATCGCGAAGGAATATGTTTGTAGTAATTGGACCAACACCACGGAATTCCTGCACCCTCTCTTCAAGATTTTTCGAATCGAGTGAGGATTCGTGAAGTTTGTTCAGGCTGCCGTTATATCTCTCTCCGAGCAATCTCATGCATTCCAGCAGGTCATCTGCAGTGCTAAAATCATAGCGAACATACCCGCCCTCGTCGAGCGCTTCTACAAGCTCCTCCCAACTCGCTCTTCGCATGCGTTCGAATGAGAGCAGTCCTCTTCTCTCAAATTCCCTGTACGTATTTATCGCTATTGTTTCGTTAATCCTCGCTCCAAAAAGGATACTTGCAATAAACCATTTGAATATCTCGCTGTCCTTTCCGCTCTTCAGTTTTATCCCGAGAATATCCGAGTATTTTTTACCGTACTTTTCAAGAATCTGTTTAAGTGGAATCCTCACTTCGTCAGCACCTCATTTCCATCCGCAGTTATGAGGATTGTGTGCTCTGCCTGAGAGACCATCCCACGCTCAGCCTCCCTAAGCACAGGGTATCCCTTTATAAAATGACTTTCAAGGAGCTCCTTCAACGCAGCGCTTACGAGAAGCCTTGATTGAAACTCCTTTCTTATCCATCTCTCTGCAAATGGAAGAAGACCGTAGTTCGTTAATGCATATTCTGCTATTTTCCTCGACTGCCTCATGCGAATAGGAGTCGGTGCATAAATGCTGAATATCTCGACTTGGTCTTGATCCTCTACGTATCCTGCTCCGTTAGTAGCAAAAGGTTCAACAGCGAATATCTCGCCAACCTTGAATTCATACGGGTCCTTGCTCTTCACATTTGGTATTTCCACGCCAGCATGCAACAACCCTTTCTCTATCTTATGTCCGGTTAAATTGCTTATCGGCTTAAAACCATAGCCTGTTATTGTTTCTTCTATTATTCTACCTATTTCGCCTATCCTTACATCTGGTTTTATCGCAGCTATTGCATTCTCAAGCGCACGCTCTGCAGCTTCGACAAGTGCTTTGTTCTTACCGCTGAGGTCTACAGTATATGCAGTATCTGCTATAGCCCCCCTTAGCATCACACCGATATCTATTTTTACAAAGTCGTTTTCTTCGAGCACAGTCTTACATTCAATTTCTGGCGTGTAATGGGCCGCGATATCATTGATTGAGATATTTAAAGGAAAAGCAGGTCTGCAGCCATTATCTATTATCATCTGTTCCACTGTCTCCGCTATCTCTAGCAGTGGTTCGCCAACCATAATCAATCTTTTGCTCTCCTCTCTTATCTTTGCAGCTATCCGTCCAACAGCACGAAAATCTTCTATATCCTCTTCAGTAGTTTCCATACTATAAGAATCATCAACAGAATAAATAAATGTTTTGCTCAATCAGCTACGATGTCTCGCACCGTTCTTTCAAGAAGACATAGTGGAGATAAGCATAATCAGGTAAATAATATAACATCCAAGCATTATCGCTCCTACAATCTTACCAAGCTTTCTTTCTGAAAGCGCAAAATACATGAAAAGAATTGCGCTCACTAAGGCGAATAAAAGAATCACAAAGAACGATTTAGGATTTACAGTTATCGGATTAAGCACAGCAGCGGTTCCTAGGACAAGTGTTGGATTTACTACTGTGCTTCCAAGCGCCTGTCCTACTGCGAGTGCGTACTGTTTTTTCTTCATGGCAGCAAAACCAACCATTATTTCAGGAAGACAGGTTCCTATGGAAATTATTGTTGCCCCGATTATGCTCGGAGGTACTCCAAACTCATGAGCTATAATCGTAGCCTTATCAACTGCGATTCCTGCAGTTGCTAATACTCCTGTGATTCCAACCGAAAACAACAAAAACGCCCAAACAGCTGCCTTTTTCGAAACAATTTCGATGTCCTTTTCGTCTCCTCCTGCCTTCTTTCTAGAGACAACATAAAGAATGTATATAAGGAACAACAGAAGAAGAGCAAGTCCTTCTGTTGTGTTTATCTGTGGTTTTTCAAGCATTGTTGTACTATAAACAAAATAAAGGGTAATAAAGATAGTTAGGAGCAGTACGAACGCCGCGTCTATTGCATGCTCTCTTTTCAACTTTATGGAGTAGAAGAACGCTCCGCCTCCCAAGACGATTAATATATCTGCAATATTCGAGCCAAATACATTTCCAGCAGAAATAGCACCCTCTTTCATTATTCCTGACATAACAGCTATAGAAAACTCAGGGAGAGAGGTGGTCCACGCAACAAGAAGAAATCCAAGTGCTAATCGCGAAATCCCAAAGAATTTTGAGAGGATTACAGACTTCAATACCACCATATCTGCAAAATATGCCAAAAATAGCACGGAGACGATTAATATCGCTATCTCTACTATTATCATACAGGAATTCTTCTAGGATATTCTTTATAAAATATATCTATCCGAACGGAGAGACGACAACAAGTCTTTTTATCTCATCAAAAATATTTTTTTCTTCTTCGTTCAAAAGTCCTGGTTGAGTTTCAAACCTGCTAATCTCACTCTTTGATATATAAGTGTAAAGGATCTCTCCTTCGCACACATCCTTTCCATAGTAGATACCATCGCAAGAAATGGCAAGTTGCGTTCCTTTTTCCGCTTCTTCGACTTTTTCCTTTTCCTTTTGCATCTCTCTTATCTCCCCTACGACAATTCCTTTCGTATTCATCAGTTTCCACCCATTTCTTATCTTACCACCAAGCACTTCCACTCCAAATATTGCTGGCTTTGATGCCCTGAAACAACAACCGGCAAGTAGTTTTATTTTTCCTGGCCATGTTAATCTCTTTGTTGCTTCTATCCTTTCTCGTTCCTTTTCGTCCTTCACCCATTCTTTGTAGTTCTCAAGAAGACGATATATTACGTTGCTTAATATTACTGGCACCTTTTTACTCTCTGCTTCTATTCTTCCATCTTCAGTTACTCCAACGTTGAAGCCAAGCACTACACCACAGTATCTATCTCTTTCCCTGACCATCTCCGCAACGAGTATTTCCTTTTTTGTGATTCTGCCAGCGCCGGCTGATTTTATTTTTATACCAGCTTCTTCAAAAAGACGTACAAGTGCTTCGACTGAGCCAAGGCTATCCGCTCTTAGGACGATACCTACTTCATCCTGTTTCTCAAATACTATGTTCTTGAATTGATTTTCTATTTCTGCTTTATCCTTTTCAAAATCCCTAACACAATTTAGTGGAGAACCAGGAAGCGCTCCATCCAGATCTGGCGCTACTATCTTTACTCCAGCAGCAGCAACCACCTCATCAGCATAACTATATTTCTCCCTTTCGCCGATGTTAGGTTGAAGAAGCGCACGGACCTTTGTCTTTTTTACTCCATCTTGTGTAAGAAATATTATCTCGTCATTTTTTCTGAGCACGCCGTCATATAAGATAACATCTATAGTCGTTCCTAAACCACGTTCTTCTTTTACTTCTAATATACTCCCCCTTCCTCTTCCTTTTTCATCCACCTCAAGTTCCTTTCCCAAAAATTTCTGACTAAGGCCAGCTATGAGCATGAGAAGTTCACCAAGTCCTTCTCTTGTCTTTGCACTCACAGGAACGATAGCAATCTGCTTTCCAAAATTACTTATACGGTCGAATCTTTCGCTATCAAATCCGTGCTCGGATATTCTACCCATAAGTTCGTATATCGCGTTATCGATACGTTCTTTTATGTATTGAGGTTGTTTTGAATACGAGTCCAAAAAAGAAGCAGTAGGGTAATCCTTCCATCCATTTATCAAATCTATCTTATTTGCAGCTATAACGAACGGCGTCCTATAATGCTTTAATATCCTTATACTCTCGAGCGTTTGCGGTTGAAATCCCTGGGTTATGTCAACCACCAATATCGCTATATCAGCTATACTCCCTCCTCTGTCTCTGAGATTTGTAAACGCTTCATGACCTGGTGTATCTATGAACAGTAGTCCAGGTATTTTCAATTCGAACGATAATCTTCCTTTTAGCGATTCAGCCATTCTTTCTATATCCTCTTTTCTTATGTAGCTTGCACCTATCATCTGCGTTATCCTTCCGGCCTCCTTTGCAGCAACAGCAGTGCCTCTAATCGAATCGAGCAGGGTTGTCTTTCCGTGGTCAACATGCCCCAAGGTCACTACTACAGGAGAGCGTATGCCCATCTAAATTCGCCTCTCATCTGTTTATAACATAGTTATTATTAACCACTTCTCTTAAAAAGAATACCAAATATAAAAACTCACAGTTGTTGCAATATGTTAGGGAAAAAATTACGAGAGGCGCTCGCAAGGCTCACTGGAAGAGCTTACGTTGATGAGGATGCAGTGAAATCCCTGATTAAGGATCTTCAACGCGTACTTATTGCTTCTGACGTGAACGTAAGGCTTGTTTTCGCATTATCAAAAAAAATAGAAGAACGCTCATTGAAATCAGAAAAATTGGAAGCGCTCTCGCTTAAGGAGCATGTAATGAAGGTAGTGTACGAAGAGCTTGTAAGGCTAATGGGCGAAAGCTACAACCCTAGGCTCGATAGACACAAGATTCTCCTCTGTGGATTGTATGGAAGCGGAAAAACCACCACCTGCGCGAAGCTCGCCCATTTCTATAAAACCAGGGGATTGAGCGTAGCGCTCGTTGGTGCTGATGTAGATAGACCAGCTGCACAAGAGCAACTCGAGCAACTTTCAAAACAAGTCGGAGCGAGATTCTACACAATAAAAGGAGAAAAAGACGCCACTAAGATAGTAAAGAAAGTGCTCCCTGAAATTAGGGAAGACATTATTATTGTAGATTCTGCTGGAAGAAACGCGCTCGATGCAGAGCTCGCAGATGAGTTGAAGAAAATAAATGAGGAGCTAAGGCCGGATGAGGTCTATCTAGTATTAAGCGGAGATATAGGACAGATAGCAGGAAGGCAAGCAGAGGAATTCAACAAAACTGTTCCACTAACAGGTGTTATAGTTACTAAGATGGATGGCTCAGCAAAGGGCGGTGGAGCGCTTAGCGCAGTTGCGGCAACAGGGACAAAGATAGCTTTCATAGGCCTTGGCGAAAAGATAAATGACCTTCAGGTTTATAGTGCGGAAAAATTCGTAGGCCGTCTTCTCGGGGTTCCTGATATAGAAGGATTGATGGAGAAAATAAAGGAAGCGACAAGGGAGCAAGATATAAAAACGATTGAAAGCGAGGAGCTTACAATTGAGACATTCTATGAGCAACTTAAGGCAGCAAAGAAGATGGGCCCACTTAGCGGAATATTTTCAATGCTTGGTGCTAGTGATGTGCCAAAGGAAATGCTTCAGCAAAGCGAACAGAAGATGAAACAGTACGAGGCCATGATAAATTCAATGACGAAGGAGGAAAGAAAGAATCCATCTCTGCTCAGGTCGAATCCAAGCAGGATAACGCGTGTGGCGCGCGGTTCTGGTTGTGGAGAAAAAGACGTGCGCGAATTTCTAACTCAATTTGAGAGGATGGAAAAACTTATGAACAGATTCAAAAGGGACAGAAGTTTCAGGAGCAAGATAGAAAAGCTCATAAAAGGAGGAATGCCTGGTATCGGTGGCATTTTCTAATCATTAGGGTGAGTGAGGGGCATAGTCTGTCTTCTGTAAAACGCTGTAAGCGTGGCAGCATTATACTATGCGGCATAGCGCCTTGCACCTTCTTTGGAAGGGAAACGTCCGTTTCATCCACCTGGCAATGCCAAAGTGGTGTCGTTTCTGTTACGTTTCCAGCTCCTTAAGAGCACCATCCTCAGGTGGACAGAACTTCCTCAGACATTATGTCCGTTAACTGCCTGCCCCTCACTCTACTATATATTTATTTTTTTTGGATTATATTTCTTTCGTTTACATGCTGCGGTAGCTCAGTTGGGAGAGCACTCGGCTGAAGAAGGTTTTCCGAAACCGAGGGGTCGCTTGTTCAAATCAGGCCCGCAGCATCATCTTCTTTCTAATATTTCAAGATTAACAGTAGGATTTCTCAGTATGATATGATTTACTATAAAATATGCAAGCCAGACAAAGAAACAGACTATCATGAGCTTAAATATGGTTCTCGCGTTCTCTGGAGTGGGCCAAATAAAAATATAAATAGCGAGGAGAGCGGCAAACGCAGTACAGGCACTTATGCTTAATGAAATAGCAGGTAGAAATGTTAGATTGAAAAGGAATATAGCAAGCGCAAAGAGTGCAGCAGCACGTGGGCCAAGGACCGTGGAGAATGTCGTCTGTCCAGTTCTTCTATCTTCTTCCATATCCATTATTGTTGCGAGGGCGTGCACTCCAGAAAAGCAGAGCGAAAATGCTATTATTCTATAATCAAGAAATAGAAGGGACCCAACCAGGGAACAAGCTAGGGAAAATGGAAAATATCCGTATCCCGCATTTACTATCGAGTCTATAACCGGCCTAGTTTTTAATCTAAACGGCGGCATTGAATAAGCTATCGGCCATGCCACTCCAATACTCATTACTGCCGCATGAAGAATATTAAGTGTGCTGTATGCAATTAGGAGCATGGAAACAGCAATGACAAAACATAAATTCATTACCCATTTTATATCATTTTTCTTGAGGACTACTCCCCACATACCACCCTTTCTTGGGTTTATCGCGTCTGTTTCTATATCGTAGATATCATTTATCCCATAGATTAGAAATGCGAGTGGAGCAGAGAGAAAAAATAATTCTACAACTTCAACAAGACCTATTTGTGCGGAATTCACATAAAGCCCCAAGGCATAAGCTACTGGTGGTCCAATCCAATATATAGGCCTGCTTATGGCAATAAATTTTTTCATCTTTTCAAGGAGCATAACTATTTCCCATGCCTTCTTTTTCTCTTTGCATAATCACTAAGTGCAGCCATAAAATCATTTTCAGAAAAATCGGGCCATAATTTTTTGCAGAAGTAAAGTTCGCTATAAACAGTCTGCCATGGCATAAAACCGCTTAATCTCTGTTCGCCGGATGTCCTAATAACAAGGTCTGGATCAGGCAGTCCGGCAGTATACATATGTGCGCTAATGACTTCGTCATCCACCTTTTTTATACCATTTTTGATGATAGAGTTTACCGCATCTACTATCTCACTGCGGCCGCTATAGGAAAGAAGAAGATTAAGTTGATATTCGGTATTTTTTTCGGTGTCTTTCTCAACCTTTTTCATGAGATCTTGAAGAGCTTTTGGAAAGAGATTCAGCCTACCAAAAAATCTTACCCTTGTTTTTCTTCTCTCTTCTCTCTCTGTAGTTAAAAGCGTCATGAGGTTCTTTCTAAATAACTCAAAGAGCGTCCCCACTTCGCTTTTATCCCTGGAAAAATTCTCTCCACTAAACCCCCACATAGTTAATACTCTAACTCCGGCCTTTCTACTCCACTGTGCAACTTTCCCTATCTTAGCTATTCCTATGGAGTAAGCTTCTCTTACACTAACACCATGGAGTTTCGCCCATCTCCGGTTTACGTTTAGCATTTCTGCCAATTTCCGTCCGGGATGATGGCGATATGATTTGGTTTTTCGCTTATCATCAGTTCACCTAGTAAATAATCTCATTAAGCCTTTTTAGTTTTTTTGCATTTTTTAGCTCGCGAGCGATTCTTCTTCCTGTCGTCATAGGCTCATTATAATAGTATTTTGAATATGGCGAATGCAACGCATAGACATTTGTTCCAGCAACTATTCTTGCGCTGATTTCAAAAGCAAATATCTCCAATTCTTCATTTATTATTGTCTCGACACAGAACGGCCCTATCATACCGCCAAATAATTTGTAGGCTGTATCGGAAATCCTTCTACCAATCTCGATGTAATCATAAAGAAGTGATTCTCTTAGAACCATAGGTTCGTTTCCTATAACAGTAAATGAGAGTGGCGGTTTTAGTCCAGCAGAAACTGCTCGCGCGATCTCATCAGCACTACTCTCAACTCGTTTATCGACTCCAAGAAGTTCAAGCCTTCCATGCTTTGTTTCGTAACCTATCTTTGAAATCGGAGAAAAGAAGAAATGTGGATATGCTCTTACCCCTATTATGAATTCCTGTATCATACACTCCCTTTCGCCTACCTTCTCCTCGAATTCCTTTTGAGAATTAACTATAAGATATCCATATCCTCCTTTTGCACCTGGAAACTTAACAAGAGCTGGGCCATCTATTTCCTCAGGTTTCAATATCTTCGGTCTTCTTATGCCCGCTGCGTCGAGCCACTCGAACATCTTTGTTCTATCCCTTTCCCAAGCTATGCTTCTTCTATTCCCGTATATCGGTATTAGGAGATCATCAAATTTCTTACCAGTATACTCAACAAACGAACCGTGCGGTATTACTATCGCATTCTTTTCTACAAGCTCATCGACCGGCAAATCCTTATAGTTATCAACTTCTATGAATTCATCTGGTCGCCCAAGCGGGAAGGATTCATAGAATTTTCTTCTATCCCTAAGAACCACCCCTATTGTTTTGATTCCTTCCTGCCTTGCGCCGTGAAATATCTGCAACGAGGAGTGAGAGCATATCGTAGTTATCCTAAATTCCTTATAATTTGACAATATTTCTTCGATTTCCTTCTTTTCAACCATGTTATATACTGTATTACGAGGTTAAAAAATCTTACGATTTGTAAAGATCAAGAACAACATATTTAAATTAATTGAGTAAGAGAAAAAAATAAAGATAGATAGTCCAAATTTGTTGTATGATTGATAAAATAGGGAGGTGCTATCCTGATGAACGCTATTCAAAAAACACTTGTAATATTGGCGGTGTTGCTTATTGCAATAGCGGCTTACATTTCAACCACCAAACAAGTAGAAACCGATGCAAACATACAAAAAGAGCTTCTTAAAAAGGCCGTTGAAGTAGGAAAAAATAAAAGCAACTATCTTTATTCGTACAGAGAAACCTATGACAGCTACGCAACAGAATACTCCCTACTCCAGAAGAACGGCGAGAGGATGATAGAGATACACAATCCGCTTTCTGTTAAACAAGTATACTTCTTAAAGGAAGATACAATACTGTGCACGGAATTTATGAACAAAAAAAGCTGCTCCTCGGTAAAGAACAATACTAGGGCAGACCTTAACAACTATCTTCTCTCTCTCCAATCAAAATTCTTTAACGATGCTGAAATAGAAAGAGAGAATGCTCGACTTAATTATTTTATGGAGCGTGGTTATCTTAAAATTTCCCCGCACATAATAAACAAAACTATAAATGGAAGGGAATGCAGCGAGATAAGCTATACAATGGACTTTACGAACATGACAATTAGCGAAGCAAACGCCTACGGAATATCACCAGGGGCTCCGAAATATTTCGAATGGTCTCTGTGCGTGGATAACTCATCCGGACTTTCGTACTCAAAACATTTCAACTATTCCTTTCAGGGTAAGGGGCATACATGGGACTTCGTTCTTCTTGCAGCAGATTGGAATCCTAAGGAGGATATAGTACCACCAGAGAATCTTACCGAAAGGCTTGCATACGATATACTCTTGGAAGAGATGGAGTGGCAGAATGAGTTTCGAGTCTGCTATCAAAAAACAGGAGACGAAAAGGACAAATGCTTCTCAGACATAGCCCTCCAACTTAAGATGAAAAGCATATGCGAACTTGCTGGCGGAAGAAGGGATCAGTGCTTTGTTCGGCTTGTCCCATTGACAGGAGACGATTCCATCTGCAATATTATAACAAACCCTTCGTTTAAGGAAGATTGTTATATAGAACTTGCTGGGCTGAAGAAGGATAACAGTTATTGTTCTATGATCGCAAATATAACTAAACAAGAGTTCTGCATGAATATTTCAGTGCAAACAAACCAAGCGACGATTCCAAATCCAGCAGCCGTAAATTGCGAAAGAAAGGGCTACTCGTATGAAATACGTTCAAATGAATCCGGACAGTATGGAGTTTGCATTTACGAGGATAGGGAATGTGATGAATGGGCGCTCTACCGCGAAGAGTGTTGCCTTACAAATGAAGATTGTTCAAGTGGCACGTGCGAAGATGGCGTATGCATCGGACGGAATGACACAAATATAAGTGAGGGGAACGGAGGAAGAAACAACTCTCACATTCAGCAGTTCTTGGGGTATATAGATAAATATGAAAGTTCTCTTATTAACGAAACAAGCAGAACAACTGGAGAGTAGATGAAAGTCGCGGTATTTACAGAAAGCTACCATCCGCAGAAAAATGGTGTCGTGAGCTTTCTTTCAGATTTCCTACCAGAGCTGTCAAAGCACGCAGAGGTTGTGCTCTTTGCACCAGGAGAAAAGGAGCTAAAAATTGAAAAGCAGAATGGTATAAAGACATACTGGGTGCCTGCGCTTCCTTTTCCTTTTTATGAAGGATACAGAATGTCAACCATAAGAAGGAAAAAAATAGCAGAGCTTCTTGCTGCCGAAAGGCCAGATGTGGTTCACCTTCACGCGCCCGTGCTTCTAGGCCTAAGGGCGCTCCTTGTCTGCAAGAAAATGAATATTCCAGTTGTTGTAACATATCATACTCATTTTCCAGATTACGTCCCGCACCTCTCAAAAGGACTGATTAAAGGGATGTTTGCAGAACTGGTAAAGTATCCTGTCAAAAAACTTGTAGGTGTTGTATACGCATATGCAGACGTAGTAACCGCACCAACTGCTGCCCTTAGAGACGAGCTTAAGAGCTATGGAATAAAAAACGTGATTTTGCTCCCGAATGGAGTATCCTTCTCAAAATTCAGCGATGTGAAAAAGGATGTAAGGAAAAAATACGGAATTCCCAAAAATGCCTCCGTTATTCTTTATGTAGGGAGAATAAGCTTTGAGAAGAGGATAGATGTCCTTCTCGACGCATTCAAACTGGTAAGCAGGCAAATCCCTAGTGCATACCTCATAGTAGCCGGGAGCGGACCCTATCTGAAGGATTACAAGAAACTCGCTCAGGCAATGGGGCTTAAAAGGGTTATTTTCACTGGTTTCATTCCAGATAAGACGCTTCCCTCGCTCTATAAGTCAGCAGACGTTTTTGTTTCCCCATCTGACAGCGAGACATTCGGTCTGACCTTCATAGAGGCTATGCATTTCGGATTGCCTGTTGTTGGAGTACGAAGACTTGGCGCTGCAAGCGTTATAAAAAAAGGAACGGGTTTTCTTGCAGAGCCTGGCAATGAAAAAGAACTTGCCAGAAAGATTGTGTTGTTGCTGAGGAAAAAGGGATTGCGAAAAAAACTAGGCGATGCTGGAAAAAAGGAATCAAAAAAATATGAAATAAAAGATGTTGTTGAACGGTTTATGAGAATCTACAGAAGAGTGCGCGCATGATTATGCTTTCAACTTATTTAACACTAAATCTTGAACCTTTTCTCGTTCTCCTCTAATGCCTTTATTCCAGGTAGTTCCTTTCCAGAAAGATATTCTATTAATGCTTTTCCAGAAAGGCTTACATAACCAAATCCTTTCTTATCCAATCCAAACTTTTCGATAGCGCTTATTGTATGCCCCCCACCTAGCAACGAGAACCCTTTTGAGTTTGCTATTGCCTTGAGTATTTCTCTTGTGCCATATGCGAACTTCTCCATCTCATAGACGCCCATAGGGCCGTTCATTACGATGGCTTCAGATTCGCTTATTACCTTTTTGTACCTCTCCACAGTTCTTTTGCCTATGTCAAATATCTTTCCCTCTCTTATCTTGGCTACATCACATTCCACTCTTTCATCCTCAATATTCAGAGCGACATCCTCAGGGAGTTCTATCTTCTCTCCAAATCTTTCAAGAATGCCTCTTGCCTTTTCTAAATATTCTATAAGCCCTTCTTCTTCGAGATAACTGTTAGATTCTCCGACAGAATATCCCTTTGCCTTTAAGAACAATATAGAAAGCGCGCCCCCTATGAGAACAACCTTTACCTTTCCATCAACAAGCCATCTTTCCATTATACCTAATGAATCCTTTCCCTTAGAGCCCCCTAGGACAAACGTTACACTATTTACATTCCTTATTGACTGGAGCGCCTTTATCTCCTTTGCGAGAACATTTCCATAAAATGAAGGGATTCTCCTAGCAAATCCTACAACGCTAGAATGCGCCCTGTGAGCGACGCTCAATGCGTCGAGCACAAAGTAATCTGCAAGTGGAGAGAGCTCATCTACTATACTTCCTTCCTCCATAGTTTCAGAATCTAACATTCGAACATTTTCAAGAAGAAGAACCTCGCCATCCTTAAGATTTGATATCGCTCTCTTTGCTTTTTCCTGTACAACATCATCTACATAAGTAATTGGTATTCCAGTATACTCGCTTAAAACTCCTGCATGCTGCTTTAATGTCATGAAATCCTCATCTCCCTTTCTTCCCTGATGCGCAAGAACAACAACCCTTGCCCCCCTTTCAGCAAGCCTTTTTATAGTCTCAGAATGCATCCTTATTCTCTCACCAGGGATTATCCTTCCGCCTTCAATAGAACAGTTGCAATCAATCCTTAACAATACTAATTTTCCCTTCACTGGATAGTCTTCTATCATTCTCATAAAATCAATCCTCTTTTTTCTCCCTCTTCCATCTATCCTTTGAAGAGCATTGCGGGTCTATACACATCTCAAATTTTCTTTTATCCTTTATGACAATTACCATTGGCTTTCCGCACACTGGGCATAATTTATCGGTAGCCTTTACAAAAGCGCCTGTTGGAAGGGGAAAGGCATTAGTACAATTTGGATAGTTGCTGCACCCTATAAATTGCTTGCCCCCTTTCATCCTTATTATTCTTAAATCCCCTCCGCATTTTGCACACTTTCCGATAAAATTTTCCTTCTTTTCTGTAAGTTTTAGAGACTCTGCTATCTCTTTTCCTATTTTCTCTTCATTCATCTTCCATTTGTCAAGAATTTGGATGAGTATTTCTTTTCCTTCAGCGATTACGGCTTCCTTATCTATCTTACCCTCCTGTATCTTTTCCATATCATCCTCCATTCTTCTTGTAAGCTCCTCATCAAGAATCTCCGGTGCATATTTCTTGAGAATGTCTCGTACCTTCAATCCGAAATCGGTAACCTCAAGCTGTTTTCCGGTGACATAACCTCTTTTGAACAGCGTGTCTACTATTACGCTTCTTGTTGCTTTTGTTCCCAATCTTCTTTTCTCAAGTTCCGCCACAATGGACGCCTGTGTGTAGCGTTTTGGTGGTTGCGTTTCTTTCTTTGTTTTAGTCTTTTTCTTTAGGGCTATAACTTCTCCCTCTTCAAACTCAGGGAGCTCTTCTCCCTTATTTCTAAAATATTTTCCATAAAATTCTGTCCAACCTGGTTCTTTCAAACGACTCCCAGAAGCAACATAAATTTCACCTCCAGCATCTACTTCAACTTGCGTATTCTCTTTTTCTGCCGGTGGCGCAAATGCTGCTAAAAATCTGCGAACGATAAGATCATAGAGCCTACCTTCATCCTTCTCTAATTTTTTCGGTTCGAGACCGGTTGGATGGATTGCTGGATGAGCAGGGTCGTCCTTCTTTCCCTGAAATATTTTGAACCATCTGTTCTCCATTATCTTGTTAACGATGGATTCATATTCTTTATTTTCAGAGAGCCGTGTGAGAATGCTCTGAAGATTTATGGTTGGCGGAATTTTCTGTGAAGAGGTCCTTGGATATGTAATAAGCGAGTCTTCGTAAAGGGATTGGGCAAGCTGTAACGTCTTAGTAGGATTGAAGCCAAAGAGCTTGTGTGCTTCCACCTGGAGGCTGGTAAGGTCAAAGCACGGTGATGCCCATACCTTAACGATTTCCTTTTCTACCCTTGTAACCGTTCCTTCATTGGCAGTTCTTGCAAGGCAAACGTCTGCCTCTTTCTCATCAAAGAACCTCTCTCTTTTATGCGTAAACTTAACATCCTTTATAATTGCTGTTAGAACCCAGTACGGTACTGGTACGAACGCCTTTATCTCCTTCTCTAGGGTTGCTAGGATATCAAGCGCAGGGCCCTGCACCCTACCTATACTCATTATCTTTACGCGAGTAGCTGTTCTTAAGGAACTCATAAGAGCTCTACTTAGATTTATACCGTAATACCAGTCGAGAATGTGCCTAGCCTCACCAGCGTATGCATTGTTATAATCAAATACACCCATTCCTTCGTAAGCATCCAAGAGGTCTTTGTTTGTAAGGGCTGAAAATTTCATCCTCCTTCCATCCTTTATCTTCGTTGCGAATCTAAAAACATTATACGATATTAGTGTTCCTTCTATATCATAGTCGCATGCTGAGACAAATACATCTGCTTTTTTACCGAGTTCCTCGAGAAGAGCAAGGTATGGCTTTGTATACGCTGCGCCTGCGGATGCCTTATATGAAGGCACCCACTCTACATCAAAAACAGGATAGCTGCGCGTTTTTTTCTTTTCCGCAAGGGTATAAACATGCCCCACCGCAGGTGCAACCACAATTTTCTTCCCATCCCTTTCTATCTCATAATAAGAAACGCTTCCATAAGTCCTCCTATTTACGACTCCCCCTATAGCCATTGCTATTTTCTGCGCGACCCTTGGTTTTTCTGCAACTACTAATTCCATTTTCGATCCCACCTTTTAATCTCTTAGTAAATTTAAAATTCAAATACTCTTTTTCTTTCCTCATCGTAAATAGCGCGCTTCTCTTTTTCGAAGGTATGCTTTACGATTAATTCCCGACCCTTTCCCATCGGCACCACAAAGAGATGCTCGACACGGTCATTTGAATGCCTGAGTAGAATGGAATATTTATCAAGCTTCTTACCACTATCGACTTCTTTATAACCGTATATTACAAAATCCTTTCCACAGGTTATAAGAACACGCGCTTCCTTTTTTCCCTTCGCACTCAACGTTATGGTCTCTTCAGGATACATAAAAGAGATTCGTTAGAAAAGTTAAAAAAGGATAATAAGAGAATTATTGTCATGTGCAATCTATATCTCGAAGGTACTAGAGCAGTTGTGGATTTAGCGAAATGCCCGTATGAATTCGCTTCTCCAGAGTTTATCAACTTTCATCTTAAGGATTTATCAACTACCGAAAAGCCCATAAAGACGATAAGATATGAGGAGGAGATTGTTGTAGAGCTTGACGAGGAGAAAACAGCAATCCTAACAGAGTATGCTGCTTTCATAAGACAACTTGAAACAATACTTCTTAGAACAGATATCTACGGGCTGGAGGAAGACCCGCAATTCCATAATAGAAGAACCGTCCTAAGGAGATTTTACGAATACGTTTTCCTAAACCCACTAATAGCAGAGAAGGAGCTTTCAAGCTTCGAAGAACCACTTCCTGAAAGATCTATTTATATGAAAGGCTATGCAACCTTTAAGGGGTGGGTGGCAGGAATACTGAAGAGATTTGTTGAAACAAAGCTTTACCGACTTGTGAAGCAGACAGGAGACCTTAGAGCGGCTTTCCTTTCTCTAACCGGCTTGAAAAGCCTTTATTTTGTTCCATCCCTTGTTCTTGGTATTCCGTCAAACGCTGTTCCTCTAAAAGATCCGGATGCACACTACACTCTCCCATTCGGGATAGACGTTCAAATCTATGAAGTTCCTGGTGCAGAGGCCTATCTATATGTTCAAAGAAATCCACCGATAGAGTCGCTTCCAGAAGAACTATCCAAGCTTCTCAAAGCAACAATAAACGAACAGTTCAAGGAGTCCTTCGAAGATGTGAAGTGGGAAATATTGATGAATCTAAAGACTAGGGAATACAGACAATATTTCATAGACAGGGCGATGATGGAAGGAATACCTATTACGCCGCAACAGGCAATGGCAATGGGAAGGGAATGCGCAGCATGGGTTGTTGGTTTAGGCGCGCATATAGAGAATCTCGCACTAGATAAGGACAACGTAACAGACATCTATATAGACAGTGAAAACTCGCCGATTTACATAGAACACACAAAATTCGGTATCTGCCACACCCTTTTCAGATACAACCGCGATCTCTTAGAAAGGGCATTTAAGAATGTTGTAAAAACAACTGGCGGGATAAGAAAGTTCGATGACGCAAATCCAATACTGGATGTTGTAATCAAAAGGCTCAGCATGAGATGCCACCTCCAAAGACCTCCAGCTACTTTTAGCGAGTTGATGGGCGCCCTCAGAATAATGAAGGAAGAGCCGTTCACCTATTCACAATATCTTGATTATTACTCAATGAGTCCGTTTTTTGCAGGTTATGATGATGTGCTTGTTTCTCTTGGTTGCAGCGAAGCAGTCCTTGGTCTAAAGGGGGTTGGCAAAACAGCATTTACAGCAGCGAAGGTTGCGGCGATTGGAACGAGGAGAAGGATAATACCAATACAGGATATTGAAGAAATCCCAGTGCGCGCATTCAGAAAAAGAGGCTTCCACATAGGCGCTGCTCGTGTTACTGGCGGGGAGATCGAGGAGGGAAGGACAACGGAACTTGACCTCGTTTCGATGGCAAATGCGCTCCTCAGGATGGGAGATGCAGCAATAATAATCAACGAGGTACGCTCTCGAACTGCAGTGCAGGGAATCATAAATCTTCTTAACACTCAACCTGGTGTTTTCCTGTTATATAACCTTCACGCAGAGTCGCTACGAGATGTTCAGGATAGGCTGGAGCTTGTTTTCGGGATACCTGCTGCGAGTATGTACGCAACCGACAGATACTCTTTCCTCAAAAAGATAAGGTTTGGAAGAAAGGGAAGGATATACCGCGTGGTCGGTTTCGAGTATGAAAGCGATATAGAAGAGAAGAAATTCGTTGAGATTTTCAGATTCAGAAGAGGACCGACAATTGAGCAATGCAACTGGGAGTGTAAATTCCTAAGAAATCCTGAAGCAAGTATGTCAAACTTTGACAAGGTTAATATAGAAAACATGGAAAAAGAGCTCGATATAGCATTTATACCACCTGCGCTTGCAAGGAGATGTGAGGAGAGTGGAATCTCGCCAGAGCAATACCTCCTTCAGTCGTTCTTCAAAGGAAAGATGTACTATGAGATACAAAAGATGAAGAAACTACTTGGCGATAAACTGCTTGTGGAACTCGACTTCGTTCTTAAGGTAAACACTGCAGCAAATAAATTGCTTGCATCCATGGAGAAGGAGGAAGGGGAAGTGGACTTTGGTGAGGCATGGAAAAGATGGCAACCCATCTTCAAAGAAATCCTAAAAGACGAGATAGAGAAGAGAAGGACGGGTGCTGTTGAGATGCCTGCAGAGATAGAATCTCAGAAATCAAGTAGCGAGGAGCCGAAAGAAGAGGGTGCAGAAAGAGAAGCCCCTAAGAAGACAGCAAAGAAAAAGCGTTAGCGGTCACAAGGCTTTATAGAGATTTATCCTTCAGTAATTCCTCTATCTTATCAAATGCATAATTGAGTTGTTCAACAGTAGGCAGAAAAACGATTCTAAAGTATATGCCTTGAACAGGCCCGAAAGCAGAGCCTGGAACAACAACGACCCCTTTTCTTAGTAATGCGCGTACAAACTCCCAATCATTCTTCCATTTACTACTTTCGACTTTAACAAATGCATAGAATGCGCCGCCAGGTTTCACAACACGCAATCCTTCTATTTCATTTATGCGTTTCATCATTACTTCTCTTCTTTTTCTTAACTCATTATTGAACGTTTTCACATGCCCCAATCCGCCACGCAATGCCGCAATATAACCACGTTGCATCTCCCAGTTTACTGAGAGGCGCTGATTGCAAAGACGCTGTATGGAATCCTTTATACTGTTTCCCCAATCGCCATGGAATGCAATGTATCCTACTCGAGCGCCCGGATAGATGAAATTTTTGGATAGGGAATTCCCAGATACGAGGAGAACATCCTTATGTATTCTTCTCATGTTAACGTAGTCACTCTCATCTAGGATTATGTGCTCATATGCGTCATCAGCTATTATCGGGAGGTTGTATTCCCCTGCAACATCTACTATCCTTTGAAGTGTTTTCTTCGAATATATCTTTCCTGTTGGGTTGTTCGGATTTATGATGAGGATGGCACGCGTGTATGGCGAAATCTTTTTTCTTATATCTTCTATCTCTGGCTCGTAATTCTCATCGCAGTTGTAAAAATCTAAAGGGCCATAACTCAGGCGCTGTTTCGTCGAATAGAGCGGATAGGTTGGAAGCGGAAGTAGGATGTTCCTCCCAGGATCTACAAGTGCTTGGAAAAGAAAATCTATCCCTTCGCTTAAGCCAGCCGTGATGAACACATCCTTTTCATCAACGCCTTCGTATTTTGCTATCTCCATTCTCAGTTCAGGATCTCCTTCTGAAGGTGCGTAGCCTGAATAGTTCTCTCTCAAGGCTTCTTCTACAGCATCTAGAATGTGCTGTGGTGGTCTGAAGCCAAATGGTGAAGGGTCGCCAATATTTAGATAGGTCATCTTTATTCCTTGTTCTCTCTCTAATCTTCTTGCCTCAACAACTATATCTCTTATCGGATAGGAAACAAGCTCACTTCTTTTTGACGGTTCTATCATAAAGAGACACCTTAGATGGTGTGTAATGCAACGTAGTTAAAAAAGGACACGGTTAATTTGTTTGTGATTGTTTAAAGTAATGTTTAAAAATGTTTCGCTATATATCACTTTAATACAATTATATAAACAGCATATCGTAATAATTTATAAGAAGGTGATTTTGGATGGGTGAGGGAAAAGGTATGGAGTATTCGAAAATCAATGAAGCGAAAAAAAAGGAAGAAAAGAAGGGCGCTTTAGGCAAAAATAGCTTTTTCAAAGCGCTTTTACTTGGTAGTGCACTCACAGTTTCCACGTTCGTACTACCAAAATGTTCGGAAGAAGAAAGGACGGTGATAAGTAATCCGGTTAGCAATGGAAAATGTTCTTCTGATAAGAAAGCAAGGGCCAATCTCAATGTTATAAGTGGTTGGGGTTATGATGTTAACGACGAAGAGATGAGATGCTCGAATTCTTCAGGTTGCAAGATGGGTGTTAATCTCGGAGATGAAATAATTGTTTTAGGAGAAGAGAACGAAGAAAAGTGGAAGGTTGCAGAGATTAAAAAAGAAGAGAACGGTGAAGAGATTGTACTTCTTAAACCAGCAACTACCGACGAAAGTAATGATACCAGAACAATTAATATAAAGAAAGGTGGCGCTTTATACACAGATGGAGAACGCCACAAATTCATCAACGTATCATTACTCGGAATCTGTTTAAATGAGGAAACATGCGAAAACGGAATATCTATGGATGATAAAAACGCTACTGGAAAGGCAGTTCTTGCGATAACTGTTGGCGAGGAGACAAAAAGAGTCCTTCTTAAAGACCTAGAAGGGATATCTCTCTCCATGGGGGAATACACGATCGATATCATGCTTGCAAGGGCAACTGAAAGCCAGGCTTATGTTATATACAACATTGTCAGCAACAATATCAACAACAATAGAAGAGCAGATCTTGGAGAGCCGATTGGAGAGGACGAAGTTCTTCAACCATTAGAAGACCTTTCAATAAAGAATGAGGTAAGCTCTGACAGCATAACAGCGACATGCAGAAAATTAAGTGTTCAACTTGAAATAACAAACACGGCAATGGGCGAGAATACTTCTCCATACACAGTAGAGCTTGTGGAAGGGGACATTATAGAAAGTGGTAACAACGAGCTGACGATAGAGAGTCTGCTTCCAGAGATAATAAAAGAAGATGGGGTGGAAAAGGTCACTAATGCAAAATCAGCTATCTCTATAAGGGATAAGAGTAATGGCGAAGTTACAGTGCTATATACTGATGAAAGCGCTCAGTACGGGGATCTTCTCATAAAAGTGAATGGGGTATTCGTCCGTCCTTAATTTTTACTTTATTCCAAGGACCTCCCTGGCGAGTGAAATTTGATTTGCTTCTGGCTTGATTGCAACTTCTGTGAAGTCCTGCTTTCTGCTTACAATGTAAAGGCTCTCTAAATTCACTCCTTTATTTGCAAGCTTTCTAGTTATCTTCCCAAGCTCACCAGGTCTATTAATAAGTTTTACAACGAGAACATCAGCTTCTGAAACCTTTTTAACAGTAGGCACCCTTGAAAGACTTTTGAGTGCTGTTGCATAGTCATTTGTTATTATTCTAAAGACAGCGTCGCCGTCGCGTCCGTACGCTGAAATAGCCTCAATGTTAACTCCGACTGCGCCGAGTGCTTCTGCAACTGCTGCAAGTGATCCAACTTCATTGCTTGCTATGATTGTTATTTCTTTCATAACTCCACCTCAATGCGAATAATTTATTAAGGGTGTTATCTCAAAATGTTTATATTTGTTGTTGCTGTATTGGGGAAATTTTATGGTTACAAAAGATGAGGTTGTTAAAAAATTAAGCGAGGTAATAGACCCAGAGTTAGGGATAAATATAGTAGACCTGGGACTTGTTTATAAGGTGGAGCGTAAGGGAAAGAAGGACGGAAGGGACCAATTTTACATAGAGATAACATTTACAACACCAGCCTGCCCGCTTTTAAATTTCATGCTGGATAATCTGAAGGCAAAGCTTGATGAGCTTAAGGATGCTGATTTCGATGTTAGAGTAGTATTCGAGCCACCATGGACTCCAGATAGAATTAGTAAGGAAGGAAAAAGAAAATTGGGAATAGAAAAGTGATCTCATGAGGATTACATTTTATGGAGGCGCAGGCGAGGTTGGAAGGAGCTGCGTCTTGGTAGAAGAAGGACGAAGAAACATAATGCTCGACTGTGGGATAAAGCTTGGAGAGCAGGTTGAGTTTCCTCTTATAGACGATAGCGAGCTAAGAAGGATAGAAAACATAGTCATATCTCATGCTCACCTTGACCATAGTGGTTATACACCGCATGTGTATTCTAAGAACGCAAGACCAAAGATCTACATGACGAAACCAACCAGGGATTTGATGGCAGTATTACTTGCTGATTATTACCGCATCCAGAAAGGAAAAGGGAAGAGGTTGTTTTCAGAGAAGGACGTAAATGATGTTCTTATGGAAGGGAATCTTATAGAATACGGAAAAAAGACAGATACTTCAATTCCATTCTCCCTCCATCCAGCAGGCCATGTGATGGGAAGTGCAATGATCCTTATTCACAAAAACGGCGGCATCCTATATACAGGAGACATATCGATGAGAAAAACGAGAATACTTAATCCATGTGAAAGGGGGCTAAAGGCAGAGACTCTTATAATGGAAACAACATATGGTTCAAGAGAAGACATCCTCCCAAGTCTCAAGGAAGCTTCGCAGCAGCTGATCAAGATAATAAACGAAACGCTTGAAAATGGGGGACATGTTATAATACCAAGCTTTGCTGTTGGAAGGGCTCAAGAGATATTGCTTACCTTGGATGACTACATGCGTTCTGGTGCCTTGCATCCAACAAGGGTTTATATAGAGGGAATGATAGGGAAGGCGATGAGGATATACAGGCATAATGCTATTTATGCAAATGACGACATAAAAAACAGGATATTGATGAGCGAGGACGATCCATTCAAAAGTACGAACTTCTATATCCCGCGAACAAAAACAAAGGAGGATGTATTAAAAGAGCCAAGCATTATAGTTTCAACTTCAGGGATGCTTATGGGAGGACCTATAATATTCTATTTAGAAAAACTTGGGCAGGACTCAAAGAATACACTTATATTTGTAGGATACCAAGCACCAGGAACTACGGGAAGGAAGGTGCTGGACGGAGAAAGAAAAATTAGGATAGGTGAGAAGGAAATAGAACTTAAGCTTAGGATAGAAAGGGTAAAGATATCAGGTCATGCAGACTTTAATGAATTGCAGCAGTTTGCCAAGGAGATAAAGGGATTGAAAAGGATATATTTGATGCACGGTGAAAAGACAGAACTTAAGGATGTTCTGGAAAGAAAATACGAAGTTATTGTACCAAGGCTTCTCGAGACTTACGGAATAAGCTAGGAATAATCTAAACACGTTGATTCTAATATATTTATATCAGCCCAGCACTGGCCAAGCGGCGTTCCATCAGAATCTACAATAATTGCAGTTACCCCGTTTGTATGCATCCCAATTGTTGGTGTTCCTCCCTCGCTACCTATAGTAAATCTCGCTCCGTTTGTAGTTGAGGTCACTACCCTGCCATAAAGATCAGGATTTACATTCCAAACAATATCTGTTGAACTTGAGCACGGTCCCTTTTCCTCACCCTCACCGCATAGTATTCCTACATATCCAGCATCGTGCTGGTATTTTTCCATAGAGCCCGGTATAAGTTCGCACACATCTCCTCTTCTCTCACCAGTTTCATTTCCTGTTTCATTTATAGTTGCATTTCCACCAGCACCGACAACAACATGCGCCCAATCTATCGCACCGCGCAATGTTGGGTCTCCTGGAGCAGTATACCACGCAATAACCTGGATATCACCAGAACTATTGGTTGTTGCCGTAAACGTCACTCCGTTAGTAGAGGCATCACTCAAGGTTCCTTCAAGTCCGTTCACAAGGTCGTATCTGACATCTGTCGGGCTGACAGGAGTTCCTTCTAACGAGCAGTTTAGTACAAACCCCTGGTTCTCTCCAATATTGAGTTCTACGCTCTCAGGGGTTAGTTCGCATACAAATGAATATGGGTCGTTGCTGCTTTCAGGTTCATTAGGGCTAATGGACAATTCAGATGTGCATCTTACACTGTCTGTTTGATATACAAGCATTGGGGACGAACCAGCCACGCTCCTTACATACGCCTTCGCCCTTGAATTCGTTTTCTCAATAAAACCACCATATGCATCAAAGAAGTACCAATTATCACCGATACATGGAACAACACGGTCAGCAGAGTTATAGCAGGTAACAACCCATTCATGAATCTCTGATGGGGTTAGGGAAAGATGAGATGGAGCAATCCTACACGAAGCAGGAGTATTATCACCAAGATTTATGTTAACTGTCAGATTAAATTTCGTCGCGTCGCTGCATACAGGTGCGAGTGGTTCATATTCAAGATTGAAAACATCTCCGTTCAATTCTCCGGTATAAATAACATAAATCCTCTGGCGCTCACCAACATTTATCGTTTTTCCGAATCCATTATCAGAAGGACAGATGGTGGATGGAAAACCATATAGTGTGCAGTAGTAAGGGCTTGCTGGTGAAACACTTCCACCTCTAACAGGATGAACAGAAACTACTCTTACAGGAACGCTTCCACCGTTATAAGCAGTTATTGAAATGAGATAGGTGGAAGGCACAGTTGAGGATTGCGCCACCGTCCTTGGCGGAACATTACTAAGGGAGGGTTGTCTGTTTTCGACTATTAT
>Ga0185342_1000206_pt1 | contig 32329 bp, 34 predicted proteins | sample ConPoolayeEmetaG_FD_128045 | JGI IMG/M metagenome (GOLD analysis project Ga0185342, IMG submission 128045) | Hot spring microbial mat communities from California, USA to study Microbial Dark Matter (Phase II) - Cone Pool mat layer E metaG... ... | reverse complement strand
CTGGTAAGAAGGAGGTGGGCAATGCAGGCGTATTGTATGAAGTGCAGAACCATGAGGGAAATCAAGAACCCGCAAGCCATTACGCTCAAGAACAAGCGCCCCGCCACCAGAGGCACCTGCCCCGTGTGTGGGACCAAAATCTTCCGCATCGGCAAGTAACTGGTACTTTTCCCTCTGACCCGGCTTTCATCTTAATCCATTTTTGATATCGTGTATCGGGGGAGAGGTGTCTTCCCGATATGCGGCATATTCAAGCATGCGAGCTTGAACGGAAGAGAGTAACTTTTAGATTAAAACACCCTGTCTGAGGTGCTATTGAGAGATAGCGCCTCTTTCTTTTGCGGGTATCTGACATCCCCATGGCGAAAAGAGAGAAAAGTCGCAGACAGGCTTCCCGGCTAAAGGTAAACTGAAACTGGATGTTCTGAGGAGCTTCAGGTATGCGTTCAAGCTATTTGTTAGATAAAATCAGGTTCATTAGCGTGCTGGCGGGATTGGCGAGTGTCTTCCTGCTGGCATCCTGTGGGACCTCACCACAGCCTGAGGAGAACGCTCAGCAAACGGTCGCCTGTGAATTACCCGCAGACGTGAATACTTCTGATGAGGTGGATAATTTCATGATTACCAGAGCCGTCAGACCACTTATTGATACATTTGTGCCAGAGAAGGTTGAAACAGCCACCTTTGCCCTGGGCTGATTCTGGGGTCCTGATTCCCGGTTCGGGAGCATGCCGGGCGTTGTCCGCACGCGTGTGGGCTATTCCGGCGGGACCACCCGAAATCCTGATTATGAGCACATCGGCGACCATGCCGAGTCCGTGCAGATTGAATATGACCCCACCCGGATTTCCTATGCCGAGCTTTTGGGTCTTTTCTGGAGAAGCCATGACCCCACCACGGAGCCCTATTCCAGCCAGTACGCCTCCATCATTTTCTATCACAATGAGGAGCAGAAACGTCTGGCAGAAGAAACCAAAGCACGTGAGGAAGCCAAGAGAAAACGCATGATTTATACCCGGATTCTGCCCGCTACTGAGTTTTACCAGGCAGAAGACTACCACCAGAAGTTCTATCTTCGTTTGCAGGATGATTTGATGCGGGAGTTCAGAGCGATGTATCCTGACTTTGATGACTTCATCCGGTCCACCGCGGCAGCGCGGGTGAACGGCTATGTTCACGGGCAGGGCACGCGGGAGACCCTTCAAAAAGAGATTGACAGCTACGGGTTGTCCCCTGCGGCGAGAGAAAAACTCCGGGAGCTTTTCACCTCAGCGGGTCCGTAACCCGTTTCTTTGACACCCCTCAGAGCCAGTGTTATCATGGTGCTGAATAAAAACACGGCAGGTTTTTTCAGGTTTTGAGGGGGTATGCAGAGGCTGCGCGTGCGCTTCACCCGCGGACCGGAAATCAAATACATCTCCCATCTTGATATCATGCGCTTGTGGCAGAGAGCCCTGACCCGCGCCGGGATAGACATTGCTTATTCCGCCGGTTTCAATCCCCATCCCAGGATTTCACTTGCGGTGCCGCTTGCCATCGGCGTCACCAGTGAAGCTGAGCTCATGGATGTTATCTTGGAGAAGCCCGTTTCCCCGCACTATTTCACTTCTGCCGTGAGCCAGCAACTGCCGCCGGGGATGACCATTGCTCAGGTGGTCCAGGTGGCGCCAGAATTGCCTTCACTGCAATCACAGGTGCGCTTTGCGGAATATGCTGTTGAGATTGAGACGGGCAGGGAGAAACATGAGATAGAATCAGCTATTAACGCCTTGCTCTCCCGCAGTGAATTGTCCTGGGAGCACCGGAGGGATACCGGGGCGAAGAAATATGACCTGCGGGCGCTTATTGACGACCTGTGGCTCATGGCGTGGCAGAAGGGGTCATGCACCATTGGCATGAGACTGCGCTGTGACAGCGCCGGTTCAGGGCGGCCGGAGCAGGTAGCGCTGGCGCTCGGCTTTGACCAGCCGCCCCTTGCCATGCACCGCACCAGGCTCATCATAGGCGGGAATTAGTCCCAATGCGGCGCAAGGAGATGTAGTGACTGGACAATCAGAAGGGTTAGCGTCTCATGTGCTCTCTTTTGTGCGGGCGCGCCACCTTATTACCGAGGGGGAAACGCTCGTTGTGGCGGTCTCCGGCGGGCCGGACTCAGTCTGCCTGCTCCATGTTCTTGCCTCGTTACAAAAGGAGCTGAGCCTTAAACTCCACGTGGCTCATCTGAACCATCAACTCCGCGGCGCTGATTCAGATGCCGATGCGCAATTTGTCGCCGGGCTGGCAAAGAAGTTAAAGCTTCCCGCGGTCATTGAATCAAGAGATGTGAACGCGTACCGGGTCAGGCACCGCCTTTCCCTTGAGGAAGCGGCACGCGAGGTGCGGTATGCCTTCCTGGCGCAGGTGGCAGAGTCAGTCGGCGCACGGAAAGTGGCGGTGGGGCACACGCAGGACGACCATCTTGAGACCATCCTGATGCACCTCATCAGGGGGAGCGGGACGCGGGGTCTGCGCGGTCTGCGGGCGGTGAGCCAATGGCGGATTGGTGGCAGGCAATTAACCATTATCCGTCCTCTGCTTGAGGTGAGCAGACGGGAAACTGAAGAATACTGCCGCAGGCACAAGGTCAACCCCAGGCTTGACGCTTCCAACCTCTCACTCTCACCGTTCAGAAATCGCATCCGGCTCAAGTTATTGCCTTTGCTCAGAAGCTATAATCCGCATATTGAAGCGGCCCTGCTGAGGATGGCGCGCATCGCCGCGGACGAACTTGACTTTCTGGATGATGAAGTTGCCCGCCACTGGGACACAGTAGTCCGTGAGCGTGATGGCGTAGTGATACTTGCTAAAAGCGAGTTCCTGAAATTGCCGATGGCGCTGAAACGGCACCTGCTCCGGGCGGCGATTGAAAAGCTGATGGGCAATGTGAGAGATATTGAGTCGCGCCACATTGAGGAGGTCCTGCTGGCGCTGGACAAACAGGCAGGGAAGCGCATCTGCCTGCCTGACGGCGTTACCTTCGCCGTGGACTATGATAGCTATATTCTATCTACCAGTCCCACCACTCTGTCCCCCCTCCCCATTCTGAAAGGCGAATCTGTCCTGAAAGTACCGGGCAGGACCGAGGTAGCAGGTTGGGCTTTTGAGGCTGGAATAATTGACCGTAGTCAGATGCCTGAGACATATGGCGATGACCAATTCACGGCGTATCTTGATGCGGAAAGGGCTGGAAATAAGCTCATCGTGCGCACACGGCGGCGGGGCGACCGATTTCAGCCGCTCGGCATGAGCCGGCAGAAGAAGCTGGGCGAGTTCATGATTGACGCCAAAATCCCGCAGTCGGGGCGCAGTCGCATCCCGCTCGTCTGCTCGCCAGAGGGCATCCTGTGGGTGGTGGGCTACCGCATAGCTGAGCAGGCTAAGGTTACCGATGCCACTACGCGAGTCCTGCGGCTGGAGGCGAAGCAAGTTGGGCGACCTTGAAAAAGCGGAAGAAATAGCAGAAAAGCTCAGGAGAGAGCCTTACCGCCTGCTCACCAACGACTGCATCATAAAGGCGTTCAGGCTCAAAAGACGTTGCCGCGAGCTGGGGATTCAGGCAAAAGTGGTCATCTGCATCGGGCGCTCCCGCGCAAAGCTGTTCGGGCGCTGGTTGACCATTCCGGTCATACACAGCTGGGGCGAGGTGGCGGGGAAGCGGATTGAGGTGTCAAGACCGCTGGGCGCGGCGGGGATGTGGGGCATTGTGCCGGTGAACATCAAGCCGGTGGTGGCGGTGCGGATTTAAGAGGGAGGTTCTTTTACTTCCCTTTCACGCCCTGCACCTTTATGCTTAAGACTGAGCTGGCAAACTCCTGTATCTTCTCCGCCGGCATCTTCAGCTCCCTGACGATGGCGATTGCAGTGGGGTCGTTCGCCAGGCAGTCAATGGGGAACAAGGTTTCCTCAACTACTTTTACCTGCTGGAAACCGGCCGACTTGATTGCCTTCAGGTAGTCTTCCTTGAGCAGGGCTCCGGAGATACAGCCCACGTATGCCGCCACTGATTTTTTGACGGAATCAGGCAGTTCTTTCAGCAGGACGATGTCTGACACCATGAGCCTGCCGCCGGGCTTGAGGGCGCGGAAGGCTTCACGGAAGACCTGCGGCTTGTCCGGAGAGAGATTGATGACACAGTTGGAGATGATGGCGTCCACGCTGTTATCCGCCACCGGCAGGTGCTCAATTTCCCCCAGCCGGAACTCTACATTGGCGTAGTCTCCTTTGCGGGCGTTCTCACGCGCTTTTTCAACCATCTCCGGCGTCATGTCCACGCCGATAACCCTGCCCCTTTTCCCCACCCTGCTGGCGGCGAGGAAGCAGTCAAAACCAGCCCCTGAGCCAAGGTCAAGGACGGTTTCCCCCTCTTTCAATGATGCCAGCGCCACGGGATTGCCACAGCCCAGCCCCAGATTGGCTCCCTCCGGCACCGCTGAGAGCTCTGCATCTGAGTATCCGATGTTTTTGCTGATGGTGGCTGCCAGGTCAGCACCGCCACAGCAGGAGGCAGAAGCCCCATCACAGCAGGACTTCCCCTTTCTGGCAATTCTGGCATAGCCTTCTCTAACCCGTTTCTTTATTTCTGCCTCTTTCATTTCCAGACTCCTCTATTTACTTTAGTATCTCTTTGAGCACCGGGCCGAGCATATCTTTTGCCGTTTTAGCGAACTCCTCTGCTTTCACCAGGAACAGACAGCATACTTTGCCCTCACACCCTGAGCTGATGACCACGAATTTATCTCCGGTTTTTATCTCTGCTTTCTCCCTGACCTCTTTGGGCAGGACAAGCTGTCCCCTGGCATCAACTGAAACGATGGCGTCAACCTGACAGCAATTCATATTTTTGAGCATAGAGCTTCACCTCAATTCTGAAAAGTAAGATTAATCTGATAAATCAGAATACACCAAAACAGGAGGGATGTCAAGTGACTTCAACTTCATTTGCGGATTTTTCTGTCATTGCGGGCGAAGCAATGACGGCGCCAACCAAAACGGAACAAAGCCTGCAGTTGGTGCAATGGGCTGGGTGTTACTACATCACCCGTTTGAGTTTGGGATTGGGGCTGAGTCCGGGCAGTCTGCCCCGCTTGGAGACAGGCTTTCCGTCAATCTCATGGATGTCTGCTTTGAAATCAATTGGTTTGGCGGCGCTGATATAGCTCCCCACGCCGAAGCCGTCAACAGGCGCGCCCGCGTCCAGGAACTCGGTGATGCGCTGGGGGGTCACGCCGCCGCTGACGAAGATTTTGACGTGCTTATAGCCTTTCAGGTCAAGCCAGGCTCTCACCTCTTTCACCAGATGTACGGTGACCCGCCCCCGCTCAACGGGCGTGTCCAGCCTGACGCTGTGAAGCCGATCGCCCAGGGCTTCAGCCACCCTCAGGCTTTCCTCCACCTCATCTTTGAACGTGTCAACGAGGGATACTCTGGCGATATCGGCTGGCATATGCTTATCAAAGGCGAGGGTGGCTTTCACGGTATCGCCCATGATGAGGATGAGGGCGTGGGGCATTGTCCCGGAAGGCGTAATCCCCGCCAGCCTGGCGCCTTCAATGCTGGAACAACCGGTGCAACCACCCACCACGGCGGCGTAGTCCATGATGCCGGCGACATTAGGATGAACGTGCCGGGCGCCGAAGCTGATGACCGGGATGCCCCGGGCGGCGCTGGCGCACTCTCTAGCCGCCGTTGCCCAGCCGCTGGCGTGAGCCAGCATGCCGAGAAGGGCGGTCTCATATAACCCGTAGGTCAGGTAGCGTGCCTTGATGCGCAGGACCACGTCTTTGACCTGCATCGTCTCGCCTTCATCCACCGCCCACACCTCACTTTCGTTTTTGGGCAGGATTTCAGCGAGGAGAGCTTTCGCTTCTTCAATGCCGCACAGGACGCCGGGATAATTGGGGAAAATTTCCATCGTGGTGACCGGGTTAATCCCTTCTTTGCGCAGGATTTCCACCGTGCGGGCGAAATAAATGTCCGCCGTCTCTCCGGACAGCACGGCTGCTGACGGGACAAACTTGGGTTGTCTCATGTCAGTACTCCTCTGAGCTGGTCAGCTTAGCTCCCAGCACCTTCTCAATCTGCTCCAGCGCAAAGCGGTGCACCGCATCGTCATTTGAAGCCACGCAGTCCATCGGCACCTCTACCAGGTAGTCCCGGTTCCGGGCGTCGGCAGTGGTATAGAGGACGCAGATATTGGTCAAAGTCCCGCAGATGATGAGCTTATCCGGCTGGAGCGCTTTCAGCTTCTGGTCAAGGACGGTATGATAGAAGCCGCTGTAGCGTTTTTTGGGGATGATTTCACCGGGGTACTTCTTAAGCTCCGGGATAACCTCCGCCTCTACCGTCCCCGCCACGCAGTGGGGCGGGAACATCTTGAACTCAAGGTCATCGGGGTCATGGTTATCACAGATGAAGAAGATTTTTGACCCTTTTGCCACTTCCCGTTCCAAGAGCCTCTGCACGTTGGGTATGATGCGGCGTGCCTTGTACCCGATGTAGAGGGGATACCCCTTCTCCAGGAAACCCCTCAGCATGTCCACCACCAGTACCGCGTTTGCCATAGCGCACCTCCTCCCCTTCTGTCAATGCTAATGGCGGAAATGTCGCTCGCCGGTGAAAACCATGGCGATGTTATACTTATCCGCCGCTTTGATTGAGTCCTCGTCCCGCAATGAGCCGCCGGGCTGAATGATGGCGGTTACCCCGCCAGCCGCCGCCGATTCCACTACATCCGGGAAAGGGAACATGGCGTCTGAAGCAAGGACACTGCCTTTTGTCTTTTCGCCCGCCTTCTCCTTGGCAATCTGACAGCTCACGATGCGGCTGGGCTGACCGGCGCCCATGCCCACGAGCGTTTTGTCCTTCGCCAGGGCGATGGCGTTGGACTTGATATGTTTCACCGCCCGCCAGGCGAAGAGCAGGTCCGCTATCTCTGCCTGGGTCGGGGCGCGTCTGGTTACCGTTTTCAGGTTGACCCGGCTCTCCGGCACGGAATCTGAAGTCTGCACCAGGAAGCCGCCCTTGACGCGGCGGATATCCAGATAGACCGGCAGGGCTTCCCCATAGCCCGGCGGGAGCTCGGCGTGCAGGATGCGCAGGTCTCTCTTCTTCTTGAGGAACTCCAGCGCGGCGGGCTCAAAATCCGGGGCGATGACAATTTCGTAAAAGGTCTTGCCGATTTCCTGCGCCGTCGCCAGGTCTATCCTCCTGTTGACGGCAACGATGCCGCCGAAAGCCGCCACGGGGTCGCCACTGAGAGCCCGGCGGTAGGCTTCCGCAATATCATTGTGGCTGGCGAGCCCGCAGGGGTTGGTGTGCTTGATGATTGCCACGGTGGGCGCGGCGTAGTCACAGACCACGCCCCAGGCGGCATCAGAGTCAAGGATATTGTTATAGGAAAGCTCTTTGCCCCAGAGCTGTTTTGCCCAGGTGATGCCGGTGTCCTTTCTGCCGCCGATAGCCTGTTCGGCGTAGAAGGCGGCTTGCTGGTGCGGGTTCTCCCCGTAACGCAGTCCGTAGCGCTTCTTCATGGCGAAGGTCATTTCCTCCGGGAAGCCTTCCCTGCCCTGCCACAGGTACTGGGCGATGGCGGTGTCATAAGAAGCGGTGTGCTGGAACGCTTTCTGGGCGAGGCGCTTGCGCTCCTCAAGAGAAAGACCGCCTTTCTTCAGGGCTTCCAGCACCGGCTGGTAATCTGCCGGGTCAACGACGACGATGACGCTGGGGAAGTTTTTGGCTGAGGCGCGTATCATTGTTGGTCCGCCGATGTCAATATTTTCCAGCGCGTCTTGCAGGGTGACGCCTTCTTTGGCTACCGTCTGGATGAAGGGATAAAGATTGACCACCACCATATCTATGGGGGTGATTTTATTGGCGGCAAGCTCATCCATATGCGCTTTCAGGTCGCGCCGGGCAAGCAGACCGCCGTGGACCATGGGGTGGAGGGTCTTCACCCTGCCGTCAAGGATTTCCGGGAAGCCGGTGATGTCTGATATGCTGTGCACCGGCACCTGCGCCTCGCTGAGGGCTTTTTTGGTGCCGCCGGTGCTGAAGATTTCAAACCCCAGCTTGCTCAGCTCCCTGGCAAAATCCGTCACGCCTGTTTTGTCAGAAACGCTGATAATAGCTCGCATTTACTCCTCCATATAATATTTTACCTTATTTATTCTTCTCTGTACGGCATTGCTCTGTAATTCACGCAGGGCATCAGCCGCAATCCAGCGTGCCGTTCTGGAATCAATCTGCCGGATTTCTTCTGCCGCCTCTATAGCTATTTTATTCAAATTACAGTTCCTTTTGCCAATATTACGCAGTGCCCAGTTCACCGCCTTCTTGACAAAATTGCGCGGGTCAGTGGCTTCTCTTTTGATAGCGGGCAGAAACCTGAGAAACGCGTCATCTGAAGCTTTCTTATCATGCACAGCGAGCGCCGCCATCAGGGTGAAGCCCGCCCGCTTGACGAACTCTTCCTCCCGCTGGCTCCATTCCACCGCCTTCCGGTGCGCAAATTCCGTCCGGTCAAAAAGGTCGCTACAGCAGAGGTCGCAGACGTCCCATGAGTCAAAGTCTTTCACCCAGTTTTCCATCTGTGACTCAGTGACTTCCTCCGGCGTGTCAATAAAGCAGGCGAGGAGGCGCGCTTCATGGATGCCGGACTCCCAGAGCTCCTGCGCCAGCCGGTGGTCTTTGCCAATCTCTTTAGCGGTTCTGCGTAGCTCAGGCACGGAAATGCCTAGCGTGTTTCGCGTGTTTATGCCGAACCGTGCCATACCCGCCACGTTTTCAGGGTTGGCGAGAGATTGCAGTTTAGCGATGATTTCTCCTGCGCCGGCTTTCAATTGCTTCCTTTTGATGTGGGGGATTATTTTCTTTTCCCGGTGGCAAATGCGGCTTTGACTTCCGCGATGGTCTTAGCTTTGAGGATAGCGCCTGCCCACTGGTCTTCCATCGCCGTCATTTTGACCACGTTCTGGCAGACATCAGCCAGGCGGTCGGCAGGGAATTTACAGGCGCCGTTTTCGTCCATATGCACCAGCTCACCGGGAGCAACATCCATGCCCGCCACCGATACCGGCACATTGATGGCTCTGATGGCGAAGTGCCCGTGACCGGAAGTGACGCCACTCATCAGGTACTGGATTCCCATGCCGCGGATTTCATCCACATCACGGCTGGGTCCGTTGGTCACCACGCCGACCACGCCGCAGGCTTTAAAAGTGGCGCTCATGATGCCGCCAAAAAGCCCGTTGCGGGGAAGAATATCAGGCGGGAAGTCCTGCTGAGCCACGATGACGATGGGCTTTTTTGCCTTGCCCAGAGCATCAATCAGGTCATTGAATGTCCAGCGTTTGTAGTTGGGGTCAGGCAGGGAATAGACCACGGTGACAGCATAGCCAATCCGCGGTCCGAGCTCAGGATAAATACAGCGCAATGACTGGTCAGTATACCAGCGCCCGTGCCAGGGATCATAGAGGCTCAGGCAGAGCGGGTCCCTGTCCCCGAACGTGGCGACAACATTGCCCACGGTGGGCGTATTGAATTTCTCCAGCGTCTTCAGCATCTGTTTTTCCGAAAGTTCAGCCATCTGTCCTCCTGATTAGAATAAGGGGATTTTCAATGGTTAGAGTATTATCCTCTTGTCTCCCGCCTGCTTCACCACCTCGCCGATTGCTTTTGCCTCAGGGAGGGCTTTCAGAAGCTTTTTTGCGTTCTGCCGGGAAGAGGCGATGACCATGCCCATGCCCATGTTGAAGACGCGGTACATCTCCTGCGTATCAATGTTCCCCGCTTTCTGGATGATGCGGAAAAGCGGAGGCACTTCCCATGAGGTGGTGTCAATACGGGCGGCTAAGCCTTCCGGCAGGATGCGGGGTATATTTTTGAAGTATGCGCCGCCGGTGATGTGGGCAAGCCCTTTCACCAGTGGCAGGTATGATTTCAACTGGTTGTAATAACAGCGGTGTGGCTCAAGGAGAGCTTCCCCCAGCGTCCTTCCCAGCTCGGGATAGCGCCTGCTGAGCTTCGTTTTCGTCTCGCCGAATATCTTGCGCACCAGGGAGTAGCCATTGGTGTGGAGACCGCTTGACGGCAAGCCGATGAGGACATCACCCGCGGTAATGGCTTTGCCCATGATGATTTTTTCTTTCTCCACCACGCCAATGATGAACCCCGCGAGGTCGTAATCATCCCGGGCATAGATTCCCGGCATCTCCGCCGTCTCGCCGCTGATGAGGGCGCATCCAGCCTCTTTGCAGGCGGTGGCAAGCCCCTGGACAATCGCCTCCACCCGCTCCGGAATGAGCTTGCCCATGGCGATGTAGTCCAGGAAGAAAAGGGGCTTTGCGCCGCAGGTGAAGATGTCATTGACGCAGTGGTTGACGATATCCTTGCCGATGGTGTCATGCCTGCCCATCGCCAGGGCAATCCTGAGCTTGGTGCCGACGCCATCAACGTGGGAGACCAGAACCGGGTTTTTGTATCCCTTGAAATCAAAAAGCCCGCCGAAGAATCCCACCCCGCTCAGCACTTCCGGTCCGTAGGTGGACTGCGCTTGCCTGGCGATTCTCTTTTTCACCTGCGCGGCGAGGTCAATGTTCACCCCTGCCGCGGCGTACGTGTGTCCGGTTGCCATGCTTCTCTAAAGCCCCAGGCTCTGGCTCAGCGCGGCAAAGTCAAAATTCTTTTCCAGTAGCTCCGCCAGCCTGGACAGCTTCTTTTCCTGAGCGAAGCGGGAGTTTGCCAGGGCTGTTTCAATCTGGCTGATGATGGTGGCGGTAGCGCCCGGCGCGGTGATGATGGGGACAGTTTTCCTCTCTGCCTGATTGCGGACGTAGCGGATGGGCTCACCGCCGCCGCTGAGGACGAGGCATCTGGTGGGCGTTTCCAGCGCCGCTGACTGCATATCGGGTCGGTCGTTTCTCAAGATGACTGCTTTGTTTGCCTTGCGGCTGAAGTATTCCAAGCCGGAGTCAACATACATCGCGCCGAGCATGATATTTTCCACAAGCTCAGAGGATTTGGCTTCATTGCTGACGATTTTGCCCTTTATTGCTTCCGCCAGCTCGGCGACGGTGATGGCGAGGAGGGTGCGGTCTTCAGGAATGACGCCCAGTAGCGGGATGCCTGCTGACTTCAAAGCCGGGGCGGCTTCTTCCTTTATCCGTGTCTGTCTGCTCTGCGGAGCTTTATTGACCACCACGCCGATGAGGCTTTTACCGAACCCTTTGGCGGTTTGAACCACGTTATTCAGCGGAGCGGAGTAGCTGGCGATGAAGAGCACCTTTGCCTGGAGGGCTTCAGCGAGCTGGTATGCCGTCTTGCTCAGGCTATCTTCCGCGGTCTGTCCGCACCTTACTTCTGCGATGACTACATCCTTACCTTCAGCCACACGGGAGAAGGCTTTCTTCACGCTGGCGGGGCTATCAGTGACAGGAGCAAGGACATCTCCGGGCTCAGGGAGGGCGAGAACCTGTTTCATGAAGGCGGCATCGCCGGGAGCGGACCTGTCACCGCTCAACGCCGGACGGAAATAGCCGACCTTTTTGCCGGCGCCCATTAAGCGCTTGGCGATGCCCGCGGCAATGGCGGTCTTGCCTGCTGATTCCTCAGCGACGATGAATAGTGTAGCCACATCTCACCTCCGGCTGACATTCAGGAACTTGCCCTCTATTATAATCTTTTGCTGTCCTGTCCGTAAAGAGACGTGGTCATGAGGGATTCGTTTCCCGTTTTTTTAAGTGATTTTTCACCTGAGGAAACGAACCCCGTGGCGGGGGCAGTTTGAGCGTGAGTCATTACTGGTAAACGATTGGGAAATGAGTGTTTGTGGAGCTAGTCATTGTTCTAAAATCCTTCTCACTCTTCCTTTTCCAAAGGGAGACGGGCTGTTTTTCTATTTCCCACGGGATAAATGGTAGCACGACAGGGGCACAGAGTCCATCGGATTTTGTCGCAGGGCGATGAGCGGGGAGAGCAAAAATCCCCCGCAATCCCCCTTTTTCAAAGGGGGACGAGCTGGTTTTCTCTGGCAGTGTTTTCATTAGAAAAGGGGGGCTATTCCCCTCCCCCGCACCCATTCGTCGGAGAAGGGGGCTGAGGGGATAGGGCACTTTGCTCACTCTATAACTGCCCTTTGCCGAGTGATATAATGTGGGTAGGTGGGAGGATGTCATGCGTGAGGCTCTGCTTCAGGAAAAGCTGTCCGGCTCCAGGGTGCGGTGCAACATCTGCCAGTGGCGCTGTGCCATCAACCCGGGGAAGTCCGGAGTGTGCCACATGTACCAGAACCGGGACGGCGTCCTCTATAACATGAACTACGCCAAAGCCTCATCGTTGCATGCTGACCCCATTGAGAAGAAGCCGCTGTTCCACTTCTACCCGGGGAGCAAGTGTTTCTCCATCGGGGGGTGGGGCTGTAACTTTCACTGCCAGCACTGCCAGAACTGGGAAATCTCCTGCCCGATTCATGATGAGCCGTGGCGGAGTTCCCAGGAGGTGACGCCGGAGACTGCCATCGCTCTGACGAAGCGGTACCAGTGTGAAGGCATATCCTGGACCTACAACGAGCCGACGATGTGGTTTGAATATACCCTTGACTCGGCGAAGCTGGCGAAGCAGAACAACCTCTATACGGTCTATGTCACCAATGGTTATATGACCCCGGAGGCGCTGGACACCATCGGTCCGCACCTGGATGCGTGGCGGGTGGATGTTAAGGGGTTCAGCGATAAGTTTTATCAGGACCTGGCTAGAGTGCCGCACTGGCGGGGGATTCTGGATGTTGCCAGAAGGGCGAAAGAGAAGTGGCACATGCATGTTGAGGTCATCACCAATATCATTCCCACCATGAACGATGATGACACCCAGCTCAGCGGCATCGCCACGTGGATAAAGACAGCTCTGGGCGAGCTTACCCCCTGGCATGTGACCCGCTTCTATCCCCATCACGGGCTGATGCACCTGCCGCCTACGCCGGTGGAGACCCTTGAGCGGGCGTATGACATCGGCAAGAAGGCGGGACTGAAGTTCGTCTATGCGGGCAATGTGGCGGGGCATCCGAGCGAAAGCACGGTGTGCTATTCCTGCGGTAAACTTATCGTGGAGAGGTATGGCTACCAGACACACGTCATCGGGTTGAGGGGCTCAAAGTGCAAGTATTGCGGTGCGGAGCTTAATTTCAGGGTTAAACTGAAGGAGGGCTGAGATGGTGAGACAGCCTGTGGTCGCCGGACAATTTTACCCCGCTTCCCCCTCGCAATTGCGGGAGATGATTGGGTCGCTCGTTGACGAGAAGGCGGCAAAAGAAGAGGTCATCGGCGTGGTCTCGCCGCATGCGGGATACGTCTATTCCGGACCGGTGGCGGGAGCGGTCGTCTCCAGAATCAAGTTCAAGGACACCTTCATCATCCTTGGTCCGAACCATACCGGCAGGGGCAAGCCGTTCAGCATCATGACCAGGGGAAGCTGGCAGACGCCGCTCGGAGAGGTGGCGATTGACGAAGAGCTGGCGGAGAAGATGCTGGACATTTCCTCTCATCTAGAGAAAGATTCCGCGGCGCACCAGTTTGAGCATTCCATTGAGGTGCAGGTGCCGTTTTTGCAGTATTTTAAGCCGGATGTGCGCATCGTGCCCATCTGCCTGGGCGCCGGCACCGGAGAGCACTATAAAGAAATCGGCAAGGCGATTGCCCGCGCGGTGAAAGAGTTGAAGCGGGAAGTGGTCCTCATGGCGAGCACGGACATGACGCACTACGAGCCGCAGGCGTCCGCCGAAAAGAAGGACCGGGAGGCGATTGAGGCAATCCTGGCGCTGGATGAGGACCGCCTGCTGAAAACGGTGGCAGAACTGGACATCTCCATGTGCGGCTATGCCCCCACGGTCGCCGTCATCGCCGCGGCAAAGGGGCTGGGAGCAAAGTCAGCGGAGCTGGTGAAATACCAGACCAGCGGCGATGCTTCTGGCGATTACTCGGCGGTGGTGGGCTATGCGGGCATCATGATTAAGCCCGGGGAGATGCACCCGCTGGTGCGGCTGGCGAAGCAGGCAGTTGAGACTTATGTCAAAGAGGGCAAGCTTATCCCCGTGCCCGATAACCTCACCCCGGAGATGAAGGAGAAGGCGGGCGTCTTCGTTTCCCTGCACAAGCACGGTGAGCTGAGGGGATGCATCGGCACGTTTGAGCCGTGCCAGGAGAACGTGGCGGAGGAGACCATCATGAATGCCATCAGCGCAGCCACGCGCGACCCCCGCTTTTACCCGGTCGCCGCGAACGAGCTACCCCACCTTGAGTATAAGGTTGACGTGCTGACCAAGCCGGAGCCGGTGCCTGATGCGAGTTATCTTGACCCGAAGAAATACGGGGTGATTGTGGAGTGCGGGTGGCGGCGAGGACTATTACTGCCGGACCTGGAGGGAGTGGACACGGTGGACTACCAGATAGACATCTGCCGCCGCAAGGGGGGCATAGAGCCGGAGGAGCCGGTGAAGCTTTACAGATTTGAGGTAAAGAGGTATAAATAGAGTAACTAAAATCAACCGGAAAAATTCAGATGAATAAAGTTATCTTTGGCAACTGTCAAAATATGAGTGAACTGGCAGACAGGAGCGTGCAGTTGGTGGTGACTTCGCCTCCTTACTTCAATGCGCCTTTTGACTATCCAGGCTTATTTGAAAGCTATGGCCAGTTTAAAGATTTAATGCGCAATGTGTCAAAGGAATTAAAGCGGGTAGTGGCTGAAGGCAGAATTGTTGCTCTCGTTGTTGACGACACGTTGATTAATGGCGAAAAATATCCTGTCGTTGCAGATGTGACGAAGATTTTTGTAGAAACAGGTTTTAAGTATAGAGAAAGAATAACATGGGTGAAACCTGAAGGGTATATCCGTATTAGCAGGAGAAGCGGCGTGCTGTTACAGCATCCTTATCCCATGTATTACTATCCAGATAATATTCAGGAGTCAATTCTGATTTTTCAAAACGGGGTTTTTGATTACAGGCAAATTCCTGAAGATACCAAAAGAGAATCAGAAATTGATTTAGTCAGATATCAGAAGGAGAAATGGTATTTAAGCACTTGGAACATTACAAATGTGCTTCCAAACAATGGAAGGCTAGAAAAAGGTATTGCGGCTTTTCCAAGCGAGATTCCGTTTAGATTGATAAACCTCTTCTCTTACAAAGGTGAAACTGTCTTAGACCCCTTTGCTGGTTCTGGCACCACTTTGAAAATAGCCATAGAGCTAGGCAGAAAGTGTATTGGTTACGAGATAGATTTGGAGCTATTAGATGTCATCAAGAAAAAACTCAGAGTAGACCAGCAATCCTTTTTCGGTGAAAAATCGCATTTTGAGATAATAATAAGAGAAGATGCCAAGCATCTTCGGACTCAGCTGCAGACAAAGGTAGCCGCTAATCAAGGACAAGCGTAAATGGAAGTTCTGGCTCAAATAAAAGGAATAAAGTATACTCCGTTTCTTTGTCGGCGACTGCACGTCTATACTTTCAACGATATGAGAGAAGCTTTTAGAAAAGACGCCTCTTTTATTCTAAGAATCAACTGCGAGAACCAACTAGGAATAAGCTGGTGGGTCTCACCGAAAAGGACGAGGTCCTATCCTTACGCCAGAGTGTATGATACCCTCAGCTTTCTCGGAAAGAGGGTGACAATCATGCCACTCATCAAGGATGAGGGTAAAGATGGTGACAGGGACTTTCTCCAGTGGGATACAGTGTCCTTAATGAGCCTGTTAGGAGTCTACGTTATCATAACCTACTACGCTAATGCTTCACCGAGCCAGAAGTATAGCAATAAGATTACTGACCAGGAATTTGATTTGGCCCTTGTCAAAGACGAGATAAAAAAGCTACTGTCCTACCAATCTGATGCTCTTCACTGGAATTTATCTCAGTTAGATAACGTCAGTAAAATCGGGGGAAAAGCATTAAGTGCTTATGCGCGTATCGCTAAAAAGCTTGGTATTGAGATGCACTCTTTGGAATCATCTAAGAAAAGAATCGGTGAACTCATAAAAGGAAAAGACTGCTTCATGACGCTTTCAAGGAATTTAGCGCAAAAAGCGCAGTACAGGGAAAGTTTAACCAGACAGCCTAAAGAAAATCTAACCGGAACGAAATCCATCCTTACTATTAAGAACTATCTTGGCGGTTTTTATTATTTTACCTGCGATGAAGTTGAAATAAAGAGCAAAGAAGCATATCTTGTTGAAGGAAAACACACTAAGAGAGCGGCCCTCCCGTCTCTGGAAGACATAAAAGATGGGTTATTAAAGATGACATTATTCACTAACTTACACGACCTCAAAATTGACGGTTTAAATTATACTGCCGTTCCAGTATTGAAGCTTACCACTGGTGCTGGCTTCGGTCTCAGTTCTCTCACCAATTCCCCAATAAATTTGCTTAATGACCTAAAGAAAGAAGCTCAGACGAACGGATTCAAGGTGCTTATTAATGGTGAGGTCTTAAAATAAGAGCTGTCTAGGTGAAATCATTATGTCAAAAGACATGTTTGAGAGGCAGTTTGAGGAGAAGCTGAAGAAGGATGCGCCCTTAGCCACGCGCATGCGCCCCTCCACCCTGAACACCTTCGTGGGGCAGGAGCATATCCTGGGTGCCGGACGGGTGCTGAGGAAGGCAATTGAGTCCGGCAGAATCCCGTCTATGATTCTCTGGGGTCCGCCCGGGTGTGGCAAGACCACACTCGCCTATATCATCGCCAATAGCACCGGCGCGCACTTTGCCTCGGTGAGCGCGGTATCTGCCAGCGTGGCTGACCTGCGTGCCATCATTGAGGATGCCAAAAAACGGCTGGGCATGAACCTGCAGAAGACCATCCTCTTCATTGATGAAATCCACCGCTTTAATAAAGCCCAGCAGGATGCCGTCCTGCCCTTTGTTGAAGACGGGACCATCACCCTCATCGGGGCGACCACAGAAAATCCATCATTTGAGGTTACTTCACCGCTTCTATCGCGCACCCGCGTCATTCCCATGAGACCCCTGTCTGATGCTGAGCTCCAGACCATTATCAATCGCGCTCTCAAGGATACCCTTCACGGCATCGGCGACCTGAACGTGCAGATTTCTGAAGACGCCCTTGCCCAGCTTATCACCATGTCCAATAACGATGCGCGTATCGCCCTCAATACGCTGGAGATTGCCGCCCAGAACACCGCGCCCGATGAGAAAGGCAGGCGTTTCATCATGCTGGAGACGATTGAGGACGCCTTCCAGCACCGGGCACTGCTCTATGACCGCGCCGGTGACCAGCACTATGACCTCATCTCCGCATTGCACAAGTCCATGCGTGGCTCTGACCCTGATGCCTCCCTTTACTGGCTGGCGCGCATGCTTGAAGCCGGGGAAGACCCGCTCTACATCGCCCGGCGCTTAATCCGCTTCGCCTCTGAGGACGTGGGCATGGCTGACCCGCAGGCACTCGTCGTTGCCGTCGCCGCCCAGCAGGCGGTGCACTTCGTGGGCATGCCGGAGGGCAACCTGGCGCTGGCTCAGGCGGTGGTCTATCTTGCCACGGCGCCCAAGAGCAACTCTCTCTATGAGGCTTACAGCAAAGTGCAGGAAGAGGTGAAGCAGGGACCCGCCACTGCCGTGCCTCTGCACCTGCGCAACCCGGTCACCCGGATGATGAAGGACATGGGCTATGGCAGGGGCTATAAGTATGCCCATGACCACCCCGGTCACTTCGTGGAACAGCAGAACCTGCCTGATGCGCTCAAAGGGAAGAAGTATTACACCCCTAGCGAGCAGGGGTTTGAGAAGCAGGTGATGGCGCGGCTGAAAGCGTGGTGGGGGAAAACCTCACACCAGCCACAGCCACCTGAAGCCCAGCCGAAACCGGAAACAAAACCTGAGGATGAGGCGACCAGCTAACTCTCCACCGCTGTCATTCTGAGGTAGCGCAGAGGCTGAAGAATCTCCGGGTGAAATCAGGCATCATCCGTATAAATCTCTACGCTCGCGGTGACAGAAGAAATTGCTCAGGACAAGATAAGAATTGTGTTCCTGTGCAGACTACAGCGTGATTTTGCGCGGCTTCACCCGGCATTTCTCCGCGGCGATGATGGCTTTAATCTCCGCCACCGCCTGCTCCATTTCCCCCGCCCGGTTGAAAACGATGTAGTCAAACAGGTGTAGCTTTTTGATTTCCTCGTGCGCTTTTTTCACGCGGTGCGCCAGACCATCCTCTGATTCTGTATTGCGCTCTTTCAAGCGCTTTACCAGCTCTTCAACCGAGGGCGGTGTCAGAAAGATAAAGACCGCCTGCGGCACGGCTTTCTTGATGGTGGCGGCACCCTGGATATCCACCTTGATGATGGTATCTTTCCCCGCGGCGATTGATTCTTTCACCGGTTTTCTGGGGACGCCGTACCAGTTGCCGTAGACTTGGGCATGCTCCAGAAGGGCGTTATCTTTAATGAGCTGCTGGAATTCATCCGGGGAGACGAAATGATAGTGAATGCTGTCCTTCTCTCCGGGGCGTCTGGGACGGGTGGTTACCGTGGTGATGTGGGAGAGGCGGCATTTTTTCTTAAGCTTCTCCAGGACGGCATCCTTGCCGGCGCCGGAGGGACCGGAGAGGATGATGAGGAGAGGTTCCGGGGACCGCTCCAGAAGGCGGTTACTTGCCTGGCTCATCTTTCTCTTCGCCGGGCTCTGAGGTATCCTTGCTTAGCTGGAGCCTGCCAGCAATTGTCTCCGGGGCGAGCGCCCCCAGGATGATATGCCCGCTATCAGTGAAGATGACCACTTTTGTCTTTCTGCCATTGGTCATGTCAATAACCAAACCTTTGTTTCTGACCTCCTGGATGATGCGTTTGGTGGGGGCGGAGTTAGGTGACGCCATGGCGATAATCCTGTTCATGGCGACAATATTGCCAAACCCGATGTGAACCAATTCCGTGCCCATAGTCTCGCTCCAGAAGAATTTCTTTGATGGAGCTGTCCTCAAGTGCAGTGGTGTATTGAAAGACAGACAGCGCATCAAACTGAGGGCTTTTCGCCCAAATTCACAACATACGCTATCATGTGTTCACACTCTTGTCAAGAGGTTAGTACCGTTCAGGTAACGTTTTTCTCTGCGCTGGTCTTACTAAAATAAGGGGAAAAAGGTAAGAATTTGATGTTAAAATCGCCAGTCATCGGCTTGCAATGGTCTGGCGGTTTATGCTATGATATTTTTCAGCAACAGGAAACCCTGTCCTTTAACAAAATTGACGGCAGTTAAGAAAGCCTCTTGGTGATTAGAGCGGGGTGGTACCACCCGTTCCCATCCCGAACACGGAAGTGAAACGCCCCAGCGCAGACGATACTGAGGGGGCAACTCCTTGTGGAAAATATGCCATCGCCAGGAGGCTTTTTTGACCTCAAGAGCTTTTTGCACTATACTTAAAGTGAAGCACAGCTTGAACGTGAGAATTAGCTTCAGGTGAACGATGACGAGCAGATTTGAAAAATTCTCAGAAAGAGCCCGCCGCGTGCTGACCATGGCACAGGAAGAAGCCCGCCTGATGAACCATAGCTATATTGGCACGGAGCATATTCTGCTCGGGCTGGTGCGTGAGGAGGAGGGTGTGGCGGCGAAAGTCCTCGTTAATCTGGGCGTTCATTTGAGCAAAGTCCGTTCCGCAGTTGAGTTTATCAGCGGTCGCGGGGAGCGTTCTCCTGCGGCTGAGACCGGTCTTACCCCCCGTGCCAAGCGGGTGATTGAGCTTGCTATTGACGAAGCCCGCCAGATGGGTCACAACTACATAGGCACAGAGCATCTTCTTCTCGGTTTATTGCGTGAAGGGGAAGGTGTTGCCGCCGGCGTCCTGGACAGCCTGGGGGTAACGCTGGACAAAGCCCGCAGTGAGACTATTCATATCCTCAGCCAGGGCGTCTCCCGCAGCACGAAGCCTTCGCGGCCGGGGAGCCGCACTCCTGCCCTTGACCAGCTGGGCATTGACCTCACCCAGAAAGCGCGTGAAGGCAAGCTGGACCCGGTGATTGGGCGGCATAAGGAGATTGAGCGGGTAATCCAGATTCTGAGCCGCCGCACCAAGAATAATCCGGCGCTCATCGGCGAGCCGGGGGTGGGCAAGACCGCCATCGTTGAGGGGCTGGCGCACCGCATCGTCGCCGGGGATGTCCCTGAGACGCTGGAGGATAAGCGGCTTATCGCCCTTGACATGGGCTCGCTCGTTGCCGGCACAAAGTACCGCGGCGAGTTTGAAGAGCGGGTTAAGAAGATTATTGATGAAATCAGGACGGCGGGCAACTGCATTATTTTCATTGACGAGTTTCATACCATGGTTGGCGCCGGTGCCGCAGAAGGCGCCGTGGATGCCGCCAATATCCTCAAGCCGTCCCTTTCCAGGGGCGAGGTGCAATGCATCGGCGCGACCACGCTTGATGATTACCGTAAGTACGTGGAGCGTGATGCGGCGTTAGAGCGCCGCTTCCAGCCGGTGCTGGTGGAAGAACCCTCTGTGGAAGAGACACTGGAAATCCTGCGCGGCATTAAAGAGCGCTATGAACAGCACCATCACCTGACCATCAGTGATGAAGCACTGGATGCCGCCGCCAAGCTGGCAGCACGCTATATTCCGGACCGGTTCCTGCCGGACAAGGCGATTGACCTGGTGGATGAAGCCGCCTCCAGGGTGAGAATCAAGTACCGCACCATGCCGCTCACATTGAAAGAAGCCAAGCAGCTGGCTGACAGCGTGCGTAAGGACAAGGAAGCGGCGTTAGCCACGCAGAACTATGACTATGCCAGCGAACTGCGCGAGCGCGAGGTAAAGATTGAAGAGAAGATAAGGCTGTTGGAGAAGGAGTGGCGGGCGGAACAGGAGCAGGAGAAGCCGGTGGTTACGGCGGAGAACATCGCTGAGGTGGTCAGCATGTGGACCAGCATCCCGGTGGTTCAGCTGACGAGCAATGAGACCAGCCGCCTGCTCAAGATGGAAGAGGCCATCCACAAGCGCATTGTGGGACAGGACGAGGCGGTGACCACTATTGCCAAGGCTATCCGCCGTGCCCGCGCCGGACTGAAAGACCCGAGACGGCCTATCGGCAATTTTATTTTCCTCGGTCCCACGGGGGTGGGCAAAACAGAGCTGGTGAGGGCGCTGGCTGAGTTCATGTTCGGCAGTGAGGAGAGCCTCATCCGCATTGACATGTCAGAGTTCATGGAGAAGTTTGCGGTTTCAAGACTCGTCGGGGCGCCGCCCGGCTACGTGGGCTATGAGGAAGGCGGACAGCTCACGGAAGCGGTGAGACGGAAATCATACTGCTGTATCCTTCTTGATGAAATTGAGAAAGCGCATCCGGACGTGTTCAACTTGCTGCTCCAGATATTTGATAACGGCTACCTGACAGATGCCAAGGGACGCCGCGTGGACTTCCGCAACAGCATCATCGTCATGACCAGCAATGTGGGAGCAGAGATGATACGCAAGGGGACGACTATCGGCTTTGTCTCCCGGAGCAATGATGCCAAGGCCCGCGAGCAGTCTTATGAGAAAATGAAGGACAACCTGCTTAACGAGCTCAAGAAGACCTTCCGCCCGGAATTCCTCAACCGGATAGACGGCATCGTGGTGTTCCATCCGCTGACCAAGGAACAAATCCGCCAGATTGTGGACATCATGCTGGCAGGAGTGGTCAAACAGCTCAAAGAGAAGGGCATCAAGCTTGAGGTAACTGAGGCGGCGAAAGACTTGCTGGGGGAGAAGGGGTATGATGAGGTCTTCGGCGCCAGGCCGCTCCGCCGCGTGATACAGAATATGATTGAAGATAGGCTTTCTGAGACCGTATTGAAGGGCGATTTCAAGTTTACTTACCGGATTAAGGTGGAGAACATGACGCCGGCAGGCATAGAGGCGCTCAACAAGCTGAATGGCGTGGTGAGCGTGGAGACAGAGGAAGACATGCTCGTGGTTCGCTCCCTGACTGACGTGCGGTCGCAGATAGAGAAAACCCTTAGGGATAACAAGTTGGCCATCGTTCAGATAGCGGGGTATGCTCCTGTTGCCCTGGTTGACCGTAAGGAAAATGAGATAGAGATTCGGGTCAAGACGGAGGCGGACCTGCTGGCATTGCCGCCGGAAGTGGGCGCCCTGATGGGAGAAAAAAAGTAACCCGTTCAGGTGACTTATTGCTGATGATGCCGGGGCGGTCAGGGGAAAAGCTGACCGCCCTTTAATTTTGGCGGAAAGTCGTCTATAATAGAAAACTGTTTAACGTTTCAAATAGAAAGGAACTACGGAATTGGCACAGCATAATGTGGAGATTCCCATAACCGGAAAAATCATCAGCGTCAATGTGAATGTCGGAGACAAGGTGCAGGAGGGGGACGTCATCTGCATCCTGGAAGCGATGAAGATGGAAAACCCTATCGTAGCGCCGGTGAGCGGCACGGTCTCCCAGCTCAATGTCAAAGCGGACCAGGCGGTCAAGCCGGGCGATATCGTGGCGGTCATTGAGAGCTAATCCGTCCGGTAGCGTATTGAACCACGGAAAGGAAATGCGGTAGAGCGTCATGATAGTGAAATCGTTATTGTTTGCGCTCATCACTTTCGGCATTACTCTTGCTGTCGCATTGCTCGTCGCCTCTATCGTCAAGCTCATCGGCATGGCGGTCAAAGGCAAACAGCCGGCGGCGCAAAAGGCCGGCAATGCTCCTCCAACTAAGTCATAAAGGCGGTTATGAGACATGTCAGTTTTTCAGTTCTTTCAGGGTATCTACACCTTTTTTCTGGTTGAGCCACAGATAGCTCTGGCGCGGCTTTTCCTCATCGCCCTGGGCTTTTTGTTCATCTGGCTCAGCTATAAGCAGATTCTGGAGCCGCTTATCATGCTCCCGCTGGGAATGGGCATGCTGGCGGTCAACGGGGGCTTGATGATAATGGAGGCAAACCAGCTGGGCACGCTCTTCATCAACCCGCTCGCCAGCAACATAGACGAGCTGATGTATTTCCTGCAGATTGATTTCCTCCAGCCAATCTATACTTTTACCTTTAGCAATGGTCTTATCGCCTGTCTGGTATTCATGGGCATTGGCGCTATCACGGATATTGACTACCTGCTGGCAAAGCCATACATGAGCCTTTTCCTGGCGGTTTTTGCGGAGCTGGGCACCATACTCACTCTGCCGATTGCTATAGCCGTGGGACTGCCGGTTAATGAAGCGGCGGCAATTGCCCTCGTGGGCGGAGCTGATGGTCCCATGGTGCTTTACGGGTCTCTGTTAATGGCGAAGGACCTCTTTGTGCCTATCACCGTCGTGGCATATATCTACCTCGGCATCATTTATGCGGGCTACCCATTCATGCTGAGAGTGATTCCCAAGCGGTTGCGGGGGATTGAGATGGACTACCGTTCCATCCCCAGAGTATCGCAGGGGGCTAAATTTGCTTTTGTGGTCGTTACGGCGGCGGTCCTCTGCCTGCTCTTCCCGGTTGCGGCGCCGCTTTTCATCTCCTTCTTCCTCGGGCTGGCGGTCAAGGAAGCGAAAATCACGCGCTATATTGAGTTCCTCTCCGGTCCACTGCTTTACGGCTCAACCTTTTTCCTGGGCTTCACACTGGGGGCATTGCTGGGTGTGGATATCATCCTGAACCCCAAGGTACTTTTGCTGATGGTGCTGGGCATCATCGCCCTTTTCCTTTCCGGAGTCGGCGGCATAGTGGGCGGTCTCATCTATCACAAGATAAGCAAAGAGCCGTTTAACCCGCTCATCGGCATCGCGGCGGTGTCCTGCGTGCCGACGACGGCGAAAGTAGCCCAGAAGTGCGCCTTCAAGGCAAATCCGAAGGCGATGATTCTAGCCTTCGCCATGGGTCCGAACGTTGCCGGCGTCATCACCACGGCAATCATCACCGGCATATACATCTTGGGCGCGAAGATTTTCTTTGGTGGATAACCGGGTACTTTTTGGGTAATCACGTACCCCCTCTTCTCAGGGAGAGGGGGTATTTTGCGGGACTTATTGCTGGGCTAGTTCAATTAGAGTGGTGACATTTCTCAAGATGACCAGCTTGTGTATTTGACTCTATCTTTTTAATCCCCTTCTCCTGTTTTGGCATCTGTGTGCCGCTAACCCGTGAATAAGCACACCCGCTTGCCTTCTGGCGGAAAATCGGGTAAAGTCAATCCGTGAGCAAGTCCGCAGAGAAGAAGGTGGTCTTTGTCTGCCAGCAGTGCGGCAAGGAAAGCCTGAAGTGGGTTGGGAAATGTCCTGACTGCCAACAGTGGAACACCTTTGTGGAGACGGTCATCGCCGCGCCGGCAGTCTCAGTTAGACCTGTTGCCGTCCTTTCCCCGCCCCAGGAGCTCTCACGGGTAGCCGTTCCCGCGATGGCGCGCATTCCTCTGCCCATTGCGGAGTTCAGCCGGGTGCTCGGCGGCGGGCTGGTGCCCGGCTCGCTGGTGCTTATCAGCGGCGACCCCGGCATCGGCAAGTCAACCCTGCTTTTACAGGCTTCCGCCGCAATCGCCAGAGACAGGGGCAAGGTGGTCTATGCCTCAGGGGAAGAGACGCTTCACCAGACCAAGCTCCGCGCCGAGCGGCTGGGCATAAAGGGGGAGGGGCTTTACCTTCTGGCGGAGACTGACCTAGAGGCTATCATAAGTCAGGCTGACCGGCTATCCCCCAGCCTCCTTGTCATTGACTCAATTCAGACGGTGTATCTTCCGGAGCTTGAGACCACGCCGGGGAGCGTCACCCAGGTGCGGGAATGCACCCAGCAATTGATGCGCTGGGCAAAGCAGAGCGGCGTGCCGGTCTTCATCACCGGGCATGTGACCAAAGAAGGCGCCATTGCCGGACCGCGCCTCCTGGAGCACATCGTTGACGTGGTGCTCTATTTTGAAGGGGAGGCTTTCAGCGCCTACCGCCTGCTGAGGTCAGTGAAGAACCGCTTCGGCTCAACGAACGAAGTGGGTGTCTTTGAGATGAAGGAAGAGGGGCTGGTGGAGGTGGACAACCCGTCAAAAGCGTTTCTTTCCCAGCGGCTGGAGGAAGCCATCGGCTCAGCGGTGGTGCCCACGCTGGAAGGGAGCCGCCCCCTCCTCGTGGAGATACAGGCGCTGACTTCCACCACCGCTTTCGGCATGCCCCGCCGCACCGCCAATGGCGTTGATTTTAATCGTTTGCTACTCATCACGGCGGTGCTGATGAAAAGGCTCGGCTTCCGGCTGGGCAATCAGGACATCATGGTGAACGTCATCGGCGGGCTGAAAATCGGCGAGCCGGCGGCGGACCTGGGCATTGCCCTCGCCATTGCCTCCAGTTTCCGCGATGCCGGGGTTGACCCGGGGCTGGCAGTGGTGGGGGAGGTGGGGCTGAGCGGGGAAATCAGGGCAGTGTCCCAGCTTGACCGGCGTGTGGCTGAGGTGGCGCGGCTGGGCTTCAAACGATGCCTCGTGCCGAGGTCGGGCAAAATAAGTCCGTCCAGAGATATTGAGCTTATCCCGGTGGGCACGCTGGCGGAAGCGGTAAGGGCAGGTCTGGTGAGAGGGAAGCCAAAAACCCAGCCGGCGGGAGATTAGACTGCTATTTCCCCGTATTGGTGAAAGTGCAGGCGGTAACCTTTGTCTCTGCACCCTCAGGCAAATTGGGGATGACGCAGATGAAGCGCAGTGGCTTTTTCCCGGTATTCACGAGACAGTGTTTTTCGTTTGGCGCAATGAACAGCACGGTGTCTTTGCCCAGCTTCTTTTCACCCTCTACGCCGATGACTTTACCTTCCCCGGAGAGGATAAAGACCTCATGCTCCCAGGGGTGGAAGTGGGTGGGCGTTTTCATCCCGGGGGCGACTTCAAAGACGCGCATGCAGAAATTGGGGGCGCCCTGCTCCTGGCAGATAACTCGGCGCATGACTGCCCCGGGGACCTCTTCAATGGGCTTGGCATCTTGATAGTGGCTGACCTTCATGGAGACCTCCTTACTGGTGCTCTCTGTAGCTGACGGCGGCTTTTGTCCTGATGCCGCCGCGCTCTTTATATTCTGCTTCAATGGTCATGGAGACCGGTTTCAATAACCTGACGAGGTCGTTAAGGATGCGGTTGATGGCGTGTTCCTGGAGGATGCCTACGTTGCGATAGGAAGTGAGATAGTATTTCAGCGACTTCAGCTCAACGAGCAGTTTGCTTGGGATGTAGCGGATGGTCAGGCGGGCGAAGTCCGGCAGTCCGGTCCACGGGCAGACGAAGGTGAACTCATCCGTCTCATAGACCACCTCCGTCCCCGTGCCGGGGTACTCAAAAGAGATGGTCTCCAGCACGGCGGTGTCAATATCCTTTTCTTTGTGGATGTCAAAGCGCTTGCCGGCGTATTTGTCCGTGGTCATCTGTGCTCCTGACAGGTATTGTATCATTATTTCAAACCTGATGCTAATATGGTAAACTGGGAATTGTTTCAGAAATCCTATGGCAGAGAAAAAAGAAAAAGTGGGAGTGGTGATTGCGGCGGGGGGCTCCAGCCAGCGGATGAACGGCGTGGACAAGCTCTTCACCCGGCTCGGCGGTCAGCCCATCGTGGTCAGGGCAACATCGCCTTTCCAGAAGTGTCCGCTCATTGGCCAGATTGTGGTCGTGGTGAGCGGGGAGAAGGTGGAGCAGTGCCGCCAGCTGGTGCCTGCCGCGGAGTGGTCAAAAGTAACCCACGTGTGCGCCGGTGGGGAACGGCGTCAGGACTCCGTTAAAGAAGGGCTGGCAATGCTGGAGAAGTGTCACTGGGTCATCATCCATGACGGCGCGCGTCCTTTCGTGACAATTGACCTGATTGAGCGCGGGCTGGCGGCGGCGAAAGAGACAGGCGCGGCGGTGGCGGCGGTGCCGGTGACTGACACCATCAAGAGGGCGGACGAACGCTTAACCGTGCGCGAGACGCCGCCACGCAAAAATCTGTGGGCAGTACAGACGCCGCAGGTCTTCCGCATTGACATCATCACCAGGGCATACCAGAAGGCAAAGCAGGACGTTACTGACGATGCCTCTCTGGTGGAGCAGGCAGGCTACAAGGTGAAGCTCTATATGGGCTCCTATGACAATATCAAGATAACCACGCCGGATGACCTTATCCTGGCGGAAGCCCTTTTGAAAAAGTATGAGCGCTAAATTCCGGGTGGGCATGGGCTATGACGTTCATGCCCTGGTCACAGGGAGGAAGCTGGTGCTGGGGGGCGTCCCCATCCCCTTTAGGAAGGGATTGAAGGGCTGGAGCGATGCTGATGTCCTGGCCCATGCCATCATAGACGCCCTGTTTGGGGCAGGGGGACTGGGGGATATCGGCAAGCACTTTCCACCCGGGGACCCGGCGTATAAAGATATTTCCAGCCTCGTTTTGCTCCGGAAGGCGAAGGCAGAGCTTGCCAGAAAAGGCTGGAAGGTGAGCAATATTGACGCCACGGTGGTGGCGGAAGAACCGCATTTACAGGGGTACATCGGGCAAATGCAGGATAAGCTCAGCCGGGCGCTGGGCATTGACGCGAGCCAGGTAAGCATCAAAGCCTGCACCTCGGAGAAGATGGGATTTGTGGGGAGGGGTGAGGGCATCGCGGCATATGCTGTAGCACTTGTGGAGGCAGAATGAAGGTCTTTAACACACTGTCAGGTCAGAAGGAAGAGTTCATACCGCTGGAAGATAAGCGGGTCAAGATGTACGTCTGCGGAGTGACACCGTACGATGATTCACATTTGGGGCACGCACGGAGCTATATCACCTTTGACGTCATCAAACGCTATCTGAAGTTCCGCGGCTATAGCGTGAAGCATGTCCAGAACGTGACCGATATTGACGATAAGATTATCAACCGGGCAAACCAGCGGGGCATCTCAACTCAGGAGCTGGCGGAGAAATACAGCCGGAGCTTTTTTGAGGACATGCGCAGTTTGAACGTAATACCGGCTGATGAAAACCCGCGGGCGACAGGAGAAATACCCAAAATCCTGGAAATTGTGAAAGGGTTAGTAGAGAAGGGATATGCCTATGAGGCGAAGGGAAGCGTCTATTTCCGCGTGCGGAAGCTGGCGGACTACGGCAAGCTCTCCCACCGCAGTCTGGAGCAGATGAAGGCGGGGGCGCGCATTGAGCCGGGAGAGGAAAAAGAAGACCCCATGGACTTCGTGCTGTGGAAGGCGTCCAAGCCCGGCGAGCCATCATGGGACAGCCCCTGGGGACCGGGCAGACCGGGGTGGCATATTGAGTGCAGTGCCATGTCCATGAGATACCTCGGCGAGATGATTGATATTCATGGCGGCGGGCAGGACCTCATCTTCCCGCACCATGAGAACGAGATAGCGCAGTCAGAGAGCTTCACCGGCAAGAAGCCGTTCGTCAAGTACTGGCTGCACAACGGCTTCATCCAGGTTGGCGCAGAAAAGATGAGCAAGTCCCTGGGCAATCTGGTCACCATCAAGCAAGTCCTGGGCAAATACAGCGCGGACGCCGTCAGGCTTTTTGTGTTCAGCGCGCACTACCGCGGTCCGCTGACCTATACCGAGGCGGCGCTGGAGGCGGCGGAGAGGGCGGCGGATACCCTGCGCCAGGCGGCGCACAGTCCCGCCACAGGCACGAAGCTGGCACAGACGAGTGCAGAAGATTACCGCAACCGCTTCATTGAGGCGATGGACGATGATTTCAATACCCCCAAAGCCCTTGCGGCGGTGTTTGACCTGGCACGTGATATAAACCGACTGGAGAGCGAAGGTTATAGCACCGCTGAGGCGCGGAAGACGTTCAAAGAACTCGCTGATGTGCTGGGGCTGACGTTCAAGGCGCCTGAAACCGGTCCGCTTGACGCCAGGCTTTTAGCTGAGGTCAGCGCCTCAGTTTATAAAGAGTTGAACCGCCCGGCTATTTTTGACGGGAATGCCGGTGCGGAAAAACTGATTGAAAACCTGATTACCCTCCGTGGTGAACTCAGAAAAGCCAGGCAGTTTCAGCAGGCTGACACAGTAAGGAAAAAACTTGAAGAAGCGGGCATTCTTCTTGAAGATACTCCGCAGGGGACAGTGTGGAAGCGGAAGAGGTAGACGGTTCTCATGATTTCAGAGCTCGCCGGGCTGGTCACCCGCAACGAAGGCAAAAAATTTCTCAAGCTCAGCCCCACTGTTGACGGATCAGTGATTGAGGGGTCAAGGGGGGCGGTGTCTCTCTATATTCACATCCCATTCTGTAAAACGCTCTGTCCTTTCTGCTGTTTTAACCGCTACCTGTTCAAAGAAGAGCCAGCGCGCCGCTACTTCAAAAACTTGCGGGAAGAGCTGGACCTCTATATCCAGAAGGGTTTCCGGTTCTCTGAGTTCTACTTCGGCGGGGGGACGCCCACCGTCCTCATGGATGAGCTTCTTGCGTTTATTGAGCTTCTCAGGCAGAGCTTTGAAGTCCGGCGGATTTCACTTGAAACAACGCCGCGCGAAATCACGAAGGAGGTGGTGGCTGAGCTTAAAAGGGCAGGCGTCAACCGGCTGTCCATCGGGGTGCAGAGCTTCAATGATGACGTATTGAAGGCAATCGGCAGACCGTACCTCACGGGCGAAGAGATAAAAGAGAGGGTACTCTTAGCACAGGGGCAGTTTGACACCCTCAATATTGACTTTGTTTTCAATTTCCCTGAGCAGACGCTGGAACAATTTGAGACTGACGTCAGGCAATTTAAGCAACTGGGCATAGACCAGGCGACCTTCTACCCCCTGATGGCTTCCCCGCACAAGAAGGACGCCCTTGAGCGCAGGTTCAACCGGGTGGACAATTCGCGTGAGAAGAGATTCTATGATGTCATTCTGCGGGAGCTGTATTACGGAGGCTACACCGCCTCCACGGCGTGGTGCTTCTCCCGCGGTGAACGGATGATTGACGAATACATCATTGACTATGAGGACTACATCGGCATCGGGTCAGGGTCAGTGAGCATTGTGCGGGGTAATTTCTTCGTCAATACCTTTGCGCTGGACAAGTATGGCATGATGGTCAGCGCGGGTAATCTGCCCATCGTGGGCTGGCGGAAGCTTTCAGAAAAGGAGTACCTGCGTTACTACCTGCTCACCAAGCTCTTCGGGCTGAGGGTGGATGCGGCGGAGTTCAGGCGGAAATTTAATGCGGACATCAGCCGGAAGCTGTGGAGTGAGCTTCTCTTCCTGCGTTTTTCCGGTCTGGTTGAGGGGGAAGATGTGCTCCGGGTAACGGCGAAGGGAATGCACCCGGTAAGCACCATGATGCGGGAGTTCTTTGCCGCCCTGAATGGTCTGCGGGAAGTGTACATAGAGAAGCAGATTTAAGATTACTTTACTGCCACGTGGATGCCTGCCGCACCCCAGAGGAGGGGGCGGTAGGTCACCTGGCGGAAGCCCGTGGTGATTAGCATACCCTTGATTTCATCGGCGGTGTAGAAATGCGCCGCTGACTCCGCCAGATAGCGATAGGCGCCTTTATTCCCGGAGATGAGATAGCCCGCGGGATAGGCAAACCAGCGCAGGTAAAGGTGGAACAGACTGCGTATAATTTTTGACTGCGGCTGGCTGGTCTCCACGATGACATACTTTCCGCCGGGCTTGAGCACCCTCAGCACCTCAGGGAAGTGGCGCATGCCGTGCGGGTTTTTATAGGTCAGGTTGCGGAAGGCGAAGGAGATGCCCACGCAGTCAAATGAGCCGTCCGGAAAGGGCAGGCTGGTGACGTCTCCGTGAATGAAGGTAACTTTCCTTTCCAGACCCAGGCGCTTGGCTTTCTTTACGGCGATGTCCAGCATGGGCTGGCTATAGTCAATGGCAGAGAGTTCCACATCCTTTTCCGCCTGCTGAGCGATGGTCAGGATGAGGTCACCGGTGCCACAGCCGATGTCCAGCACGGCAAAGGGGTGCGAGGAGAGGCATTCCCGCGCCGCCAGACGGCGCCACCTTGCGTCCAGCCCCCACGTCGTCACGCGGTTGACAAGGTCATAGCGCGGCGGGACGGTGGTGAACATATAGTGGAGCGGCTTGCTCATGGCATTGTTTAGCTAAAGACCTTTGCCAGGATGAAGCCCAGACCAAGCAGGAACTGCGTGACGAGCACCACCAGCACGTTGTTCGCCATGCCCGGCATGAGACTGCTCATATCCTGGTGGCTGAGGGCACCCTGGATTGCCTTGACTGCCAGCGGTATGGTGAGCAGGGCAATGCTGGCAAACGCGGGCATGGCTCCGGCAATCACACTGCCGATAATCCACGCGTAGACTGCGATTGTGGCGAAGGCATAGACCGTGCTTGCCCTGTCCTTCCCGACCAGTATGGGCGTGGTCTTTCTGCCCGCTTTCCGGTCCGCTTCCACGTCCGGGAACTCGTTGAGGAAGAGGAGGTTATATACCAGAATCCCCGACGGGACCGAGGCAATGAATACCGCCCACGTATATGTGCCCGTCTGAGCGAAGTAGATACCGAGCACCGGCAAGATGCCCAGCCCCAGCCCCGCCGCCCATTCAGGATAGGGGGTTTTGAGGATGAAGGGGGTGTAGAGCAGGATGCACAGTGCGGCGACAGCAAGCAGGGGTAGCAGGAGCCAGCCTTTCACGATGATGAAATAGACGCCGATGAGCGCGGCGATGAAAAGCGACCCCAGCCCCAGCCAGAGCACCTGATTTGACTTGAGTAGGGCGGCAGGAAGAATGCCGCTACCACCGCTGAAGGGGGTGCGTTTGGTTGCCAGGTCAATGCCACTGCGGTAGTCAAAGTAATCGTTAAGGGTATTGACGCTCACGTGGGTGAGGACAAGCCCGATGCCTGCCAGCAGGGCGTGACCCAGGTGGAAATAGCCGTCATACCAGGCGATGCTCGTGCCCAGAAAGGCAAGCACCACTGAAAGGATTAAGAACTGCGGTCTGGTCTCAAAGAACCATGTTTTAAGTGGCATGAGATACCTCTTCTCCTATCTAGCACTTGGTATAGCCGCAGGCGGGACAGATGAAGCACCCCTCCTGATAGACCAGGGTGCTACTGCAGTCAGGACACTGCCCGGCGATGTTCTTGGCTAAGCCATAATCTTCCAGTTTTTGTTTGCTGTTATAGCCCGGGACATGTTTTTCCATAACACTGGCGATGGCATCAGCACATGACAGGACGGCTTTCCCTTCCTCCCAGGCAATAGAAGAGCATCTGATGCCGCGCAGTTGCTTGACAATGGAGGCTACATCTGCTCCAGACCTGAGAGCCAGAGAAATAAGGCGACATGTGGCTTCAAGCTGGGCAGAAGCACAGGCGCCGGTCTTGCCCAGGTGGGAGAAGACCTCACAG
>Ga0185342_1000202_pt1 | contig 32866 bp, 35 predicted proteins | sample ConPoolayeEmetaG_FD_128045 | JGI IMG/M metagenome (GOLD analysis project Ga0185342, IMG submission 128045) | Hot spring microbial mat communities from California, USA to study Microbial Dark Matter (Phase II) - Cone Pool mat layer E metaG... ... | reverse complement strand
ATAACTGGATTAGAGAAAAGGTAAAAGAAACCGATGAACAGTGTTTTATCGTTTGCCCTTTAATTGAAGAAAGCGAATCTTTAAAATCTGTTAAAGCCGCCAAGGCAGAATTTGAAATCCTTTCTAAAAAAATTTTCCCGGATTTAAGATTAGGACTTCTTCATGGAAAATTGAAAAGCAAAGAAAAAGAAGAAATAATCCAAAAGTTTCGTCAAGGAGAATTTGATATTTTGGTTTCTACCCCTGTGGTAGAAGTAGGAATTGACATTCCAAACGCCACTATTATGGTGATTGAAGGAGCAGACAGATTTGGTTTAGCCCAACTTCATCAGTTGCGAGGTAGGGTAGGAAGAGGGGATAAACAATCTTATTGTCTTTTATTCAGCCAGTCAACCCAAGAAAGGACAATTCAGCGTCTCAAAGCCCTTGAAAAAATCTACATAGGGGCAGAATTAGCCGAACTTGATTTAAAAATTCGCGGTCCTGGCGAAATCTACGGAACTGCCCAACATGGATTCCCAAATCTTAAAGTTGCTTCTTTTTCCGACATAAATTTAATTCGAAAAACTAAAGAGGCAGCAGAAAAAACTATTAACTGTCTTGATAAATTCCCGCTCTTGCGAAAAAAACTTTCAAAATATATAATAGAAACAGTTTTACCAAACTAATTTTTTTTATTATGACACCTTTACCTAAAAGAAAACACTCAACTCAAAGAAAAGGGAAAAGGAAAGCAAAAATTTTAATAACTCTTCCGCCTCTTTCTCCCTGTTTAAACTGTGGGGAATTGATTCTCCCTCATTCAGTCTGCCCAAAATGCGGTTTTTATAAAGGGATAAAAAGAATTGAAGTTAAAAACAAAAAGAAAAAGAAAAGCAAATGAAAACTCCCTTTGATCCTCGTCACCAAAAAAGAAGAAAGGCAATTCAATCTCTTTTTGCCTGGGCATTTGGAAAGGGAGAGACTAAAAATATTTTAGCCTCCCAAGTAATTTCTAACTTGGAAAAAATTGACGAAATCATTAGTAAATATGCTCCCGAATGGCCAATCAACCAAATAAACAAAATTGATATTGCTATTTTAAGACTGGCAATTTACGAGCTTTTAATAGTTAAATCTGAACCACCAAAGGTTATAATTGACGAAGCAGTAGAACTAGCAAAAGAATTTGGGAGCGAATCTTCGCCTTCTTTTATTAACGGAGTTTTAGGAGCAGTTTTAAAAGATTATGGCAAACCAAATTAACTTAGAAATTCTGGAGAAAAAGTTAGAAATATGTTTCAAAAACAAAACAATTTTAAAAGAGGCCCTAATCCATCGTTCTTATTTAAACGAACACCCCGACGTCAAAATTCCCTCTAATGAAAGATTAGAGTTTTTGGGAGATGCAATTTTGGAATTCATAATTTCTAAAATTTTATTCGAAAAATTTCCCAAGGAAACAGAAGGTTTTCTAACTGCTTTTAGATCAAAAATTGTTCAAACAGAAACTCTTTACCAGATTGCTAAAAATTTATCCTTAGGAGAGTTTCTTTTCTTGTCAAAGGGAGAAGAAAAAGAAAAGGGGAGAGAAAACCGCGGAATCTTAGAAAACGCTCTTGAGGCACTCATTGGAGCAATTTTTCTTGACCAGGGGATGGAAAAAACGGAGGCGTTTATTAAAAAACATTTCTTGCCAATAATTTTAAACACAAAACCTTCTGATCTTAGAGATCCAAAGAGCCTTTTCCAAGAAATTGTTCAGGAAAAAGAAAAAATCACCCCACGATATAAAATTATTTCCGAAGAAGGACCTGATCATGCTAAAATATTTACTGTCGGTGTTTATATTCGAGGAGAAAAAATTGCTGACGGGAAAGGACCATCTAAACAAAAGGCCGAAGAAAAAGCAGCCACTTTGGCGTTAAAAAAATACCAAAAAGAAGAATGAAAAAACTTCTTAGTTTCATTGTTAACTCTTTAGTAGACCAAAAAAGAAAAGTTGAAATTAAATCAACTTCTAAAAATGGAGAGGAAATTATTAATCTTAAACTGGCTCCTGAGGATATTGGTAAAATAATTGGGAAAAAAGGGAAAACTATTAAAGCAATAAAAGATCTTTTGAGAGCAAAAGCCATTAAAGAGGGCAAAAGAGTAGAGCTCATCTTAGAAGAAAATTAAAAAAACCAACTAAAAAGAAAAGGGATTTCTCCTCTCGCTAGCCACCGGCGTAAATGTTTGAAGATTTAAAGAATTATAACCGGAAATTTCACTTAAAATTTTTTCTTCATCAGAAGTCAATTTAGGAAGAGGATCATCAATTTTCCCCAATATCTTAGGCAAAGCAAGATAATAACCCTTAAGGACAAAGTCTATTTCCGCATTTCCTTCACTAAAATTCATTTTTAAATTGGATGCAGACATTAAAGGTAAAGATTTTTGTATTTTATTAAAAAACTCTTTTATATTCTCAACCGATCCCTCAATCTCTAATTTAAATTCGATTTCTCCTGAATTTTTAGTGGCAGAGGCGGTCGCCTCGGAAATTTCACCGGGGTTTACAGAAATTTTTTTAATTACCAATTGATTTTCATTTGCCTGATCACGAAGAATCAACAAAACCCCAAAAATATTTTTTTCTCCCGAAACCGCCTTTAAGGTCAAATTTGCCCTCTCGGAAAGTTCGTAATCATTTAAACTTTCAAGATCAGCAATTTTTGTTTCTAAACGGGCAACTTTTTCTTTTTCTCTCTTTAGGGCTTCTTGCCCTTCCAAAATAACTTTTACCCTAGGAATCGTAAAAGACCAGGTCATAACCAATAAAAGAACTATTATTGTTAAAAATAAAAGTTTTTCGTACCTAAGAAAAAAAATTGATAAAGACGACCCTTTCATTTTTTAAAATCAATTTCAAAAGAAAAGGAATAACTCCCATCTTTTATTCGCGCAAAAGAGTCTAAATAAATATAAGAAAATGAATTTTTCTCCTCTTCCAGCAACTTATCTAAAAAATTATTCATTGCTATCAAATTCGCGGCCTGACCAGAAAATTTAATTTTTCCTTTCGAAAAATCTATTTCCTGAAAAACAACATCCGAGGAGGGAGCAAGGCTTAAAATTTTATTAACCAAAACGCTATATTCAATCCTTGATCCTAAAATTTTAGCAATTTCTTTCACTCTTTCTTTAATCGCCAACTCTAAACTTTCCTTTTTTTGTTCGGATTTAATTTTCTCCTCCAAACTACTAGCCTTTCCTTTAATACTGTTTATTTGAAATGACAGATACATCCCGACAGCAAAAACTATTGCCACAAAAATAGAATAAAAAATAGTAATTAATACTAACCACTTTCCCAGCTCTTTGGCCCTCAAAGAAACAGCCCTTTTTTTCAAAATTCTTTCTTCGCCGGAAAGAAGATTAATTCCCCTTATTCCTGCCATTTTAAACCTCCTTTTGGGCTAACCCCAACGCTACAGCAAAAAGAGCGGATTTATCCTTTAAACCAGCAATTTGATTTTGATCAAGAATCATTCTCGAGAATGGATCGGCAATTTGAATTTCTGTCTCAAGTTTTTCTGTTAAAAATTTCCCAATTGCTGGTAAACTTGCTGTCCCTCCAGCAAGAATAATATTTGAGATGTTTTCATTTTCCTTCTCGCGCCATGATAAAATCATCTTTCTAATTTCAGAAACCATCTCTTCCAGAACTGGAGAAAGGGCGTTTTTAATTTTCCCCTCAAATTGATCTTCCGCCAGACCATAAGCAATTTTATATTCTTCAGCCTGAAGAGGATCTAAAGATAAGGCGGTAGCAATTGCCCGGGTAAGTGCTTCTCCGGCGCTTGGAATCGACCTCGTCAAGGCAAGGTATCCATTTTGAACTACTGCCAAATCGCATGACTTTGCCCCAAGATTAACTAAAAGAACCAGTGGTAATTCCTTGGGGACCAACGCCCTGACGGCAGCAATCATTTCCGTTTCAATTGCTGCAACCTTAAAGCCTCCCATCTCTAAAACCTTAAGATATTTATCGATTAAAGAAATAGGGGCGGCAACAATAAAGACCTTTGTTTTTTCCTGAACCTTTCCTGGTTTAGAACCCTGAAAGATTATCTGCCAATCCAAATTTACCTCAGAAAGTGGCATAGGAACAAACTGCTCGGCTTCCCAAGGAATAGCCTGGGCAAGTTCGTTTTCACTCATTGGCGGCAATTCAACTACTCTGGTAAAAATTTTATCCTCAGGAAGGGCAATCACCACATCTTTACTTGAAATCCTAACATCTTGCCAAAGTTTCTTAATCGCTGTTGCCACAGAAACCAAATCTTCTTCTAATTCGGATTTCAATCCTGGCTGGGGAGTGGGGGTAATACCGGCAGCCACCAATCTAAATTTATTGCCTTCGCGAGAAACTTGAGCAATTTTAATTGAATTTGAGCCGATATCCAATCCAAAAATGTTCATTTTGAAAGATTACCCCCAGAATAAAGTGCAAAGTCAAGAATTGCCGGAGGAACAGGGTAAGAACGAAAAACCTCAATTTTTCTGGTTGAAGAACCGGCAGTTCCCGTTGATTCGATTTTTACACCCTGAGAAGGCAAAGTTTTACCGGTTTGGGCTACTACTCCAACCTTGGCATTCTCATATAAAACTCTTAATCTTAAAAAAAGAAGAGTCACGCTAGAACCACTGGGAAGGGTTAATTGTTTCTTACGACTCAACCCCGCACAACCTTCGGTTGAAGGAGAATCGGCACTTGGCGTTCTACCAACAACAGGATCAACAACATAACGAGCAACTTTGTAACCCCCAGAATTATAATACAAAGACGCCTCGATTGCAGCGTTTCCGCTCCAACATAAATCAATTGAGCTCCCATCGTAATATTTTGTCAAAGTACCATCCGCCCCGTATCTAGCCAAATAAACTGTCTGGGGTTTATCGACTTGAATTTCTTGAGGGAAAATAAATTGTTGTACCCCCTCTCCTACACTAAAAACGGTAGTTTTGTAGGTAGAGTCTGTGGTTAACTGCCCCTCAAGGGTGGTACCTATTGGTAGACTCTTTAGTGCCTCCTCAATTCCCGCCTCAGCCGCAGAGAAAGCACGAGAGGCCTCTTCTGTTTGTTCTGAGATTTTAATATTTGAAACCGAACGAGAAACAACCGCAAGCCCAATAGTTAAACCTACCGCCATAATAAGAACAATAATTAAAAGAGCCTGTCCTGAAGATTTACTGCCAAATTCCCCTAAAAAAGACAAAAGAATTTTTTTAAGAGAAGATTTAAAAAAGGGCAGTTTTTTCATTTTTAAGTCCATTTTAAAACCTCCTCCAAATTTTGTCAACTATTTTTTTTATCTATATGTTCTCAAACTCACGGTAGTTTCAAATTTTGCTTGAGCCTTTTCTTCCGGTCTAACCGATGATCCCTTTTGATAAAGAGTAAAGGAAATTCCAACTGTTGGGGGATTGCCAGAGGTACAAGAAAAAGTTAAATTGCCGGAAGAGCAATTAGCTTCTCCATTGCTATCTAAGGTAACATTTTTCCCAGTTAAAAAAGCACTATTTGAAGCAATAGAAGCCACTTGATCGTTAACCCGGCAATTAAAAGTAGTATAACCACCATCAGGATTTTTAATTCTAATTGAAGAAGAAGAACAATTAACAATTTCCCGAGCGTTTCTTATCATTCTTTCCATCACATTTATGGCATAATCGCCGTTTTGCTTAATTTCTTTTTCAATTTCTGCTTTGGCGGCGCCTTTAAGAATTGAAATAAAAAGACTGCTTCCCGCAACTGCCAAAATTCCAAAAGACAAAATCACCACTAAAACTTCAACCAGCGTAAATCCTGCCGTTTTCCCTGAGACATTAAAAAAACTATTTTTATTCTTAAAACCAATTTCTATCGCCATTTAGTAAAATAAGATGTTGATTTTGACTGATGAGTTCCTTTTGAATCACTCCAGGAAACTGTAACCGTTATCTCTCTCTTATTATCATCTCCCCCAATAGTACTACAAGAAATAGTTAGTGAAAAGGGAACCGGGGAGGAAATTCCCATTACCGAAGCATTACCGCAGTTATTTTTAAAAACATCCCAACTATTTCTATCTCGATAGGCTCTTATTTTTTCCATTGCTTCCTTGACATAACTTGTTGCCTGAGCCTGTTTTTTAGAAAAATCCGCATTTCTAATTGAAACGGTCGTTATCCAAACTAAAGACAAAATCACCAACATTAAAACCGCAAGAGCGGCTAAAACCTCAATCAAACTTTGCCCTTTTCCTCTAAAAATTAAACCTTGCCGAGATTGGTCTTGATTAAAAAAATCAATCTTCATACAAACTTTAGATTAAATTAATTTAATTAATTTCTCCGCTTGAGGTAACGGTTATTGTCCTTGTCTGACTAAAGGCAGAAAGAGTAATATCTGTTGCCCCGGTGATAATAACTCCCTGTCCTAATACCTTGAACAAAATTGATGCCGGATATGAAGAAAAGGTAATCCCTGACGGCAAGGTAAAATTTTTAATCTGAATGGGGTTTTGACAAATTGCGAATATAGTATAATTACTGGAATAAAAATTAACCCGATAACCATGTAGAATCCCACTACAACCTGTTGGTTTTTCTCCTGACAAAGCCTTGCTTTGGGCCATTCTTAAATCTTCCTTAATATTCCTGGCAGTTTGCTCCAAAATTTGTCGGCGGTTAAATTGATTATAAGAAGTGATTCCCACTCCAAAAAGAATTCCAATTATGGAGATGGCAACTAAAAGTTCAATTAAAGTAAAACCAAATAGGGTAGGGCAGAATTTTTTCATACATAGATTTTAAGGATTACAGACTTTATAATTGCAGGTTACCCCAGTTCCACAACTACCACAACTTCCAGGACATGACGAACCTACCATTCCTGTTTCTGTTTCAAGATAGGCACAAAGAGTATAAGTGGTTGCTGTATCTCTACTATATGAATAAAAATAAGTGGGATCGAGAGGATCTTTCGGAACAGAGGGGAGATAATTCGAACAGTCTATTCCACCCCCACTAGGAAGGCTCGTTGGATAACTTCCCCTATCGCTTCGGCACATTTCTAAAGCGGACCGTATTTGCTCCAAATCCGCTTTTCTTTTCCCATCGCGCGCCGCTTTTCTTGTTCCCTGATAGGCAACCAATAAAATTCCCATTAAAACCCCTATTATGGAAACAACCACTAAAAGTTCAATTAAGGTAAAACCTTCTCTTTTCATTTTTAAAACCCACAATCAGACGGTCCAGGGGACGTTGATTTTTCAGCCGCCTTTCCATTAGCGCAAAAATACCAATAATTACTTGTCTCCATTTTTGCCCAGAGAATATAATTTAAACCTTGCGAATCAGTCTGATAGCGGTAATAGTAGGTAGTTCCATCCTGACGAGGATCTTGGGGACAATCAGAAAGGTAACTTCCCTTCAAAGTTGTACAAGGCTGTCCTGATGAGGCATCCCCAACGGCAGTCCTGGTTGGGTAAACCCCCCCTGTTCTAACCGCATAATTTTCAAGGGCTGTTCGGTATTGATTTAAATCTGATTTTCTTCTGGCATCTCTGGCTGATTTTTCAGCAGTGCCAAAGCGAGCTAAAAGCAAAGACGCTAAAATTCCAATAACAGAAATCACCACCAAAAGTTCAATTAGAGTAAAACCCGATTTTGAATTTTGAATTTTGAATTTTGAATTTTGAATTTTGGATTTTGGATTTTTCATCATGGTTCTGTCCTTGTAAAACTATAGCCTGTCGAACAAGTATTTGATAAGCCCTTTTGGAGGTCTGATTGGGGGTCCGAGGCGTTTTCTAAACAAGCCTTAAGCGTATACTTCAGAGTATCCGTGGCGTTTCGAGCATAAGAATAATCGGGCCAACTCGTCGTACAGGTTGAACCATTCCAACCGCATTTTGGATCATGGGGGACAGAACTTATAAAACTACCACTAACACTAAGACTGTTTAGGTCTGGCGGATAAGAAGGCGTTGTTTGGCTATTTTTATACATTTCCAAAGCCTTTTGAATTTGATTTATATCTGATTTCCTTTGAGCATCCCGGGCACGCTCTCTGACACCGGCAACATTCGCCATAAGAAGAGTGGACAAAATACCAATAATTGAGATAACCACTAAAAGTTCAATTAAAGTAAAGCCCAATTTTGGATTTTTGATTTTGGATTTTGGATTTTTCTCTCTCATGGGCTTATATTTGGACTGGAAATACCAAAATTATAACTTGCATATCCAGCGCATGTATACGGACCCTTTGCTTCTGGATCTTTACTGTTTTCCAGTTTAGCATAAAGTTTAAAAGATTTTCCATCAGACCAATAACAATAATTTGGGCTGCCAGTTGGATCACCAGGGACTTTACTCATATAGACGGTATTGTTTGCATCACAAAACTCCCGTTCTCCAGAATCTCCGCCCCATTCACATTCAACATTTCCATTGCCACAGCGGCAAGCTTTTATTTTCCCATTTGTTGAAGAAGGAGGATACCCTCCGTGATCACTCATATAAGCCTCCAGGGCATTAGCAATTTGGCGAAGATCTGATTTTCTTTGAGCATCTCTGGCTTTCATTTGTGAAGTCCGAAAATTCGCCAAAGAAACCACCGCCAAAATTCCGATAATTGTCATGACAACTAAAAGTTCAACTAGAGTAAAGCCTAAATTGATTTTATTGGCTTTTCTTTTCATATATTTTTATATATTTTTATATACACGGGAGCTTACCATCGCAGCCCCCACCACATGAAGAATCATTGCAAAAAACCGGACCACCTTTTTCGCACTTAGGCCGTTTTCCCGATCCCATATTATTACATCCTCCTCCTTCCTGGCACCCATACCAATCCCCTTCACATTCCCCACATGATTCCAAATTAACATTGGAACTGGAAACACCATAATTATAATTACAACCTGGTCCACACCCGTAAGCGCAACCAAGTTTATCAATTATTGGATCATTTTCGTATTCTAATTTAGTATAAATATAATAATAAGAAGGAGTTTTGACATAAACATAGGACTGATGGGTAAGAGGGTCGCAGGGGATTTTGGCTAAATAAGGATCAAGGGGTTGTCCACAATTTAAAGAGTCTGGATATTGTTTATGGTCATTATAATAATCTTCCAAAACATTTTTAAGTTTTGAAAGATCTGATTTGCGTCTCGCATCGCGGGCTTTACCAAGTTGGACTACGGGGTTTAAAGCAAGAAGAACAGCCACTGCCATAAAAGCGATAAAACCCAAAACAATTATCAGTTCAATTAAAGTAATTCCCTCTTTCTTTTTTAAAAAAAATGGGCAGTTAACCATTTTATAATTTCTTCTCCCCAAAAGAGAGAAATAAATGTTGCTCCGCAAAGAAAAGGTCCAAAAGGAACATGCTCGCCAAATCTTTTCTTACCAACTAAGATAAGTATGACACCAAAAAAAGCCCCTGTCAAGAAGGATAAATATAAAGCCAAAATTATCTTTGGAAAACCAAGAATTAAACCCATTAAAAAGGCAAGCTTTACATCTCCCATACCCATACCCTTTTGAAAAGTGGCAAAATAAAGAATTAAAAAAAACAGCCCCGCCCCAAAACCTGAAAGAAAAAAATTTAGCCTAAATCCATCAAAAATTGCCAGTTTTGCCAAACTTATCCCAATTGCCGGATAAATAACCTGATCAGGAACTATTTGGTAGCGCCAATCTGAAACAAAAACAACAATTAAGGCATAAAAAATTAAAAGATTAAAAATTAAATAAAAAAAATTGTAAGAATAAAACCAAAAAAGAAAAACAGTTAAAATTCCCGTTCCCAGTTCAACTAGGAGATACTGAAAGGAAATAGGGGAGTGGCAAAAACGACATTTTCCGCCAAGAAGAATAAAAGAAACCAAAGGAATATTGTCTTGCCAGAGGATTCTTTTTTTACACTTTGGGCAGAAAGACCGACCGGCTATTGTAAGAAAGTGGGGTAGACGATAAATTAAAACATTTAAAAAAGAACCAACACAAAGCCCAAAGAGAAAAATGAGTAAATTAATTGCTAGTATCTCCACAAGTTTTAATCTACCACTTTTCCGAAAGAGAATAAAGACCCCAATTCCCCACCAGGTGGCACCTCTTGACAGGTGGCACCTGGTTGAGTAGGATAGACTTATGCCTGCTCGAAACATTGTCAAGATATACATCGAAAATGGCTTCTACCACATCTACAATCGGGGCGTTGAAAAACGCGATATTTTTATAGACGATCAAGATTACAAAGTATTTCTTCATTTTCTGAAACGATACCTCACCGCTCCTCCTAAATCTCCTGACCAAATCCAGCCAGGGTGGAGGTTTGATCTTTTCGATAAACTTAATCTTATTGCTTACTGCCTTATGCCAAACCATTTCCACTTATTAATCAAACAATTAACTAAAGAGGCGATCATAGATTTTATGAGAGCATTGGCAAACAGTTATGTGCGCTATTTCAACGAGAAATACGAGAGGGTAGGAGCACTTTTTCAAGGAGCATACAAAGGTGTTTTGGTGGATAACGAAGTCTATCTTCTTCATTTAACTCGTTATATCCATCTTAACCCACTGGAGCTCAACCCTAAGGAGGTGCCACCTGTTGACAGGTGGCACCTCAAGGAGATCTTGGAAAAATATCCCTATTCAAGCTATGGCGATTACCTAGGGAGACGGCATACGGGCTGGGTCCATCCCGAAGAAATTTTAGCCTTTTTCAAAACCACCCAAAGAACTAACCTTAAAGATTTTCTTTCTTATCAAAGTTTTGTCGAGGATTATAAAGAAGACCCCAGGGAAATTCTGGGAACGCTAGCAATTGACTAGCTATTTCCAAATAAAAACAGGTTTCAACTCGAAATGAGCGAAAAATGAATCTTGTCTACTTCATTTGACTCGTTATATTCATCTTAACACCCGCTTGAACTGGATTTTCCCAGCGAAGGCAAGAAGGTCAGAGCTGATGTCAGGTCTGGCCTCACAATGATAGGAAATACCTTGCTATTTTAAAATAGCATTCGTTTTAGCAATCTTCCCTAAATACCGCTACTCAACTTAAGGCAAAATAAAATAGATTCATTCGTGAATTCACCATGTGGATTCACCATAGATCAAACCTACCAAGAGATCTGACCTCGAAATATTCAAAATAATAGATAGACAGGCCCGACCTCCAAATAGGATCGGACCTTAAAATACCCATAACTTTGACTAATTATCCAAAAATTATTCAGGTAAACAAACGTAACAAGGATTATTAGTCCAGTCGTTGGTGGTACAATTAGGTGTAACAGACGAGCTACTCCCAGGATTAATCGATTTAAGCGGACTGTTTGCAGCTCCTACTTTTGCTTTCACTCTTTCGGAATTTGCAAGAGGAACAAAACATCCATAAACTGGATCTGAAGGATTTGACCCCTTGCAAACATAAACCTTATCAGTTGAAATATTGGAAGTTACAAACTTCCTCCCCATAAATTGGGGTTTAAGCTCCTGGGAAGTAACTAATATTCCCTGATCACTTTGAGTTGCCGGATTGCAATTTTCAGTGGCGCAAATCCCCGGACCGTCTGGATCAGGTGTATCTGCCGATACACACATTAATTCCGGTGTGGGATCGCTTTCTGTTGCCCAAGGCATTTTCTGTTGAGTGGTGTAATACCTATCTATCGCGCTCAGCAACTGTTCTATATCATTTTTATACCCCGTATCTCGCGCCCGGTTTATTTGCTCCAAGGGATTGATGGCTGACAAAACCGCAACCGCTAAAACTCCAATTAACGCAATAACAATTAAAAGCTCGACCAAAGTAAAACCCTTCTCCACTAAAAAATGGGCAGTTTTTTTCATCTTCAATTTTTTTCTTCCTCACCTCCTTTCTTTTTAACTAAATTTCTTAACTAACTTTAAAATTGAGTAGTCAAATTATATATCGGCAAAATCACCGCAATTACTAAAAATCCCACTCCTATTCCTAAAACTATCATGATAAGCGGTTCAATCGCCGCTGTCAAGCCCTTAGTTAACTGTTCCGATTCCATCTCAAAATAACGAGAAAGTTTACCAAGGGTTTCATCAAGTTTACCCGTTTCCTCGCCAACAGAAATCATCTGGGGAACAATCGGAGGAAATTCCTCATAAACCGCTAAAACATTAGCCAACGAAAAACCCTTTTCTACCTGTTTTGCCGCCTCTTTCAACTCCTCTTCGTAAATAGAATTTCCCACCCCTTCGGCAATAATTCCTAAAGCATCAACAATGGAAATTCCGACTGAAACTAAAAGCCCCAAAGTTCTTGTCATTTCTGCTAAAATTGTTGTTCTTTTAAGACGACCAAAAACAGGCAAAGAAAGCATCAAAGAATCAATTTTCTTTCTGCCGGAAGAAGTACTATAAAATGCCCTAAAAAAATAAAAAGCCCCAAAAAGCCCCAAAAGACCAATCCACCAAAATCTAACCATAAAATTAGAAATTTCAATAAGAACTTTAGTTGGAGTAGGAAGTTGCGCCTGAAGATCTTGATATAAACTTAAAAGTTTAGGAATAACAAAAACCATCATTACCACTCCCACCCCAATCATCCCAAGAACCACTATCATCGGATAAATCATCATCCCTTTAACCTTCCCTTGAAATTCTCTTTTTTTCTCAAGATTATCTGCCAAACGCAGCAAAACCTTATCAAGAACACCAGCAACTTCTCCGGATTTAACCAAAGAAATATAAACCGTATCAAAAACTTTGGGATGACGCGCCATGGCATCAGCCAAAGAAGATCCTCCTTCAACCGAATACAAAATATCACTAATTATAGGAGAAAGGGCCTCAGAGGACTGTTCCTTTAAAATAGATAAAGCCTCATGGACTGTTAAACCGGCGGCAACCATTGTGGAAAGTTGACGAGTAAAATTGCTTAAATCAGAAAGAGTAACTCTTCTGAAGAAAGTTTTAAAAATATAACTTAAAATATTTGATTGAACTACTTTTAGAGAATAACAAATTAAGCCACGTTCTCGTAAAATAGCCCGGGCGCTTCTTTCATCACCCGCCTCAATAATGCCGGAAACTGTTTTCCCTTGAAAATCCTTGGCCTTGTAAGAAAATTTTTCCATCTTAGATTAAATTTATTTACGGCGAATCAGTCTTGCTAAATCGGCAGGGCGAAGAGCGTATTCCTGGGCTGTCTCAAAACCAATTATTCCCTTTTTTACTAACTCTGCTAAACTTTTCTCAAGAGGAACCATCCCCATCTCTGCTGAAGTTTGAATGATATTATCTATAAGATGAGTTTTTCCTTCTCTAATTGCCGTTTTAACCGCCGGGGTAGCAATCATAACTTCATAAGCAACTACCCGGTCTCCTTTTAAGGTGGGAACAAGCCGTTGGGAAAAAACCGCCTCAAGGGTTGCCGAAAGTTGCATTCTAACTTGGGCTTTGGAATACTCAGGAAAAACATCAACAATCCGATCAACTGTTTGGGCAGCAGAATTAGTATGCAAAGTCGCAAAAACCAAATGACCGGTTTCGGCAATAGTTAGGGCAGCAGCAATAGTTTCATAATCTCTCATTTCTCCAATTAAAACCACATTTGGATCTTCTCTAAGACATGAGCGAAGAGCAATTTCCCAAGAATGAGTATCTCCATGAATTTCTCTCTGGGAAATTATTGATTTATCAGGAAGCAAAACATACTCGATTGGATCTTCAATTGTTACGATATGCTCGCTTCGGGTGTGATTTATCTCATCCAAAATTGCCGCCAGAGTAGTTGATTTTCCATGGCCGGTTGGCCCGGTAATTAAAATAAATCCTTGACGAAGGGTAGCAAAAGTATGGCAAATCTCCGGTAAACCAAGATCATCAATCTTGGGAATTTCAAAGGGTAAAAGCCTAAAGGAGGCAGCCATTGTCCCTTTCTGATGGTAAACATTAATCCTAAATCTGGCACGCCCTTTAATCTCGTAGGAAAAATCAAGTTCTTTATTAACAGTAATTATCTCTTTTTGCTCACCACTGGTTATTTGCCAAATCATTTCTTGAATTTTTTCTGAAGTTAAAGCATCTTTCTTAGAAATTAGCATTAATAATCCATTTATCCTTAAAACAGGAGGCAGACCAACAAGTAGATGAATATCAGAAGCCCTATTGTCAACTGCTATTTGTAAAATTTCCTGGATATCCATATAAATTATTCAATCTTGGGCAACACGCAATACTTCTTCTATTGTAGTTATTCCTTCAACCGCTTTCAAGTAGCCATCCTGCTTCATAGTAATCATTCCCTCCTCAATTGCTTGTTTTTCAATTTCCGAGGCGGGAGCACGCTCCAAAATCAACCTGCTAATTTTCTCTGTTACCGGTAAAACCTCAAAAATCCCAATCCGCCCAAAGTAACCAGTATTATTACACTCCGAACAACCCTCACCCTTAAAAAGTTTAAGTTCTTTTTCTTTCTCTTTACTTAAAAGATTACCCAATACATTTTTAATATCTTCAATAACCTCAATTGGGGGTTGATATTCCTTTTTGCAATTTGGGCAGATCCGACGGCAAATTCTTTGGGCGACAATTGCCGTCATTGATGAAGCAAGAAGAAAAGGTTCAGCACGCATATCTAAAAGACGCGGCAAGGCGCCGGCGGCAGAATTTGTATGAAGAGTAGAAAAAACTAAATGACCAGTTAAAGAAGCCTGAATTGCTAAATCGGCAGTTTCTATATCTCTAATTTCTCCAACTAAGATAATGTTTGGATCCTGACGAAGAAAAGCCCGCAATCCCGAAGCAAAAGTAAGGCCTGCCTGAGGATTAACTTGAACCTGATTTACACCAGGGATTTGGTATTCTACCGGATCTTCAAGAGTCACAATGTTAACTCTGGTGGTATTAATTTTTGAAAGAACTGAATAAAGAGTAGTTGTTTTTCCCGAACCAGTTGGCCCGCAAACAATAATAATTCCGTGAGGACGCAAAATAGCATCTTCCAAATTCGCCAATGCCCTCCCTCGAAGCCCTAATTCAGACAAGGAAGGAACCCCACCGCTTTTCCTAAGAAGTCTCATAACAATTTTTTCTCCATGCACCGTAGGAAGGGAAGAAACCCGAAGATCAACTTCGTTTTCATCGGCACGAAAATTGAATCTCCCATCCTGAGGAACCCTCTTTTCGTCAATTTTCATCCCCGAAAGGATTTTTATTCGCGAAACCAATGCCTCATGAACCTTTTTGGGAAGAACTAACTTCTCATGCAAAATACCATCGATTCTATATCTAACCCTAGTTCTATCCTCTTGGGGTTCAAGATGAATATCAGAGGCTCTTAAACGAACGGCAAATTCCAAAATCGTGGAAACAATTTTGGCAATTGGTGCCTCTCTTATAACCTCTCCTATTTTTTTAATGTCAACAGCCTGAGTCTTAACCTCGGGAGAAACCTCTTTTAAAGCGGCGCTTACCTCCGTCGCTAAGCCCGAACCATATCGTTCCACAAAAGCGGCCTTAATCTCCGATGGCACCGCCATAAAAGGTTTAACTTTAAAACCTGTCTTTTTTTCTATAAATTCAATTGTTTCCAAATTTAAAGGATCAGCCATTGCCAAAGAAAGTTCTTTTTTCTTTTTGTCCAAAGAAAGAGGAACAAGATTATTTGTCTCGGCAATTGCTTTAGGAACCAAATCCAAAGCCTCGGGTGAAGAAGGAGTTTCTGCTAGAGAAACAAAAGGAACGTTATAAAATTCTGCCTTTGCCTGAACCAAATCGGCCTCGGAAACTAAATTTTTTTCAGAAATAATTTGTTCAATTGGTTTTCCGGTATTTATAAATTCTATCTTAACTTCTTCGGCTTTATCCTGAGGAAGTTTTCCTAAATAGACTAAAATGTCGGCAATATTTTTCCCAAGATTATGAGTTCGGGTCTTGTCTTCGTCTAACTGATTCAATTGCCCTTGATTCTGGACTCCTAAAGATTGGTCATCTTGAGTTGGTAAAACTTGGATAGGCATTAATAACATAATATTGTAAATTTTGATAAAATGTCAACAATGACAAACTTTTTAATCGTTGGCGGAAACCAAAAAAAGCGTTGGCAAAAAACTGAAGAACTCTATCAAGAAAAAAAGGGAAAGAAAGAAATTGAAAAAGATCCTGACACCTTTCTTTTGAAAAGTCAAAAAAATGTCGGAATAGAAAAAATAAGAGAAATTAAGCACTGGCTTTCTCTAAAACCTTATCTTTCTCCTCCAAAAATGTTAATTATCTTCGAAGTTCAAAATTTAACCTTTGAAGCACAGTCTCTTTTAAATAAAATTTTGGAGGAACCTCAAAGAGAAACAATCAAAATTCTAACTGCCCCAAGCAGCGAATCACTTCTTTCTACCATCAATTCAAGATGCCAAATTATAAACCTCCCGCCTCAACCAGAAATAGAAATTTCCGAAGAAGAAAAAGAAGAAAATCTAGTTCTTCTAAAGAAAATTTTAGCGTTTTCTCCTGGAGAAAAAATAAAATTTGTAGAAAAAATAAAAAATAGAGAAGAGGCGGAAAAATTTTGCCGAATTCAAATCCTTTTATGGAGAGAAATTTTAATAAAAAATCCAAAGAAAGAAGTCGTTGCCGTTATCCGCCGCATCCAAAAAATTTTGAAATTTCTTAAGCATAACGTCAATTATCGACTAGCCCTTGAAAATCTCCTTTTTTCCTATCCTAATTCTAAAACCATGATGATTAATTGACAATTTCAGATCGCCGGATGGAGAAAACTTCTAATTACATAGGCTTGAAATTAGAAATCAAAATAGATATAATCTAGATTATGGTTGGGAAGAAAATCGCTTCGGAGAAACCCTCGGAATATACAGCAAAACAAATCCAAGTTCTAGAAGGACTTGAACCGGTAAGAAAACGGCCGGGAATGTACATTGGATCAACTGATACGTTAGGCTATCATCGGCTCCTTACTGAAATCATTGACAACTCTGTTGACGAAGCATTGGCAGGATATGCCAAAAATATTTGGGTTACCCTTTGCGGAGATGGCAAAGCGTCGGTTTTAGACGATGGGCGAGGAATTCCAGTTGAAATTATTCCCCAATACCAAAAATCGGCTTTAGAAATTGTCATGACAAAACTCCACGCGGGGGCTAAATTTGACAGTCGTGCTTATAAAATCTCCGGAGGACTCCATGGAGTGGGAGTCTCGGTAGTCAACGCTCTTTCTGAGTATTTAAGGGTCGAAATAAAAAGGGAAGGTAAAATATTTTCTCAAGAATATAAAAGAGGAAAACCTATTTCCGAAGTTAAACAAATTGGTGTTTCCGAAGAAACCGGAACTTACACCATTTTTTTTCCTGACAAAGAGATATTTGGCAACCTTTCCTTTGATTATAAAACGGTAGAGCAAACTCTTCGGGAAAGAGCATATTTAATTGGAGGGATAAAATTCCATCTTAAGGACGAGCGAACTGGTGAAGAAAAAACCTTTTACTTTGAAGGAGGAATTCGTTCTTTAACTGCTCATTTAAATAGGAATAAAAAAACTTTAACTTCGCCTATTTATCTAACCAAAACTCAAGGAGCAAACTCAGTTGAGGTAGCAATTCAGTATAATGACGGTTTCTCCGAAAATATTCACTCTTTTGTCAACGTAATTGCTACAGTAGATGGAGGAACCCATGTTACCGGCTTTAGAACTGCTTTAACCCGAGCAATCAATGAATACGCCCAAAAAATTGGAGCCATTAAAGGCAACGATGACAGTCTAACCGGCGAAGACACTCGTGAAGGTTTAACTGCCGTAATTTTTGTTAAAATGCCGCAGGACAAACTCCTTTTTGAATCACAAACGAAAGCAAAACTAAATAATCCAGAAATTCAAAGTCTTGTGGCAACCTGCGTAAAAGAGGGTCTTGATACCTATTTTGAAGAAAATCCATCGGATGCGCGGCGGATAGTCGAAAAGGTTCTTCTTGCCGCTAAGGCAAGGTTAGCAGCGCGCGCTGCCAAAGATGCAGTTTTAAGAAAAGGCGCTCTTGAAGGATTAACATTACCTGGGAAATTGGCTGATTGCCAAGAAAAAGATCCTTCTTTATCTGAACTTTATATTGTCGAAGGAGACTCAGCCGGAGGTTCGGCAAAGCAGGGAAGAGACCGAAGATTCCAGGCAATTTTGCCTTTGGGGGGGAAAATTTTAAATACGGAACGGGCTCAGCTTAATAAAATTATTGAATTTGAAGAACTAAAAGATTTAATTGTTGCCTTAGGAGCGGGGATAGGGGAGACCTTTAATCCAGAAAAAATCCGCTATCACCGAATAATCTCAATGACCGATGCTGACGTTGACGGAGAACACATAAAAACTTTACTTTTAACCTTTTTTTACCGCCACATGAGAGAAGTAATTGAAAGGGGATATCTTTATATTGCCCTCCCTCCGCTTTATAAAATCCAAGTTGGCAAAGAAATTTTTTACGCCTATTCTGATGAAGAAAAAGAAAAAATTCTTAAAGAAAAGGAAAATGGAAAAGTTAATGTTCAAAGGTTTAAAGGCTTGGGAGAAATGAATCCTGAACAACTTTGGGAAACAACTATGAATCCCGAAAAAAGGACTCTTAAAAAAGTTACTATCGAGGATGCAGCTTTAGCCGATCAAATCTTTACCATGCTTATGGGAGAAGAAGTTTTGCCAAGAAAAAGATTTATCCAAACTCATGCCAAGATGGCAAATTTAGATATATGATATAATCTTTACAAAAATTTTTTCTTTGTTTAAGATATTATCGCGGGTTATTTTTTTGTTTTAAAAATGAAAGACATTCAAACAATCGCTTTAATTTTAGCACCGCTTACCTCGATTTTGGCTCTTTTCTATGGAGGAATTCTTGTTAAAAGAATTCTAAAAGAGGACGAAGGAACTCCTAAAATGAAAGAAATAGGCGATTCTATTAGAATTGGAGCAATGGCTTATCTTAAGCGTCAGGCAAAAATAGTCTTCCCTTTTGTGTTGATATTAACCATTATCTTGGGAATTTTTCTTAATTTTGGAATAGCAGGGGCATTTTTATTGGGAGCATTTTTTTCTTGGGTGGCCGGTTTTGTTGGTATGTGGATTGCCGTTAAAGCCAATGTCCGAACGGCCAACAATGCCCAAAAAAGTCTTAATGCTTCCTTAAGAACGGCTTTCTCTGCGGGAACCGTTAATGGAATGTTAATTGTAGGCCTAGGACTTCTGGGAGTTTCAATTATTTATATTATTACCTATTTATTATATATTTCTCAAGGTGCAGATAAAGTTACCTGGGTGGCCACTGATGTTTTAGCAGGATTTGGCTTGGGGGCTTCGCTCTTAGCTCTCTTTATGCGAGTTGGAGGGGGAATATTTACCAAAGCGGCCGATGTGGGGGCTGATTTAGTGGGAAAGATTGAAAGGGGAATCCCTGAAGACGATCCAAGAAATCCAGCAGTTATTGCCGACCAAGTTGGAGATAATGTCGGAGACTGTGCCGGAATGGGAGCAGATGTTTTTGAAAGTTATGCAGTAACCATTGTTGCCGCTATGATTTTGGGGGGATCAGTTTTCGGCCTTAAAGGAGTAGTTTTCCCTCTTATCGCCCGTTCGGGAGCAATTTTAACCTCAATTTTGGGCACTTTCTTTGTTAAGGCAAAAAACGATAAAGAAAGCCCAATTAAGCCACTTTTTAAAGGTTTCATAATCTCGGCGATCTCGGCGATTTTCATCTTTATGTTTCTTTCAACCTTCCTTTTAAAAGAAATAAAGGCGGGATACGCTGCGGTTTCGGGACTTTTAGCAATGTTAGTAATTCTTTATATCACTAAATATTACACGGGGCCAGGAGAAAAACCAATTCTTAAAATCGCCGAAAGTTCAACCACCGGTGCCGGCACTAATCTAATTACCGGCTTGGCGGTAGGCCTTGAGTCAATTATTCCCTCTGTTTTTGTCGTCGCCCTAACTATTCTTGCTGGCTACAGTTTCTTGGGCTTTTACGGAATTTCTCTTGCGGGAATGGGAATGCTTGCTACAACAGGAATTCTTATGTCTTTGGATACCTATGGACCGGTAGCAGACAACGCTCAAGGAATTGCCGAAATGAGCGGCTTAATCTCTGGTAAAGCGGCAAAAATAACAGCGGCTTTGGACTCGGTAGGAAATACTACCAAGGCCTTAACTAAAGGATTTGCCATTGCTTCGGCGGCAGTAGCCGCTTCTTCTCTTTTTGCAACTTATTTTGAAAAAACTGGTCTTTTGGTAATTGATATTGCCCAACCAAAAGTTTACGCCGGTCTTCTATTGGGTGCCGCTTTACCGTTTTTATTTTCCTCAAGACTAATAGGAAGTGTTGGTCGAGCCGCTTATTTAATTGTTGAAGAAGTAAGACGCCAATTTAGAGAAATTAAGGGGATTATGGAAGGAAAAGGGAAACCAGATTATGCCAAAGTAGTGGAAATCTCGACCGCTGCTGCCCAAAAAGAATTAGTTTTCCCGGCTTTACTAGCAGTTGGTTCACCTTTGGTAATTTCTCTCCTTGGAACCTCAGCTCTAGGCGGATTTTTGGGAGGGGTAATTGTTTCCTCACTAATGCTTGCTCTCTTTATGTGCAACGGCGGGGGGGCATGGGATAATGCCAAAAAATACATTGAAGATGGAAATTTTGGCGGCAAAGGCTCTGATGCCCACAAAGCAGCAGTGGTAGGCGATACCGTTGGTGATCCCTTAAAGGACACTGCTGGTCCCGCTCTCAATCCCATGATTAAAATAATAAATATTTTCGCCTTACTAATTGCTCCTCTGGTTGCTAACCTAATCGGAAAGTAAATTTAAATTTGGGGAAATGGAAAATATCGGAAAAATTCAACCAACAGAGATAACTGCGGAAATGCAAAAGTCTTATTTAGACTATGCGATGTCAGTTATCGTTGCCCGAGCCCTCCCTGATGTCCGCGATGGTTTAAAGCCGGTTCACCGAAGAATTCTTTTTGCAATGCATCAAATGGGCTTAAATTACCAGGCTCATTTTGCAAAATCGGCCAAAGTTGTTGGCGAAGTTTTAGGAAAATATCATCCCCATGGGGATGCCCCTGTTTATGAAGCCCTCGTCAGGCTTGCCCAGGATTTTTCAATGCGCTACCCCTTAATTTCTGGGCAAGGAAACTTTGGATCAATCGACGGCGATCCACCAGCGGCAATGCGTTATACCGAAGTAAAACTGGCCCAAATTTCCCAGGAGATGCTCTCCGATTTAGAAAAAGAAACTGTCCCCTTTATCAAAAATTTTGATGCCACCTTAAGCGAACCGGTTTTTCTGCCGGCAAAATTACCAAATTTGCTTTTAATGGGCTCAGATGGGATTGCCGTCGGCATGGCAACAAAAATCCCCCCCCATAATCTTGGGGAGATTGTTGATGCCTTAATTCATTTAATTAAAAAAGGCAAAATAATTGAAAAGGAAGAAGAAAATGAAGAATTTAGAAAAATAATTATTGGAGAAACGGCAAAAGAAATTGAAGCGAATATCAAATTGTCGGGTGTTTTTGAAAGCAACGCAACAATAAAAGATTTGCTCAATTATATCAAAGGTCCTGATTTTCCAACGGGAGGGGAAATTTTTGATCAAGAACAAATTGCCGAAGTTTATGCTACCGGGAGAGGGAAAATAACTATTAGGGGAAAGGCGGAAATGGAAGAAACTTCTTCGGGAAAATTCCAAATCGTAATTTCCGAAATTCCTTATCAAGTAAACAAATCAGATCTAGTTAAAAAAATTGCCTCTTTGGTTAAAGATAAAAAAATTGAAGGAATTTCAGACCTTAGGGATGAATCAGACAGACACGGAATAAGAGTAGTTATAGAACTTCGTCGCGACTCAAAGCCAAAAGCAGTTTTAAATAATCTTTACAAATTAACCAATCTTCAAACAATCTTCCCAGCAAATTTTGTTGCCCTCGTTGATGGTGTTCCTCAAACTCTAAATCTTAAACAGATTTTAACCCTTTATATCAGACATCGCCAAGAAATAGTCACCAAAAGAAGCATTTTTGAACTTAAACAAGCAAGAGCACGCGCTCATATCTTAGAAGGGTTAAAAATTGCTCTTGATAATTTAGACGAAGTTATCTCAACCATTAAAAAATCAGAAGACGCCGAAGAAGCAAAGAAAAAATTAATGGAAAAATTCTCTTTAAGTGAAATTCAAGCAACTGCAATTTTAGACATGCAACTTAGAAAACTTGCCCATTTAGAAAGACAAAAAATTGAAGATGAATATAAAATGACCATGGAAGAGATTGCTTATCTTGAAGATTTACTTTCCTGCCCAGAAAAAATTTTAAAGGTTATTGAAAACGAACTTTTGCGTCTTAAAGAAAAATATGCTGATCAAAGAAAAACAAGAGTTTATCCTCAAAAACTAGGAGATTTTTCCGAAGAAGATTTAATCCCCAAAGAAGAAACAATTGTTACCATTACTGCCTCAGGATACATAAAAAGAGTCCCTAGAGGGACATTTAGAGTTCAAAGAAGGGGAGGAAAGGGGGTCAGCGGAATGAAAACGAAAGAAGAAGATCAAGTTTCTCAAATTTTAACCGCCTCAACCCATGACGATATTTTTTTCTTTACCAATAAAGGAAGAGTTTTTAAACTTCGTGTTTGGGATCTCCCCGAAGGGACAAGACAGGCAAAGGGACAGGCAATTATAAATCTTATAAATATTGATCCCGAGGAGCAAATCCAATCAATCTTAACTACCAAAAAACAGGAAAAAGAAAAACAAAAATTCCTTCTTCTGGTTACTAAAAAAGGAATCGTCAAAAAAACCCCTCTTGATGATTACAAAAATATTCGCTCTTCGGGAATAATTGCCATAAAACTTGCCTCTTATGATTCACTTTGCTGGGCCAATTTAACCTCGGGAGAAGATCAGGTTCTTTTAATATCTCATGAAGGAAAATCGATTAAATTTTCAGAAAAAGATATTCGACCGACTGCTCGCGATACTATGGGAGTAAGAGGAATGCTGCTTAAAAAGGATGATTTTATTGTCGGTATGGAAGTTTTTTCTGAGGAAGTAAAAACACCAATAGATCGTCGAAAAAAAATCTTCCGAGATATTCTCGTTGTAATGGAGAAGGGGATTGGTAAAAGAACCGCTCTTTCGGAATTTCCTCTTCAAAAAAGAGGAGGAATGGGAGTTAAGATAGCAGAAATAACTCCAAAAACTGGGAAAATTGCCTGCGCAAAACTGGTTAATGAAGAAACAGATCAAATAGTTCTAACCTCGAAACTCGCCCAAGTAATAAAACTCCCCCTTAAAAATATCCCTCGACTTGGGCGAGCAACTCAAGGAGTAATCTTAATGAGATTCTCCAATCCAGAAGATTCAATTGCTGCCGTAACCTGTCTTGAGAAAGAACCAGCAAATCAATAAATAACTTATTACCCAAAAAAATGCTTTTAATTTAAAAAACCAAAAATCTCTCCCCATTATTAAGCACAGTCTCTTGACAAAATACTCATATAATGATATATGATAATTAAGATGACTCATGTCTCTCGAAGAAAATTATCTCCAAAAATACTAAAACAAATTATTAACTCTTTTCTCCTTGTGTTAGTAAAAACAAGAAAAAAGGAAGAAATGGCTAAATTTTTAGATGCCTTACTTTCAAAGACGGAAAAAATAATGCTTGCTAAAAGAATCGCCATTGTTTATCTTCTAAGCGAAAAAGTGGAACAAAAAGCAATTGCCGAGACACTGGGAGTAACCGAATTTACAGTTTCAAGACTCAAACTTTGGTATGAAACAAAAGGCGAAGGATATAAGGTAGCAATAAAAGAACTTAGAAAACAAAAATATTTAGAAAATATTAAAATTTTAGCTTTAAAACTAGCAGCCAATTTAGTAAAAAATATTCGCTTTTCATTCGGCTAAATAATCATATATCAATATATGATTATTTATAAAATTTAGTATAAATTTACCAAAATTTACAAACAAAAGTGTCTGTTTTTATTTTTCTAATATATTTTGCCACCCGATTCATCAACCTTCTAAAACTTCCAATCTTTAACGACGAATCAATCTATCTTCATTGGGGACAAATTATGATTAATTTTCCCGGATACGCATTTTATTCTCTTTTTGACGGCAAACCACCTTTAATTCTCTGGATTTTGGGTTTTTCCCAAAAATTGCCAATCAATCCTTTAGTCGCCGGCCGGTCCGTTTCAATTATCTTTGGTTTCTTAACTCTTTTGGGGATCAAAAAAACTTGCCAAATCCTTAAATTTTCCCAAAAAACTCAAATTATTGCCGGTCTTTTATATATTTTCAATCCTCTGACTTTATTTTTTGACCGTTTAGCCCTTCTTGAAAGCCCAATCTCAACAATTTTCATTTGGATTATCTACTTTTCCTTAAAGTTCAACCTCCAACTAGATTCAACCTGGAAAGAGGCTAAACCTTTCTTAATTTTAGGTTTAATTCAGGGAATAGGTCTTTGGATAAAGGGGACAGCTAAATTTTTTCTTTTTCTTCCATTTATAATCCCACTTCTAACCTTAATCATTGATAAAAACCAAAAAAAGGCTATTAAAGAAGGAATAGTTCTTTTCGGCTCATTCCTCTTAGCCAAAATTTTGTTTCTTCCAATCAGACTTAATCCTCTTTTTTCGCTCTTCCAAAAAAAGGAAGCAGATTTTCTTTTGCCATTTCCCCAAACCCTAAATCCTCCCCTTTGGTTTTCTCACATCTTATTCCTTTCTCTTACTCTTTTAATTCTTATTACTCCCTTTGTCCTTTTCTTTTGCCTTTTGGGATTTTTTAAATTCTTTCGTCAAGATAAAAAATCGGCCCTTATTTTATTTTCATTTCCCGCCCTTCCCATTATTTTTGAAATTTTCTTTACCCGTTTTTTCCTCTCACGATATTTTCTTTTTGCCATTTTACCAATTTTTATCTTTGCCGCCTACGGATTGGAAAATATTAAATTCCAGAAAAAATTTTTTTTATTCTTAACAATGGTTCTCCCTTTTTCTCTCTGTCTCTTTTTAATTTTCAACCCTTTCCTTACTCTTAAAACTCTCTCAGAAAACAAAATCATTGCCCAGGATCTAAACCAGTATTTTACTGGCTGGACCTCAGGTTATGGAGTAAAAGAGGCAGCAGATTTTCTTGACCAAAAATCAAAAGATGGCCCAATAATTATTTTTCTCCGCGCCGACAGCGGTAATCCCGAAGACGGAATTTTTACCTATCTTTCAAAAAACAAAAATATTATCTTTGTTCAAGCAACTCAAAAACCAAAACCTGAAGAATTAAAATCTTTAGCCAAATTTCCAATTTACTTTCTCAGTCGCGGTCATCAGTTCCTCGATATGGAAAATTGGCTTTCTGAAATTAAAATCTTTAAAAAACCTGAGGATAAAGAATTTGTGGGAATATACAAAATTATTCTTGACAAAGAATCTTTTAACCCTTAATATAAAAATCAATGAGCGAAAACACTCTCAAAATTACCCCTCAAACATCACTTTTTAAGATATTTTTTGTTTTTATTGGTATTTTGGCTATCCTTGCTTTATATTTTAAGCTTGTTGGTCCAATTCCCCTCTCCTTAACCTCAACCGTAACCACAAAAACAGATGTTTTCACCGCCACCGGAGAAGGAAAGGCTACCGCCACTCCAGATATTGCCAAAATTACTTTGGGAATTACTGTAACTTCCGATTCTGTTAAAAAAGCCCAAGATCAAGCAAACAAAACTATAAACAAAATTCAGGAAGATATAAAAAAGTTAGGAATTCCGGAAAAAGACATCAAAACAACAAGATATAATCTCAATCCTACCTATGATTGGCAGGGAGAAAAACCAAGAATTACCGGCTATGAAGTTTCTATTTATCTTGAGGTTAAAGTCCGGGATTTTGACAAAATAAATACCGTCATCGATACGGCTACTGCCGATGGCGCCAATTTAATTGGAGATCTTGAGTTTTTATTAGACGATCAGAAACTTAAAGAAATCAAAAATAAAGCCAGAGAAGAAGCAATCAAAGAGGCAAAAGAAAAAGGAGAAAGTTTAGCCAAAGCAGCAGGAATAAGGTTGGGGAGAATTTTAAATATTAGGGAAAGTATTGTCTCACCATGGGAACCGCAAGTATTTACCATGGCAAAAAAAGAAAGCGAAGCAGACGAGAATCAAACCCAAATTTCTCCTGGAGAAAAAGAAATCCGCATTTCCGTCACCCTAACCTACGAAACTAAATAAACCATTACCGAAAAACCATACAATCGCAACTCAATTATTTATTTTCCAGATCAAAAAATTTTAATTTCAGATTTAAAAATTCTAATCAAATTTGGCCAACCCAATCAAAAATTCTTTTAAAATTTTGACTTCTTCTGGGGTAAGATTCTTTTCAGGCAAATAATTGGTATAATGAGGGGTAGCGCCTACAAAAACGATTCCTTGAGATCGTACCCCTTCTTGAGAAGAGAAACTAACTACTATTCCTGGATTAAAATTAACTCGTATTCTTCCAATTTTTTCATCTCGATAGACACTGTGGGTTGAAATAGTTATCGATATTTCGGGCAAAACTTTTTCTTGTGTTCGAATAAGCGCTTCTTCGGCAGACCTTCCCAAACTTTCCCTTTTTATCCTTTCTTCACGGGTTTCGTAAATATTTTCAAGAACAACAAAGAAACTTAACTGTCTTAAAGCTTTTGATTCCTCGGTGGGCAATTCTTTGGGGTCACCGGGGCTTCTTAATTTCAGTAAATAGCGCGCTCCATCTTCGTGAGATTCACTCCTCACTACAAGTTCAAAACCCCCGGGATTCTTAGCAAATTCTTCCAACGACTCTCTTAAGGCTCCAAGATTTTCTTTATTCCTTTTTAGGTCATTTTGAGAAACTTCTCCCAAACGATCGGGAAGAATTAATTGGACGTCGGAATCAAGAATTTCCTGATAACGACCAATTATCGGAATTATCTTTTCATTAATAATTTCAAGAGCTAAAGTCTTCTCGGGCGAAGTTCTTCCCTCTTTATTACCAGTATCTTCAACCTCATTCATAAGACTATTTTATCACAAATCTTTTAACTTTTCACCGCTCTACTTTCCTTTTCCATGAAATGTTTCGTGGATTTCTTTAAGTTGGCGGTTAGTTACATGGGTATAAATTTGGGTGGTTGAGATATTTTTATGCCCAAGCATTTCCTGAACAGAACGAATATCAGCCCCAGCCCTTAAAAGATCGGTAGCAAAAGTGTGTCGAAGGCCATGAGGGGTAATTTTTATAGGCAATTTTGCTTTCTTAACATATTTTTCGACAATTCGCTGAATTGAACGAACTGACAAACGCATTTTTTCTCCGTCAGCAGTCGGATCAGTTTTTCTTCCTAAACGAACAAAAAGAGGTTTCCAGGGATCTTCTCTTAGATCAAGATATTTCTTAAGCCAAAAAACGGCTCTTTCCGACAAAAAAACCACCCTTAACTTTCCCCCTTTCCCAATAACTCCAAATTCTTTTTGATCCAAATTCACTGTTTCTCGATTAAGTTTTACCAGTTCAGAAACCCGAAGGCCGGTTGAAAAAAGAGTTTCCAAAATCGCCTTGTCACGCAAACCTCTAATTTTTGAAATATCCGGCTGGGCTAAAAGCCTCTCTAGTTGATCAGTATCTAAGAATTTTAAAGAACGAGATTCTGCCTTTGGCAAATCAATTTTCTCTGGAGAAAGAGTTTGATAATCATTTTTAATTAACCAACGCAAAAACGAACGAAGAGCAATAACATGATAAGATTGAGTTTGTCGAGAAAGGGTACGGCCAGATTTATCAGTATAACGCGAAAGAAAAACTCGGTATTTCTTAACTGTCTCAAGATCAATTTTTTGGGGTGAAAGTTTTTCTGGAGTAGGGGAGAGAAAAGAAAGAAAACGATTTAAATAATGACGATAGTCGCGAATAGTTAGGGGAGAGGAGTTCTTTTCAATTTCTAAGTATTCTAAAAACTCTTCAACTAGGCGAGAAAGAGAATTAAATTTTCCCATACTACTAAATAAAAGTTTACTAGTCTAGAAAAAAATTGTCAATATTGTGCGACATATTGTCCTAAGAACTAAAACTTCAAGCCTCTTAAAATTTGAATAATTAAAAGGCTCCTAACCTAGCTTTAGAGATACTCCCGATATTAATTAAGACGTTCTTCTAGATCAATTTTTCTTATTATTTTTTTTATTTCAAAAATAAAAAAGTAAAAAGAAATATAAAAAAACAATCAAATAAATTAATTTAAACGAACTCACTAAAGGCTCTAGAATGGCTTTTTAAGAAATTAAAGATAAAGTCCGTCTTTTTAAAATTAAAAAAAGAAAAAGGTCTTGAAATTTGGGTTTTTTTTGGAAATTTTCTTATGCAGCAAAAGCTAAAATAGAGAAATATAAAAATAAATAATATTAAGAAGAGAAAATTAAATAATTACCAAAAATTAAGAAATAATTACGGTTTAAAAGGGTCTCCTCCGGAAGAGGAATCTGAAAATACGTCGCAAAAGTATTATTGTGCGACAAATTAATCCTCTTTCCGCCTACTATTTTTCGCCCATCATTTTTTATTTTTCAAAAGAGAGGAGAAAAGAGAGATTTTAAAATTTATTTTAGAAAATAAAAAATAAGAAGTTTAAAGAAAGATACAAAACAATATTCTTATTTTTTTATAGAACCTAAAACTACTTAACTTCCTCTCCTCTGAGTTAAGTTATCCACAAAACTATATCAAAACATATCTTCTAAATTATTAATATTTTCGGTGATTTATCAATGTTATTTTCTTGGTACTAGTCCGTGAAAAAATAACCGTTTATTTCGTGAAAACTCTAAATTATTATAGGATATTATGGCTGATAATTATTGGGGGCTCTCCCCTTTCCCCTAATTCAACTTCCCTTTTAAAAAATTTTAAGGAGCGGAAAAAAATGCCCAAAGAAATACTAATAAAACAGCCCCTCCAATCAAAAGATATTCATAAACTGTCTGCCTAAAAAGCCTCTCCTGAAACTCTGCTTGGGTAAGACCTAAAGAAACATAAACTAAAGTAGTTAAAAGAAGAGAAATTATAGCAATACTTAAAGAAAAAAAGGAAATAACAAATGCTAATTGGGCGGAAAGAAAAGAAAGAAAAATGGCATAAACCAAAACTCTTCTTTCTAACTTTTCCTCAAGATTGACTGACCAAATACCCTGAAGGAACAATGGAAAAGACACCCCAAAAACTGCAAGTGAATTCCACCAAGAATGAAAACGTAAGGAAAAAATAGTGTCGTAAAGAAAAAAGGCTGTCAAAAGAGTTAAAAGAAAACCAACCGCATAAGCAGCCCGTAAAAGTTGAATTGTCCTAATTGCCGCAACAGAAAAAATATTTTCAGTTAAAAGCAAAGCATAAAAACCAATTCCATAAAGAATAATCACTGGCAATTGCGAAAAAATATTTGCAGGAAGCAAAAAATAAAAAAAACCAACTCCAGCGGTAAAAAAAGGAGGCAAAATAGAAACGGTCAAAAAACGAATCCCGGAAAGAGATTCTCTCAAAGACCAGAGAGTCAAAAGAATAGAAAGGAAAGACAAACCAAAGATTTCCTGATAACGAAAACCATCTCCTAAAACTTGAATAGTTAAAAGGCCACTAGCCAAAAGAGAGGAAGTTAAAATGAATCTTTTTCTTTTAGACATACTCCTGAGGGATGTCAAAATTGGCAAACACCCTCTGAACATCAGGATGCTCTTCTAGTTTATCCATAAAATTTAAAATCCTCTGAACTTTTTCCTTATCAAAAACCTGAATGGTACTTTTTGGTTTCATTGTTATTTCAAAACTTAAAATTTTAAATCCTGACTCGGAAATTTTACTTTTCAATTCTTCAAGTTTTCCCACTTCCGTATAAACTTCAATCGCATCCTGCGCCTCTTCAATATCTTTTGCCCCTAAATCAATAAGTTTAAGAATTACCTCTTCTAAATTTTGGGGTTTTTCCAGAATTAAAAGAGCACTTTTCTCAAAAAGGAAAGAAACCGAACCTGGTCCTGCTAACTTCCCTCCCCCTTTTTCAAAAATATTTTTGATTTCTTGGGCTGTTCTTTTCGTATTATCAGTTGCTGCTTCACAAATCACCGCAATTCCTTCTGGGCCAAATCCTTCATAAACTACTTCCTCAATTTTACCCCTTTCCGTCTCGCCACTTCCCCTGGCTATCGCCCGCTCAATATTCTCTTTTGGCATATTTAAGGCTTTAGCCTTTTCAATCGCCAATCTTAATCTGAAATTTTTCTCCGGGTCGGTAATTCCTGTTTGACGAACAGCAACAATTATGGCATTTGCGGCCTTGGTCCAGGCTAATCCTTTTTTAGCATCAGTTGCTTCTTTTTGACGATGTATTGTTGCCCACTTTGAATGTCCAGACATAGATTAGTTATATTTTAGCAAAATTTCCACTAAAAATCCCACCGAGTTGGTGGATTTTTTAGATAAAAAGACAAGAGAAGAATGGCGAGGAATGCCTGCTATTTGGTATTTTTACCTATTTTAAAAATCCAAAAGACACTCCTTGCACCCATCCGCTAGACCCCCAGAGCTCCCCTGGTGTAAGTCTAAAATTTTCTCTCTTGATTCCGTCAACCTCTAAGGTTGGATCATATTGACACCTCTGGTATTTTTGATGTAATGTATAATCTAAAATAGAAAATATGCCAGGCAGAGAAGTCCCGCTGGTCACTAACCAATTTTATCATGTTTTAAACCGTGGAGTTTTCTCCCAACCGATCTTTAAAGACAAGAAAGACTATCAAAGAATGTGGGAATCAACCTTCTACTACCAAAATCAAAAACCTTCCTTAAGCTATTCTCATTTTTTAAGACTTCCTGCAAGAGACCGGACCGAATTTCTTAAAAAGCTCCAGGCTCAATCAAAATTTTTGGTAGAAATCATCGCCTTATGCTTTATGCCTAATCATTTTCACCTGCTTCTAAAACAAATCCAAGATAATGGTATCTCTCTTTTTATGGCTAATCTTACCAACAGTTATACCCGGTATTTTAATACCAAAAATGAACGGATCGGTCATCTTTTCCAAGGAAAATTTAAAGCAGTAATGATAGAAACTGATGAACAACTACTTCATGTTTCTCGATACATTCATCTTAACCCCTATTCTTCTTATTTGGTGAAAAACCTAAGTAAACTTACTGATTATCCTTACTCTTCCCTCCCTGAATATCTTGGTATCTCCTCTACAAATTTTTTTCAAAAAGAGATTATCCTCGATCAGTTCAAAAGTATTTCCTCCTACCAAAAATTCGTCTTTGATCAGGCTGATTACCAACGTAGTCTTGAACAAATAAAACATTTGGCCCTAGAAAAATAAAAAAATACCAGATGTTTGCTACCTAGTCAACCTCTAAGGTTGGTAAAATTGGGGGAGTTTTAATTTATTTTTGATTTAACTTTTGCCAATAGTCTTTACCTAAAATTAAAGTTATTTCTGCTCTCCCCTCCTCTTTTTTTTCAACCCACCGGCAATTGAAAATTTCTATAATTTTTTTAACAGTATACGAATTTTTATTTTCTCCCCCACTTCTCACTTCGCATTCCTCGCTTTCTCCTTCTGCATTTCCCACCGAAACTACTTCCCCGCCGATATTTGTCAAAAACCTGGCTCCCCTTTCGGCTAAACCAGGATATGAAGTCCCATTTAAAACCTCAATTAAAAGTTTTTCCTTTTTAAAAAGCGGATCATTTGCATATTTTTGAATCAGAGCATCCGCTTGACGGATATCCATTTCTAAAAATTTTGTTCCATCCGGAAATTCGCCTTGTGAAAAAATGCCCCTTTTAGAAAGATCAATCACCTCCTCGTCAAATTTTTTTATCCTCCTTATCCCCCACCAGAGTCTTAATAAATCGAAACGGCTAAAATTGGTCTCTTTTTGCCCCAAAAATTGTTTTTTTATTTCGCAAAGAATTTCTTCCTTTTGATTTTCTATTTGACAACTATAATTTCTTTCTTTTATCCACCCGGCAAGAAAAACGGCAAATTCTTCCTGAATACTTTCGGCTAAGAGGCCTTTTCTTTTTTCTAATTCCTCAAGCTCCTTTACTGCTTTAACTTTGTATCTTCCATATCCATGATTAACTTTAATTATCATCTGACCAGGAACCAAAACTAAAGTTAAATTCCGTCTTTGAGGATCAAAAAAAACTAAAACTGGATTTTCTTTCTCAAAAACAAAATTTATTTTCTCATTACCATCCCAACGGCTTTCTTTAACTATCCTGAAAAACTTAAAACTAACCCCTAAAAAAAGGAGAAAAAATAAAAATAAAATCCAAAAAAGGGCAACAAAGAGATTTTTTCTTATTTTCTTTTCTTTTTTTTGTTTCTGCCACCAAGATAAGTTTTTTTCAATCATTTTAATTTTTAAAGTCCATGTTCAAGTTTAATTCTTTTTATTTTTCCTGATATTTCTTCTTTGTCAAATCCAAAAGACTGGAGAATCCGATGGATAATTGAAAGAGAAGCCTCAAACTCAGGCATAATTATCGTTTTGACCCCTAAGGATTTCAGTCTTAACTGATCTTTTTCAAAATGAGAACGACAAATAATGTTTATCTGGGGATTTAAAGTTAAGGCGTTGGTAATAACTAGTTCTTGAGTATGACTATCAGGAATAGCAATTACAATAATTTTTGCCCGATCAACCTGGGCAAAATCTAAAACCTCTAAATCAGCAGGATCTCCATAAACCACCGGAATTCCCCTTCTTCTA
>Ga0185342_1000198_pt1 | contig 33119 bp, 26 predicted proteins | sample ConPoolayeEmetaG_FD_128045 | JGI IMG/M metagenome (GOLD analysis project Ga0185342, IMG submission 128045) | Hot spring microbial mat communities from California, USA to study Microbial Dark Matter (Phase II) - Cone Pool mat layer E metaG... ... | reverse complement strand
CTCAGGAATTGAAGGTGGGCAGTGACCGAAGGTCACAACAACCACCTTCACCATGAGAACCATCTATAGTTATCATATGAATACCTCAGGAATTGAAGGACAGCGAACAGAAAGAGGCCAGCGCATTTCGATGCGCTGGCAAGGCGACCAGTTATCCTCCCATGCACCCAGAATAAGCGTAATTATATGGTCTTCGGAATTTATTTAAATGTTTTGGTTTTTTGTGCTAATAAATAGTTATAAATGTTTTAAAGTTACCAAATGTTTAAATTTATAGCCATAATTTTATCTGCACGGTCTAAAAGCTTCAGTCATTTCTATCCTCTAGAGTTTAGACTTTCCAATGCACGTTTTATATCATAAGATAATGAAGAATTTGTACTCTCACGTGACCACATCTCTAAGTCATTTTTGAACTGCTCTCTCTCATTATTGCGCACGTTATGGCAGAAAACAAGACCACATATTATCCTTGGATAGTGGATGTTCGTTTTTGGTACTTTTGTTTTGAGGCGTCTGAACTCCTCAATCGCCTTACCATTCTGATTAGAATCCTTAAGACAATATGCTCGTATAACCCTAGCTAGCACAACGGAATCATGCTCTTTAAATGTTCTATTGTTAAGTAGATTTTCGATCTGTTTTAGTACTTCGCCATACTTCTTTTGCTTGCGCATCGCCTCTAATCTTGACAGTAATATACACTCAGCATTTTTTATCTCGTTAGGGGCACTTGATATTAGTTTTTCTATTTCGTCGAATTTTTTTCTGTGATAATATGCATCTATCATTGAGTTATAGGTTACTACGTTAACGATACCTTTATTTACAGCCTCATTAAAGATTTCTCTTGCTTTGTTTAGTTCTCCATTCTTACCATACGCATCTATCATTGAGGTATAGGTTACTACGTCGGTGATACCTTTATTTACAGCCTCATTAAAGATTTCTCTTGCTTTGTTTAGTTCTCCATTCTTACCATACGCATCTATCATTGAGTTATAGGTTACTACGTCGGTGATACCTTTATTTACAGCCTCATTAAAGATTTCTCTTGCTTTATCTGGTCTTCCATTCTTACCATATGCATCTATCATTGAAGTATAGGTTACTACGTTAACGATACCTTTATTTACAGCCTCATTAAAGATTTCTCTTGCTTTATCTGGTCTTCCATTCTTACCATATGCATCTATCATTGAAGTATAGGTTACTACGTCGGTGATACCTTTATTTACAGCCTCATTAAAGATTTCTCTTGCATTATTGATGTCGCCTAACCCGTCATATACTTTGATCAACATGCTATGAAAGTATTTATCATTAGGATAGCGTTCAAGTGCCTTCTTAAGCAAATTTCTGGCATCGATAAACTTTTTTTCCCTTATGAGAAATTTGGCTGCTTTGCTTATTTCCTTAGGATCTTTTATGAAATTTTCCTCTGAAAGAGGCTGATGGCATCTAAGTATGGGGCCATGGTCGCTTTCTCTATACCCTCCCTTATGATTTTTATATCGCATGAAACTCATAAAATAATATTTAGCAACAAGCTTTTTTAAAAGTTGTGTGTATCTATGTTTTTTTCGTATTTCAGGTATTTCTACGTAAAATTTTAAGCGCTAACTCACTATTTTTGATTGGATTGATATGAGCATCTTAATAAAAAATACTACAATTGTAACGCAGGACAGCGAACGAAGGATAATCAATGGCGATTTACTGATAAGAGATAGCAGAATAAACGAGATAGGAAATGATATAGACGAAAAGGCTGACGAAATTATAGATGGAAACAGAAAGATAGCAATCCCTGGTCTTATTAATACCCATACGCATATTGCGATGGCGCTTCTTCGTGGTTATGGCGAGGGCTTGCCGTTGCACGAATGGCTTGAGAAAAAGATCTGGCCAGCAGAGGCAAAGCTTACTTCAGGTGATGTCAGATGGGGCTCTCTTCTTGGAATGATAGAAAGTATAAGAAGTGGAGTAACAGCTATAAATGAGATGTACATTTATCACGTAGGAGAAACTGGAAAGGCTGCAGAGGAAATAGGACTCAGAGTTATTCTTCCGAGAGCAATGTTCGACCTTATACCTGGAAGGAAGCTAGAAACTGAATTACGCGAAGCTGCTGTTTTTATAAATAATTGGAAAGGACGCAGCGAATTGGTCAAACCGATAGTGTCGTGCCATGCACCCTATACCTGTAGCGAAGAATTGTTGCTTAAAGCAAAGGAGATGGCAAACAAAGAGAAGTTGAAATTTCATATGCATCTCAGCGAAACAAGAAAGGAAGTGTTTGATATCTTAAATAGTAAGGGTAAATATCCATTCGAATATATGGATTCCATCGGACTCGTAGATGAAGACAGTATATTCGCGCACGCCAGTTGGGTGACCAAACGTGAGATAGCGCTTGTTGGAAAAAAGAGAGCAACCATTTCGCACTGCCCAACGAGCAATCTAAAACTCGCAACAGGAGGGATATGCCCAATAATAGAATATGACAGTGCAGGTGCAAACGTTACTATAGGCACGGACAGTGCAGCGAGTAATAATTCTTTGAATATGTTCGAGAGCATGAAATTGGCCGCCCTTCTGCAAAAGCATCATTATTGGAAGGCTGATGTTGCACCTGCTCAGAAGCTCTTTGATTTTGCAACTATAAACGGTGCAAAGGGATTGGGCATCAACGCAGGAAGCATTGAAAAAGGGAAACTTGCAGATATCGTGCTGCTTGAGCGTGGACCTAACATGGTTCCAGAGCATAATATAATTGCTAATATAATATATGCTGCAGGCCCACAAAATGTCAGCGATGTAATAATAAACGGAAAGATTGTCATGAGAGATAAAAAGATCCTAACCGTTGATGAAGAAAAAGTAAAAGAGGAGGCTGAAAAGGCAGCTAAGGATCTCGTATCTAGAGCTTCATAAACTGCTCAGTTGCATTAACGCTCTTTTTGTTTTCTCATCCCCAATACGCCGCTCAATTATTATGCTTCTGAGAAAATCTATCGAATCATCGTATATCTTTTTATCAACAGGATACGGAATACCATCCTTTCCTCCGTGAGCAAAGGAGTATTTTATCGGGTCCTTCCAGTCAGCTTCCTTTCCGTAAATGAGTTTTGAAAGAAGTGCTAGTGCCCTAAGGCTTTTTGCGCCTATGCCCTTTAGCGCTACGAGTTCTTCATAATTTCTTGGCTGAAATTCGTACGCCGCGCGAAGCATCTCCCAATCTCGCTTGGTTAAATCGTTTTTTTCGATCCAATGCCTTTCAGGCATTTTGAATTCTCCGAATAACATGCTCTGACCTTCAAGTTTGTTCTTCAAATACAAAGGGTTTTCCTTTACAATATCAATGCTTGCTTTCCTAACCTCTTCTGACATTTCGCTTACGAGATTCAGCACGCTTTCTTCTTTTATCCCGGCGATGGTCTCGTTTGGGGATTCAACAAAACTTGAAGAATTGAACCAATGATAACGTCTCGCATAACCACTGGCATCATTCATACCTTGCTGCACCACAGCCCAGTTCCCATCTTCATCAAAAAAGAAGCTGTGATGGTACAATACGTATGAATCTTGAATGCAATTGTTGTCCACTTTGGCGCTCATCTTAGTTGCCTTTATGAGTGCTTCTGTTTTCGCAGTAGATAAGTTGAGTTCCTCTGCATTTTTCTCAATTTCATCTGGTGTTTTCTTAGACGTCTTTCCCTTTCCTCCGCACACAGCTATACCTGCCTCTTTATCTATGCCTTCTTTCAATGCACCGCACACAGTTGTAGTCAAACCAGAGCTGTGCCAGTCGAAACCCAAAATACATCCAAGTGCCTGGAAGAACATGGGATTAGAAAGACGTAAGAGAAACTCGCGAGTGCCATATTCGTCTATAATTGTTTCTGATATCTCACCCGCAAGCGTCTTCATTCTTGTGAATAACCATGGCGGGCATTTGCCGGAATGCAGCGGAAGGTCCATCGAACCTGTTTTTATCATATGTATAGTATGTCATACGCAAACATAATTAATAGTTATTTCAACACCTTTCCAGTCTCAATATACCATAAATAGAGGTCTAATTCACCAAGATTCATCCCTGCCCTTTTTGCCATCTTTTTCAGCACGTTTTCTATCGCAAGATATCTCTTTTTAGTAAGATTTTTTGTCTTTGGTTTTTCAATTAAACTGTTTCTTGCGAGCAAATCAATTATATGAAAATCTATTATAGCAACATCGGTGTAGCCGATGTTTCTAAGGAAATGGCTGCTTTCTTTATAACCAAGACCTTTTATATTTTTAACCAACCATTCCCTTGCTGCAGGCCCACTACTAAAAGAATGACACATCTTACCAAGAGTTTGTGCATGCTTTCTTGCCTCTACTATGTAACCGGCTTTTTTTGTGTGAAAGCGACACCCTGATTTTTTTAGTTTTTCTGCGAGCACTTTCTTCTGGAGTGTGAGAAATTGTTGCCCTATTTCTCTCTGTATCTCGATAGCCCTGTCCGCACGAAAATTTGCTGTTAGGATGCAGAATGAGAGTTCCTTGAAAAGTTCTTCTAAAGGTTTTTTACCGAGTGTGCTGAATTCACTCATACGCTTAGCTATAATTTTGCTCGTGTTTGATTTTTTAATCTCTAAAATCTTATCAATGAGTTGTTGCATAGTAAAAATAAAAGGAGAAAATATTAAACATCGATAGTTTTTTTAAAATCCCTAGTAGCTTATGGGCTTCCCGGTTTGCCATACATGAAAGATGTGGAGCTTCAGTCTTCGACTCCGCCCTGTATCCTGCAAGCACGGACTGAATTGCTTATGGCTGCTCCTTCCGGCCTGACCAATTTCACAAAACAAACCGCCACGCAGGGCAGGACATCTACGCCTACGACAGAAGACGCAACCCTCACGCATGACGCTCCGGGCATTCGGTCCGCCATAAGGGGATTTGCGGTAAAGGGACCCCTAGCCCCAACCTAGCCCACATTAAAATAAACACGTGCGAGCTTTTTTAATTTAACGTTCAAATCTACAAATATTTATACCTGGCGGAGATCGGACTGCTTCGGTTCTTGCATCTGGATCGATACAAATTAAAATCGGATCTTTTATCAGCGCTTTGATAAATTTCATCATACTTGCAGTAGTTATATATTTCACAAAAAATCAAAAAATGTTTTTACCTAATTTACATTTTTTAAGAAACTTCCGACTAAAACAGATAATAGAACAAACAATAGGATGAAGCTAAGGCCGCATGGCAATTCTATTTTTTCACCGCAATCTGCAGCAGCGTAGAAAACACAACTATCTGCCTCAGAAAAGCACTGCGCGGTACCTATCTCGCATTTTTCTTTGTCTGTGTATTCTGAATATATATTTAAGCATGATCTGAGTTCTTCTGCACACCTGTCAATTTGAGGGCATTGTCCTGCAGCATGTTTAGCAGTAGCAATCGGATATACTTGTGCAATACAACTAATACCGCTCTGTTGGTAAGAGTCATAGCAGTTTTTATCCATCTTCCCATTTGCGTCAAAAGGACAAGAGGCACAAGCTTTTCTGTAAGCACTTTCAGCACAACCAGCAGCGCTTACTAAACCGAATATTAAAAGCAACAAAAAAACAATTGATGGCTTTAACATGTAGAACGTTTGAAAAATAAAATTTTAAAACTTTATTTAGTTTACTCAAACAGAGTGATATTTAGTTTACTCAAAACAGTGAATCCAAACATACTGTGACTAATTTTGTCTAAGTTGGTATAAAAGAACCAACGATGCGTAATTTCTGATTACTCGGGTCTAGAATAAGTAACGGGTCCCTTTTTCTGTATGGAATTTCTTTGTCGAGCGAGATAGAATTTTCCAAAACATAGCCTTCAACAGAATTAAAACCATAGCAGAAATGCAATTTTCTATTTGTATCTGCAGCGAAGAATGGACTTTTCTGGAATCTTCCCATTATGTTTTTTCCGTTCTCGAATTCGCTCCTTATCGAAACAAGCAGACCCCTTTCAATTGGTTCTCCTTTATAAGCGATTCCGAATTTTTCTCCGGCCTTTGCTTCTTCCACATCCTTATCGTTTATCTGAATACTTCTAACTTCAAGCTCTTTCTTTTGCGGTAGAAATATTAGGCGGTCGTGCTTCTTTATTTTTCCTTCTTTTATGCTTCCTATTGCAACGTTTCCTACGCTCTTAACGTTAATATACTGATCTACAAAAGCAAGAAGCTCGGAGTCCGATTGTCCTTCTCCTTCAAGGTTCATTATTCTTTCCTTCGCTGCATTTATATCAGCAACCCTTTCGTATTTCTCTACTACCGTTCCTTTTATTGGAAGATTTAGTTGCGTAACAAGCAATCCGTTTTCCTTTTTCAGCGAATCAAGCGCCACGATTATCTCCCCCAACTGCGGGGTGGGTTGGTCTGCAATAATTACAACATAATCTGCGATGTAAAGCGTATACGCGAGCGGATGAATTTTCTGCGGGTAAAGAGTTGGCTCTACTATTGTTTTTTCCTTTCCTTCGTGAGACATTATGTAGAAGGACACATCTCCCTTTCCGCTTTCTTTCCCGAGCGCTTTACAAAATTCCCCTCTTTTTTCAGGATTATCAGATAAAACTGCTACAAACACACAAACCACCCCGAATCAATTAGCAAACAAAAATTATATTAAAATATTCATCTGTATGGTTTTATGAAAAAAATAAAAGATATGCTCAAAAGGGAACCTTGGTGTCATAAATACGATTTTGGGCACCTTCTCGTAATAGGAGGAAGTAGAAGATATTCAGGCTCGCCGGCGTTTAATGCACTTGCTGCACTTCGAACTGGTGTTGATTTGGTTACGGTTGCTGCACCAGAACGTGCTGCGAATATAGTAGCTGGCTTTGCGCCTGACATAATAACTTATCCATTGAAGGGCGACGTGTTCTCAACACGACATATCTCTGATATTAAAAAGATTCTCAACGAAAGAGTAACTGCAATAGTCATAGGGGGCGGGCTTGAAAGAAGGGAAGAAACATTTGAATCCATCAAGAGAACACGCGAGATAGCAGAAGTGCCATTCGTTTTTGATGCGGACGCAATCCACGCGATAAGGAAGAAGAATATAAAGCTACGGAAATATGATGTAGTTACACCACATGCACGAGAGTTCCAAACACTTGTAGGAAGGGAAGTTCCGAATGACGAGAAAGAAAGAGCGGAGATAGTAAAGGATGCTGCACTTCTACTCGGTTGTACAATACTTCTGAAAGGGCATCAAGATGTTGTTTCGGACGGGAAGAGAATTGAAATTGTAAAAAAACCTGCTGAATCGGTCTATCTTACCAAAGGAGGAACAGGAGATACTCTTGCTGGTATATGTGGCTCTCTTTTAGCACAAGGATACGATTCTTTCGAATGCGCATTATACGCCGCAAAGATAAATGGTCTTGCAGGGAGTATGGCTGCAAAAGAAAAGCTGTGCGGCGTACTTGCAAGCGACCTTATTGAAAGAATTCCAGATATAATTAAAAGATATATGACATGCAAAAGAGTAGTTAGTTAGGTGAATAAATGATAATAGATGAAATGAAGGAAATGCTACATTATGAAAGGATTAGTACTTATGTAAATAAGAATAGAAAAGATGATATGGGAGCTGGACTATTCTATATAGCTGGTGCAACAGTTATTAACATTATTAGTAGTTTTGTATCTGCAGCGGCGTTGTGGCTAAATTATAGTATGATGCAATCGCTAAGCAGCTTATCTTCACGCCAAGTAATATCAATGGATCCATTTACTGCTATGGGAATAGACATTGCTACTTACATTATAATACTTATAATCGGAGGTGTTGTAGGATTTTTTAGCACGATTGTTGGTCTTAGTGTAACTCACTACATCGCAAGCATGCTTGGTGGAAAAGCAAGAATCGGTGAGTATTTCTTTATCGGAAGCAGATTAATTTTGTTTGCTACAATAGTAGCGTTTGTGCTTACAATTTTAAATCAGATACCGTGTATTCAATGTATTACAAGCGTCCTTACACTAGTATTTTTCGTATATACGATTTACTTGTTTATCGTACTTACATCTACGCTTTACTCGATAAGTAGGTTATGGGCATTTATTGCAATAATCGCGGGCGGAATTGCACAACTGGTGGTCTCAATGATAGTACTGAGTATAGCTGGAATACTTACTAACCTACCGCTAGGTATAAAGTGGATCGAAAGGATGATGGAAAGCTACTCAACGATGAGATCGTCGGTTAATTACTAAGTATTAGTATTCATTTTATTGTCTATTGTCTGTTGTTAAAGGTTGTCCAGCCAGGTGAGCGTAAGATTTATAAAGAGAAGGCGTTCTATTAATAGCTCACCTGTTTTCTCTGCAGGATTTTTCATGCAGAGTAAGACATCTGTATTTATGTGGAAATCCAATGCTTTGGATTTGACTCACGCTTCAAAAGTAAGGTATCCGAAAACACCAATTCCGATTGCAACGTGCTTCCATATTCGTGGAAAAAAGCAGTTTTACTGGAAGAAAATTCCAGTTGATCCTGCTGGAGGGTACCGCTATCAGACTTCGATTAAGCCATGCAAGTCAACTAACAGACTTCTGTTGGTGGCGTAGGGCTGAGTAACACGTGGTCAATCTGCCCTAAGGACGTGGATAACCTCGGGAAACTGAGGCTAACCCGCGATAGGCAATCTATGCTGGAATGCTTGATTACCCAAAAGGCTGGTGAATTGGAGCCAGTCCGCCTTAGGATGAGACTGCGGCGGATTATGGTAGTTGGTGAGGTAACGAATTTTTGTTCGGGTTTTTATGCAGGAACAAAAATTTACAGGCCCACCAAGCCGATAATCCGTAGGGGCCATGAGAGTGGTGGCCCCCAGAAGGGCACTGAGACAAGGGCCCTAGTCCTACGGGATGCAGCAGGCGCGAAACCTCTGCAATGTACGAAAGTATGACAGGGGGAGTCTGAGTGGCGACAGCTTAGCTGTTGTCTTTTGCCGAGTGTAAGTAACTCGGAGAATAAGGGTGTGGGCAAACATCCTTTATGGCTTTACAGTCGTAGGGAATGGCCTATGACTGGTGGCAGCCGCCGCGGTAACACCAGCGCCTCGAGTAGTACCCACGAATATTGGGCCTAAAGCGTCCGTAGCCGGTCAAGTAAGTCTTCTGTGAAAAGATGTCGCCTCGTAACAAGATTTGCGAGACTTCGTCTCACAATGTTGGGGCTCAACCCTAACGCGTGCAGAAGATACTGCTAGACTCGGGAGCGGGGGAGGACAGGGGTACGTCTGGGGTAGGGGTAAAATCCGTTGAGCCTGGACGGACCACCAGTGGCGAATCGTACAGCAGCGCCGATTTATGGCGATGGAGTACGAGCTATGGCGCCTGTCTAAAACGCATCCGACGGTGAGGGACGAAAGCTGGGGGAGCGAACGGGATTAGATACCCCGGTAGTCCCAGCTGTAAATTATGCAGACTGTGGTGTTTCGCCAGAGTAATCTGGCGAAGTGCTGTAGCGTAGACACGCGAGAACGCCGATGTATGGCGGATGAGCGTGGCGCATGTGTTAAGTCTGCCGCCTGGGGAGTACGATCGCAAGATTGAAATCCTGCGAACAAGTTCGTAATCTGTCTTGTTCGGGGAACAATACACTTAAAGGAATTGGCGGGGGAGCACCACAAGCCGTGGATGCTACGGTTCAATTGGATACAACGCCGGGAACATCACCAAGGGCGACGGCAGAATGAAGGCCAGACTAAACACATGATGAGAGTTTTTAGGTACGTGCTCATCTTGTGGTTCAAAGATCTTGCCTGACAAGCCGAGAGGTACTGCATGGCCATCGTCAGCTCGTGGCGTGAACTGTCTGGTTAAGAGCTTTGAAAACAATCTTTCAAATTTGTTAGCAAGGCTAACAATCCAGCAACGAGCGAGACCCATGCCTCTAGTTGCTAACTTCTTCTCCGGAAGAGGTGCACTCTATGGGGACTGCCCGTGTTAAATGGGAGGAAGGAGTGGGCGACGGTAGGTCAGTATGGTCCGAAACCCTTGGGCTACACGCTTTTTGAGGGTTTTTAGATACGTGCTCAAAAAGCGGGCTACACGCGGCATACAATGGGTGGAACAGCGGGCTGCGACTCCGAGAGGAGAAGCTAATCCCCAAATCCACTCTCAGTTCGGATTGAGGGTTGCAACTCACCCTCATGAAGTTGGAATGGCTAGTAATCGCAGGTCATCATCCTGCGGTGAATGTGTCCCTGCTCCTTGCACACACCGCCCGTCAAGTCATCCAAATGTGTTTTCGGTGAGGCCCCGGTTATTGCCGGATTCGAACCGAAAATACGTGAGGAGGGCTAAGAGCTTTGAGCGAGGAATCGTTCAAGATTTGCCAAGGCTAGCAATCGTAACAAGGTATCCGTAGGGGAACCTGCGGATAGATCACCTCCAATATATTTTCACTTCGGTGAAAATTGAGGATTACGCGTTGTGCGAGGAATTGATTCGGATATACTTTAAACGAAGCGTGAGTCTTTCTATTTAAGATTTAGAATTGCGTCTCTTAGCTCGTTAAATGTAAGACAACTAGAACCGGCGTTAAGATGTGCTGCACCCTTTATTATAATCAATTCTGAATTTGGTAACAACTCATACAATTCTTTTGTTTTTTTCATCGGCACGTAAGGATCGTTGTCGCTTGCGAATATTACAAATTTCTTGCATTTTTGTCTTATCCTTTTCCAGTCAAAGCTTCTTATTGAAATATCGCCTATATATCTATCGAATTCGTCTCCAATCGGGCCAACAAAACCTGCAACGAAGAATGCTGCCTTTATCGGCTTATCCACGGTTTGCAAAACATGTAGAATGAACGATGAACCAAGACTATGACCAATAAAAATTGTTTCTTCGTCTACGTACTTTCGATATTTTTCAAACTCTCCTAACCATTTTGTAAGATTCGGAAAATCAGAATTAGGAAATGCAGGTACAAATACTCTGTAGTTCTTCTTCTCCAGTTCCTCTTTAAGCCAAGGAAACCAGTTTGATTCGGGATCTGCGCCCCAACCATGAAAGATAAAAACAGTAGGCATAGTATCCTTTAAGAAAGGAAATATAAATACTTTTTTTAACTATTCCATCAGTCGCAGACCGATCGGAATTAGCTATTTAAAAATCCTAACTCTCAAGATTTGCGTAAGTTCAGCATGGCTATAAAACTGAGAACGGCGAGGATAAACGCGGATGGACAGCAAGGAAGAGATTTCTTCTTCTCATTTTTTTCTTCTGTCAACCCTTCTAATGGTCGCGCAGCACGTGCAGCATCTGCTGCTAGAGTTGCAAAATGCTCAGCCTGAGCATAATTTCCTGTATTAAATGCATTCTGCGCGTTTTCAAGGAAACTCTCTGCCTCGCTCACGTTCTTTCCGGCTTCTCTGGCCGCGTTTATTATAAATCTACCGTCTCTGATAGCAACCTCTGCTCTCTCTCTACCTTCGCTACTTATATTTATTTTACATACGTGCTGCCTCTCGTCACAGTAATACCCATTCATGCAATCGGAATCCTTGCAACATTCATAATCAGTCCACCCAGTAGTTAAGCTATAAACAGAGCACGTTCCAGCAAAGACTGGTTGGGCTTTGTTTCCCATTCTATCTTGCGCAACAATGGCGTAATAGTATCTGTTTGTTATGTTATGAAAGAATGAACTGTTTTCTGCACCCAAAGTTACTAAAGGCGTCATTTCGCTTATATTCGCACTAGTAAAACTAAATGTAAACCCATATATTATATAGGTCGCGATATCGTTTGAAGGAGAAGGAATCCAACTTAAAACGGTACCACTCTCATTTTGATTGGCTGTAAAATTAGTTGGTGGCAGAGGAGGAGAAGCGTCTATGGTAAAAGACCAGATTGCAATACTCTGTTGATTATTGTTATCCTTTACTCTAATCTCAACAGTATGCGTACCATCAGAAAGATTTTGAGATGGAGTATAAGAAATCTTTCCAGAACCTGCATTATATACCGCACGACCGGTTACTTCAGTGCCATCTAAAAAAACCTTTATGGAATTGGTATTTATACCAGACCTTCCTGCATCTGTTATCACAGCAGAAATCTCAGGTCTTCCATCTGTAATATTCGAATTGTTCTGCGGTCTGAGTGTTCCTATAATCGGGGCGGTGGATGCTACTGTAAACGACCATTCTACATGATTTTCATTTCCTACCTTATCTTTCGCCCAGATTTCTACATTGTAAGTCCCCGGAGTGAGTGTAACAAGAGGTGAAAATAAAAGAGTGTCCGTAGCCTCGTCGTATTGAAGAGAAGAGGTCACATCAATATTATTAAGTTCCATAAACAGATTATGCTTATCAACACCTGCTCCGTCGTCTTCTATTTTTACAGATATTGAGTGAACCTCAGTGACTACTGCATCCTCTGATGGAACGAAAAGGCTTATGGTCGGTTTCGTTGTATCGACATAAAATGACCAGGATATATAAGATTCTTTTCCACCCTCGTCCTTAACCCACACCTCAACAGTATGATTTCCATCAGAAAGTGTTGTCGAGGTATAGGAATAATTCCTAGTCGATGATGAGTAGTGAGCATCTGTTATATTTCTTCCATCAACATTCATTCTTAGAGTAGTAGTGTTTATTCCAGAACCGCTATCTATCAATATGATGGATATCTCCGGAGTTTTATCTGGAGTATAACTGTTGTTAGCAGGAGAAAAACTACCAAAACCAACCCCTTCAGATGAGATAGTAAAATTCCAAAAGGTACTAAGAGTATTTCCAGCTTTGTCAGCTACTATGAGATGAACTGTATGCAAGCCAAAATCCAAATTGCTTGATGGAGTGTATGAAACAGTTCCAGAAGAATACCTATGGATTACGTTGTTGTTATCTAGTTTAAGCACTATCGAAGATTCTTCTATTCCAGTTCCACTTCCATCTGAAATTGAAACAGATATCGTAGGTTTTCTGTTCGCTATCGTTCCTGTGGGGATATTTGACGATGCTGTAGGAATTGTGGCGTCAAGCATTATGCTATCAGAAACAGGATCGCTCCAATTTCCATCCTCATCGCCGCATTTGAAATATACTGTTTTTAATCCTTCGCCTATGCTTAAATTCCAATTCATTGGACTACTTGTGAAAGGAAATGGTTCTGTATAAGATGCACCGTCGTTTGATAAGCTACAGTTTACCGCGTCGCTCGCTGCGAGCGAGAGAGATACCCCAGAAGAGTTTGTATATTCGGCTCCGTTGTTTATATTTATAGAAAGATTTGTAGGAATCGCTAGGACTGTTATAGCAAACATTAGCAGTGTAATAGTTAATTTCATTCCGGCCATGATAGAGAATATGGGTTAGCGCTTAAAAATCTGTCGATGTAGAGAGAGCGCCATCACATCTTTTTCTTCATCTCTATCTCGCCTTTGTTATTGGATACGATTACTGTACCTGCCGATAGGTCTTCTGATTCGACCTTACAGATAGATCTTCGAATTATGGTACCATTTACATGCGGAAGAGAACTAGAAAATTTAACGACATTATCATTTCCATTATACTCCACAGAAACATCTCTCTTCAGAAAGACTTCTAGAGAGTTGCTATCACCCATAGCACAGACTTCTTCGATTGCATTGTAAAGGTCAGTAACTGAGGATTTGAATAAAACAACATCCATTGCCCGACTGGAATTTTCCCTAATTGCAATTAAAGCGGTGATGGATATAGAAAGAAGAGCAAGCACTACAAGGGAGAGAACCATATATTCGAAGGTTACCTGTCCCTTCATTAAATCATCTTATATATGATATAGTTTTTCCTGTTCCGTACTCTGTTTCTATACTCTTTTTTATTTCTTCCTCGATTTTTTTGAGCATTTTTTCACTCTTCTTCGCTCGTTCGTCTATTCTCTTCAGGCTTATAGTTATCCCGAGATAATTTGAAATGAGTTTTACTATCTCTCTTGCTGCTGGTGTGTCTATATAACCACCATGCGTTTCGCCCATTAAGCAGATACCCTTTATTCCCTGTAATTTTCCGAGTGCTGGTATGAGGCCAGCAGCTCCGACTATCGAGCCTCTCGCTTCTCCGAATATAACTCCATATTTTTTGAAAGTCTCCCTAATCTTCTCGTCTGTCGAAACTCCGAATATTTTTCTTTCTTCTGTTATCCTTCCAGTGCTGTAACCGCCGACTGTTATTATTTCATTTATTTTAAGTTTTTTGCAGTAATCTAATATTGTCTCTGCAATTTCATACTGACCAAGCGAGCTAAGTGCTTGTACGTCTCCGACAAGTATAACTATATCACGATTTTTTCCCTTGTGAAGATAGAATGAATTTTTTATAAGTCGCATTCCTCCTTTTTTAGTCATAAAAACCTGATGAGGAAAATGATGAGAATAAAGCGTCGCTAATTTAATAGCGCCAAGTTCTTTTGTCAGATATCTCCCTACAACCTGGCCTATAAGCCCTATTCCAGGAAGACCGACTATAAGAACTGGTTTCTTTAGTTTTTTAGGTTTTATTGCTTCAATTATTATTGTTTTTTTCATGTCTAACACCGTGCCTTTTCCACATTCTTCTGTAATGTGAATATAAATCGTTAGGATTAAAAGATGGTGGGTGTGCTGAAATGGTTTGCTTGCCACAGTGGGTGATTTCTAGAGAATAATTTCCACAAATTACACATCGTCTAATTTTTTTCATCCCGTTAAACCCTAATCTTCTCTCTCAAATTTAAACGAACAGTTGTTAGTTGTTGCAAAATTTTCTATTTCCTTTACTACTGCTGATATTTTTTTCTCTGCAGCCTTGTAATCTGATGTAGTTAGAGATATTTTGTACCGCGGCGCGCCCAGATAGTGTATTTTTACATTTTTATCCTTAACAGAGAGCGTTTTCTTTATTATTTCAATACCATCTTTTCCGATGCATGTGAGCGTTATTATGCCGCTTACTGTAACAGTTGGTTTCTTTATGTTCTTCTTTGCAATTTCTACTATGGCGGTCTTTAGTTGTTTTGGTATATCGACGTTCTTTAGTGCAGGTTCTCCTTTTTCTGATGCCTCTTTAAGACAAGCGAATAAGTCGCCGTATTCCTCTTCTATCTTTTTCTTTACATCCTGCGGATCTACTTTTATTTTTGATTCGGTTAATGCAACTTCGAGAAGTTTTTCTGCGCGCTTCTCAAAACCGATTTGCTCGAGTTTTTTTCTTTTCTCTTCCTCGCTGACCCTCTTCAACGATATATCTACCTGGTTTTTTTCCTTGTCGACATGATGAACCTTTGCCACTACACGTTGTCCTTCTGATATAAATTCGTGAATATTTTTTATCCATCTTGACGCAACTTCTGAGATATGAAGAAATGCTTCATGGTCGTTGTACTCTGGGAGCGTACAAAATGCACCGTACGGCATTATCTTTTTTATTATGGCGATTACAAGTTCATCCTCTTCTGGAATTTCTGTTTCTCCTATCTCATCACCTAACTGAGTTTTTCTATTATCTTTCCATGTATTACCGCCTTTCCTCCAGTTGGATGCACAAGCGGTTCTTTGCATTTGTTGCAGTTAACTACAGATGTAGCAGAATCGAAGACTATCTGTTCATTTCCGCATTTGCATTTTACTCTAACGTAGGCACCTACCATAATTACACCTTCAATTCTAATTTTTTAGTGGTTCTACCGCCTATTACTCGCTCGTGCTTCTTTTTGCATTGCGGGCACTGAAGTATGATTTTCTGCCTCTTCCCTTGCTTCTTTACAGTTTTCTCGCCTGCTCTTTTACCACCATGACCAAGAAGTTTTCTTTCATGGGAGAGAGTACCAGCTGCTAGAGATCTTGCTCTTCCTTTACTTGCTATCTTTATCTTATGCACCTGATGTGATTTGCAATATGGACAGTATGTGTTTAATTCTTTCGGAAATTTCATTATCTCACCTTTTTAATTTACTATTCTTAGCTTGCAGATTCGGCCATTCCGGCTTTCAGTAACCATTCTGCCTCTTCTTTTGGAAGTTCTACCTCTTCACCATTTTTGAAAGGACCGTAAATATTGTTGTCAAGACCCTTGTATGGTTCCACGTCCTTTAGCATCTTCACCCTACTAGTTCTGCCCCGCGCTCTTGGGAGAGTGTTTTCTTCGGAAGGAAGAACTGCTGAGATTCTCGTACGGAATTTTCCGACACAGTGAGAAAGCCCTTCGAGCAATTCGATTTCCTCTGGTGTAAGGCCAGTCGGTATGCCTTCGCTTCTTAGTGCAATGAGAACTAGTTTTTCTTCGCGCTTTTCTTTTATTGTGCTGATTATCTTTTTTATATTCTCATACTCTCGAATTGCTAGGATGGAACCTGTAGAAAATGCTTCCTCTCTTTTCTTCTTAAGAAAATTTGCTGCCTCTACATAGAAATTTTCACCAAGCGCTGTAAGCTTCGCTGAATCGCTTTCCTTTTTTTGAATTTCACGAAGAAACGAATAACTTAACAGTTCCATTCTCCCAACCTAATATATCATAATATGTTAGATTTTTAAGTCAATCCTTTAGAGATCTTGACCTTGATGTTTTCTTTTTTCTTCTTTTTTTCTTTTTTGTTTCTCCCTTTTCATTTTTCGTCTGTATAAGTGTTTCTGTCTGTGGTTCTATTTCCATGCCTTCTTTCTTTTCCTTCTGTTCTTCTTCTTTGACCTCTTCTCTTTTTAGCTCTTCGCTTAATGGTTTTCCGTGCTTAAAAGAAACTACGTTTACTGGTCTTTCTTTATTTTCTTTTTCTACCTTTTCTATTCTCTGAGCAACTATTTCTTCCCCTACTTGTTTTCTTTTCCTTAACCCAATAAATTCTAACAGCCTTCCTATTATTAAGCTGAGCAGTCCTTCTCTTTTCTCGCGCCCAACCACGATTGGTGCTCCGCCTGGCCCTCTGCTAACAGTGGTCCATTTTTTCTGTTCCTCAGCAAGACAACTGCTGCACAGCTTTTTTCCGTTCCAGATGTAAAGAGTTTCAGCTTCCCGCCCGCATCTTTCGCATCTTTCGCCGTATGAGAGCGGCTGGATTGGGTATTTTTCTGGTTTGTACTCTTTTTGTGGTTTTTCCAATTTCTTCTCCTCCTCTTTAAGATCAATTAAACAGTAAGGACAGACCCAATTTCCCTTATACTGCTGGAGTTCAGCTGCTGGAAGATACATCCTGCATCTCCAACATTGCTTGTAGTTTCCATAGAATATGCAGGAGCTACAATATGGCAGACCGTCTGTTGCATACTCAACATTTCCTTCCCTTCCACATCTAGAGCACTTTCCAACCGCCATCGTTCCTCTTTCACACTCCTGGATCACCATTTTATTGTTTGCGTAGCTTTAGACTCAAATAGTTTCAATCTCTTATCTCCAAGAGGCCGACCTATAGCAACACGAAATTCATTTTCGAGATATATTGTTTGATTACCTACTTTGTATGAAGACATAAGGCCTTGCTTCTTTGCATTCTCAACCGCCATCTTCGCGAATTCCTGTATTTTTTTCTTGAAAGCAACATCATCGACTTTTAGGTCGCTTTTTTCGGTTACGTTTAATTTGATGTTTATGTTGCAGCCTGCAATTTTTGAGAAATCCAGGAAAGCGGATACTGAAATTATTTGTGGATTATCTTTTTCTGCTTCTTTTTCGGCTGTCTCAGAAAACAGGATTATGTTTATCGTTTTGACGGTTTCTTTTTTCTTCTTTTCTTCCTCCGTGAGAAAAGGTCCAGATTTTATACGTTTTTCTTCTGGTTCCGTGCTCGTGAGGAGTGGTCCCTTTTGCTCTACGGACGGCGCTGGTACTTTAATTGGAGTTAGAGTGGTTCCTTTTTTTACTATAGGGAATGTAAATGATTTTTTAAATGATTTTTCCTTTGATTGTTTTTTGTATTCATTGAGTGCATTGTCTACATTTTCCTTTAGCCATTTCATTATCTCTCCAGCCTTCTCACCTTCCGGAAGGGCTGCCATGCTACTTAACTTTTCTTCCACAGCTTTTTTTGGTACAGTTATCGTTAGATAAACACTGGGGCCTACAAGGATAGAAATAACAATATCATCTATCTTTCCTTTTGTTACAGCAAAGACTGTTTCCAAATTTTTGGCAGCTTCTTTAGGACTAATCTTCTGAATGGTTGCTATTCCTTCTTCGGCCATCTTACCACCAATAGAAAGATAAACATAAAATATTATAAATACAATATTATTAATACATGATATTCTTTTTATTGTTTCCACTTGGAAACAAAAACATGCCAATTTTATTGCCATATGGAAACAAATTAGTAAAGAAGCCCGAATAGATAAAGCGGTATCTCATCTGGTGCAACTGAAAGAGATTCCTTTGCTACGAATGAACTCTTTAGTCCTTTAATCTGAGAGGCACCCTTCGTCCTACCGCCAATCTCAAAAACATACCCATCAGTGTAATAATCAGGAACCCTTCTTCCGATCTCTCTCAGATACTGCACATTCTTAACGTGATGAATGAAGAAATCCTCTCTCAAGGCACCCCTCTCTATAGGAACACCGAAATAGTCTCCGAGAGCGTTCCTAAAGGAAAGTGGCAGCATCACCTTGTTTTCACCGCGTATTGATTTATGTCCGCTCCCATGTGGCGGTACTATAGTTAGAAGCCCACTTACTAAGAGTAGTCGCATTAGCTCTATTGTAAACTTCACTGAACGGCCGATTGAGTTAGCAACCGAGTTATAACTAGTCTCACCTGGTTTTGAGGATGCTATAAACCTTAGGAGCTTGAATGCGCTATCGATGTAGCCACTATCTATGCTTTTAAGCGAAAGTAAGTCATGAAAAACTACTCTTTCTATGATTCCTGGATAGATCTCTTTTCCCTCAAAGAATGCGGCAGGCAGGCCATAGTGATTAACAAATTCTGGATAAAAACCAATAAACGGAGCTATTTCCTTTGTGGCTTCAAATCGCTCCTCGACGATCTCTTTCATAGTGCGTTTTCTCAGCAGAATTTTCGTCTTAAAATAGATATATTCCCGAAATGAGAGAGGTCTCAGCTCGCTGATATGTATCCTCCTCGCAAGATCTGACGATTTTACTGCGAGATCTATAGCTGAGGAACCTGTTAGGATAATCTTCGCCCTGCTTTCGTCATAGAACAGCTTTATGTCTTTTGGCCATTCCTTTATAACATGAATTTCGTCTATGCCGAACGTGATAAATCCTTGGTTATACGCATATACAAGCGTGTCGTAAAGATCGTACCCCTGCTTCAGAAGAAATTCTGCGTTTATGTATATTCCCTTCTCTGACCTTTTAAGGATATCTATAAGAAGGGATGACTTACCAACACCCCTAAGCCCTTTTATTGCTGAGATAATCTTCTCTTCCTTTATAGTCTTTGATAGTTCATCGGAAACCGGCCTGAGGGTCTCTACCGCTTTCTCCTTGACGACCCTTTCTGAATATGATAGCAGCCTTGTAAAATCGATCTCATCCATGCAAATATTAGAATCATGCAATTTATAAATGTTTTGTTTCCACTTGGAAACAAAAATATGCTAATTTTATTGCCATATGGAAACAAATTAGTAAAGAGACAGAAAACATTGGAGGAAAGAAGAAAGAGAGCAGTATTAAACATAAGTAATACATAAATATTTAAATTGTTGCAATTAAAGTAATGGCATGAGACTTAATCTTCTCGCGCGGAGAAGAGAGTTTTCGGATTCATTCGAACGCGTTTGCAAAGAATTAAAGAAAACTGCATTTAGAAAAGTAGCAACTCCTCTTCTTTCATTTTCTCTTCTTTTCTCTTCTCCGTCGATTCAACCAACGGTGAAACCGATAGAAAAAAATCTTTCTGCAAAAATCATGGATAGAGTACTTACAGATAGATGGAGTATGGGAGAATGCATTTTCAACGAGAGCGATTGGACACTAACCTATAAGAGTGAGAAAGAGATAAATGAAAAGAAAGAAGCAAAAATAAATCTGGATAGAATCGAAGCGGTAGGGACGCCGGAAAAAATCGTCTGCGGCGATATTCGCAGTTACCTTCTAACTCCTACTCATGTAGTTATAACACTCGGTGGGTTGAGCGTTTTTGGTGGCCAGCAAGCACTTGGTTTGATGAATGATGAATTGATTATCCCTAACACGATAGCACTCGATATAAGACCAATTGCAAAGCAGGAGATTCTTCTTAGTTTAGTTGTTTTTAATACCAAAATCATAAATGATGGATCAGACACGCAATCAATGACAGACGACGACCTTTATCTTTTTACGCGGCTTGGTAAGTTGTGGGTCCTTCCCCTTACTACCCCTACAAAAGCAAGCTGTGCCTTCACGGCAAAATACCCACCAACCAACAACGTTGCGCTTATTCCCTATAAGGGGCTTGTCATCTTGGCAAAGGAAGGAAATGAAAATATAGTAGTCGTAGAAGACGCAAAGGAAGAAAACAAATTCAGAACGTTAACGACGGAACCGAAGGAATGGGTGAAGGGAAAGATTTCTATAAAAGAAACTGACGACGCTCTTAAAATTAGAATAGGCTGGAAGGAATACATAATAAAGATCGGAGAAGAAGGGAAGGTTGAAAGCGCCACAATAGATGAAAAGGATTATAAAGAAAAAAAGAATAAAGAAAAAAGAATGAAAAAAAGGTGAGAAGATGAGTAAAGCAGCTGAGAAGCTAAAGGAGGAAAATGTTCCAATAAGTACAATAAAACTGGAAACTATAAAGGAAAGGGTAGGATCAAGATACGACGAGGCTGTTGAAAATCTTATGAGCAGACTTGAAAGAGAAAAAAATTCACTTCAGAGCAAGATTAACGATGCAATAAGGCTGGGAAATTGGAAGGGCGCTCAGAAACTTATAGACAGTGCTCCGCCATATTTAGCAGTATATGTAAATCCAGAGGGAACAAAGGCCACAGTGTCGATATCTGATTATGCAAGCATTAAGAAAATATTTTCTGATGGAAAAAAGAGTTTTGTTGAAAATGTAAGCAAGATATTAGAAGGCAATCTTTCAAGCGAACTTGTAAAATCATATAAAAGTTGGTATTTTGAAATAGGAGGAAGCCCAACTGATCTAACCAATTCTCTCGCAAGGATGTTTGGAGAAGAGCTTAATAATGTCATGGGTATTAATCCGCCAAAAGGCGTCAACATAAAGAGCATCCCTGAAGGTAAGAAGATCGAATTTGTCAATGCGACTGTTCCGAAAGATAAGCTTCCTATTTATATTACGACCGATGAAAATAAAATAATCTGCTTTTGGCCGCCGTGGATAACAGGAAGGGAGAAGGAGCTTACAGAAGTAGTCCCTAAAAAATTGTAATTATTTTGTTTTTAAAAGTGGAATAGAAAGGTTTAAATATAACCTCTGCAGTAATATATACATGTGTCAGAAAATGAAAAATGAAGATAAAAAAGAGATGAAGGGAAAAGACTGCCAGCCACAGGCAAATCCAAAAAAATCCTTCGAAGCGCTTAAGGCAGCGGTCGAAGGGAGGGACAGTAGGTTTACTGTTTACGAGGTACCAGAAGACAAGAAGGAAAAGTATGCTGCACTAATTAAAAAATGGAAAGACAGCGGCCTGATAGTAGACGATAGCAGCGGTCTAATTCTTTGAATTTATTTCGTCTCCAAGCGAACTTGAAATAGGAATGTTTAAAAGCTGGTCTTCTATCATAAGCCAAGATAAAAGCTGTGTTAGGAGGGTTTTTATGAATGAACAACTTCAGAACGAACTAAAGGCAGAATTGGAAGCGCTTGAGGCGCAAAATCTCCTTTGGAATCCGAAAACGCTCGAGGGACCATCCGCGCCGCGTTCGATAGTTGCTGGAAAGGAGGTGCTAATGCTCTGCTCTAACAACTATCTTGGGCTTTCTAACCACCGACTGCTTAAGAGGGCTGCGATAGAGGCGGTGAGAAAGTATGGGGCTGGCTCTGGAAGCGTGCGACCGATTGCAGGAACGATGGACCTTCATCTTAAACTCGAGGAGACAATTGCCAGGTTTAAGCACACTGAGGACGCTCTCTATTATAATACTGGATTTACTGCGAACAGTGGTGCAATTCCTGCCCTCCTTCGCGAAGGGGATGTTGTCATTTCAGATGAGCTAAATCACGGCTCTATAATAGACGGTATTCGACTTACAAAGGCTGAGAGAATGATATATAAACATCGGGATGCTGGCGACCTTGAAACAAAACTCAAAGAGGCGCGGGCGAAAAATCCGAAGCGGATTTTCATAATTACAGATGGCGTGTTCTCGATGGATGGGGATGTCGCTCCACTTGATAAGATAGTTCCGCTTGCAGAGCAATACAATGCCTGCGTTTATGTTGACGATGCGCATGGTGATGGTGTAATGGGAGAGGGTGGTCGTGGGACCGTGAATCATTTCAAGATGGAAGGTCGTGTGGATATAGATATGGGAACATTCTCGAAAGCATTCGGTACCATGGGCGGGTTTATTGCATGCACAAAGACAATGAAGAGATATCTATTGAACAAATCGAGAACGTGGCTTCTTACTGCTTCTCATCCACCTGCAGTAGTCGCCGCATCCATTGTGGCACTCGAACTTCTCGAGAAGAGCGATAAGCTAGTGAAGAGACTGTGGAAGAATACAAACTACTATAAGAAAAGGCTAAGGGAGCTTAATTTTGATATTGGTGAGAGCGTCACTCCAATCACACCAGTTATGACGTATGATGAAGGAAAGGCAAGGAAGATGAGCGAAAGGCTTTTTGAGGAAGGGGTTTATGCACTGCCAATTGTCTATCCTATGGTTGCAAAGGGAAAGGCAAGGATAAGGACGATGATAAGGGCAGATTTGAGTAAGGAAGATTTGGATTTCGCAATCGAGAAGATCGGGAAGGTTGGAAAGGAATTGGAGATTGTGAAATAATACGGTGAACAGAGCGGATTATAAAAATATTTTTATAAATTGCATGCAGTTTATTTAAAAAATTAAAATAACATGCAAAAGAGAGGCAACGGAATCACCTTTTCATCAATTATCAGCTGTTCCTTAACATAGAAATCAGTACTGCATTTGTATTTATGTGTTCCGAGTTCAAAGCTCATACCATTTATGACATAATCCGGGGTTTTTCGTTCCCTTTCTGTCTTCATGTACCTTGGATTAAGGAGATAGGTGTTTGCTGTGAAGATATCCTCCCTGATTCCACCAATGACCTGCTCAAAGCTAAAACCTAGATTTTGAGCCAGCGTGAGCCGGAATGTGGGTGCAAGTAAGAACTTTGGCTCCTTCCGTAGAAGTGCTGCACCCCTTCTTAAAGGCATGACAGTATTGATGAATCCTACCTCGGAAAGAGCATGCAGAATAATTTCAGTGTAATAAATGTTCCTGCCTATCTGTTTTGCTAGGAAATTGTAATTCATTTCATTTGGATTAGATACGGCAAGGGTGTTTATCAGCTTGTATGCGTTATCTATATAATCCACATCTATTTTTCCTGTGCTAGTAAGGTCTACCCTAACGATCTTTTCTATTATCCTTCTATACAAAGGATAAGCGTTATCCTTTTGCGAAATATAGAATGGAAACGAACCAAATTTCATGTATTCGTCAAAGTATCTAATGTATGGTGTTAACCGTACAATCAACTCTTTTCTTTTCTTGAAATCTATAATATCCTCTAGCACTGTCTTTTCCAGTGGCGCACCAACTGCTAGGCTAAGAAATTCTCTGAAGGAAAGAGGAGGAAGATAAAAAAGAAGCGCCCTACGTGAAAGGTCTGCTGCCTTTTCCTGTATTTTAAGACTGGAAGAGCCGCTGAAGGTTATGTCCCTTATGCCACGGTCATAAAGCAGTTTCAACTCTGACGACCAGGAGGAGTAGGTATGTATCTCGTCTATAAAAAAGGACGTGAATCCTTTCTTTTCTGCGAACTCTATGAATTCAACGATTGATATTCCTTTAAAAACAAGATTTTCTGTATTGATATAGAATGAATTCTCTTTCTCATTTGCAAGTTGTAGGAGAAGGGTGGTCTTACCTGTGCCCCTCAAGCCGTAGATGCCAACCATAAGGCCTGTTATGGGCTTTACCTCATCAAAAAGATTCCTCTTTTTTAGGAGCGCTGCTGCTTCCCTTTTCATCTTTTCGCTTTCGGTAAATAACTCCGCAAACACAGTATCGGTTATCATAAGTATGGTATTCGCAACAAAACTTAAAAAATATTACGATTTTTTAAATAAATTTAAAAATTAGCATGCAGAAAAATTAAAAATGTTTTCCATCATCGAACCTTTAAAATGTTAGATTTTGATTGTTCGTCAATCATCATAGGACAGAGGGCAATTATTTAAAAACAAATACTCGCTGTCTTGAAAGAGAGTGATTTCTATGAAAAATATCCTCGTTATCGGAGCAACAGGACAGATAGGGTCAGACCTTGTTCCAGAATTGCGGAAGAAATATGGAAACAACAACGTAGTCGCGATGGCACACAAAAGCCAGCCAAGCGAAGAGCTGATGAAGGGGCCGATAGAGTTTGCGGATGCGAACGATAAAGAAGCACTTTTGAGGATTGTGAAGGGGTACAGTATCGATACAATTTATCACCTCGCTTCTATTCTATCTGCGAAAGGAGAACAGAACCCAGAGCTTGCATGGCATGTTAATATTGGAACACTGAAGAACGTTCTCGATGTCGCGCGAGACCTTAAATTAGAGAGGATATTTTGGCCGAGTTCTATAGCGGCATTCGGCCCAACAACGCCAAGGGATAAGACGCCACAGAGAACAATTCTAGAACCAGGAACGATGTATGGAGTTACAAAAGTTACTGGCGAGCTGTTGTGCAACTATTACTTCAAGAAATGGAATGTAGATGTAAGGAGCGTAAGATATCCGGGCTTGATAAGCTATAAGGCGCCTCCTGGCGGTGGGACGACGGACTATGCAGTTGCAATCTTCCACGAGGCACTGAAGAATAAGAGATATGAATGCTACTTAAGAGAGGATAGTGTCCTGCCGATGATGTACATGCCAGATGCCATTCGCGGAACGCTTCAGTTGATGGAGGCAGATCCATCGAAAATAACAGTAAGAACGAGCTACAACCTTGCAGGGATAAGCTTCTCACCTAAGGAACTCGCTAACGAGATAAAGAAGCACATTCCTGAATTTACATGCACCTACAAACCAGATTTCAGACAGGCAATCGCAGACTCCTGGCCAAAGAGTATAGATGACTCCCAGGCGAGAAAGGACTGGGGCTGGAAGCACGAATACGATTTAGCGAAAATGACAAAGGACATGCTTGAAAAGCTGAAAGAGAGGATATAATTAAGCAATTCCAAAACCTTTATATTCTACCTTCTTCCTTAATTTAAAATATGAAGATTAATTGCGAAAGCACCAGAGAGATTCTGATCCCAAAGGATTTGTTTGAAAGAATAATAGGCCAAGATGAAGCAGTGGAAATCGCGAAGATGATTCCTTTTCAGAGGAGACACCTTCTTCTTGTAGGCCCGCCTGGAACTGGAAAGAGCATGATTGCACAAGCAATAGCAAGCGTCTTACCAAGGCCGAGATATGAAATATCTGTAATAGATAATCCTCAAAATAGCGAAAGACCTATAATTGAGATAAGAGACGAAAAGCAGATAAAGAGCGATATGAACAAAAAGAAAACACTTGGCAAGATAGTTACCCCATACGAAATTCCATCATTTGTGGCCGAGAGATTTGGGTTTAGATGTAGAAGATGCGGCGGCTTCTCTAGCCATACAGAGTTCATTTGTCCTCATTGCGGTGCAGAAAAGATTCGAAGCGGAAATATATTTGAGAAATATAGCCAATTCCCGCAGATAAACGAAAGCGGAAAGATGCGCGTTGCAACAACAAGAAGAATAGCAGATGGTAAAGAAGAACTTCTAATATACGAAAGAACGAATGAGGGCGTCGTAACCCTTTTTACTGCTGATGAATTAAAGGAAATAGAAACACAGAAAAAGAGAAATGTAATAGTCCCACTGAACAGATCGACATTTGTACAGGCAAGCGGAAATACTGAAACTGAACTCTTAGGTGATATAAGGCATGATCCGTATGGCGGGCACCCTCATCTTGGTACTCCTACTTATATGAGAGTAGTTCCAGGAGCAGTACATGAAGCGCATGAAGGGGTTCTTTTTATAGATGAATTGTCAACCCTTAAGGAGACCCAACGCTTCTTACTAACTGCAATGCAAGAGAAAACCTTTCCTATCGTGGGCCATAATCCAATGAGCAGCGGAGCGGCTGTTCGTGTAGACAACGTGCCATGCGATTTTATATTTGTGGGTGCTACGAATATAAATGATTTGAAATATGTAATTCCGCCCCTCCGCTCTAGAATAAGAGGGGACGGTTATGAGATACTAATAAATGTATATATGCCAGAAAATCAGGAGAACACCAATAAGATGTTGCAGTTTATAGCGCAGGAGATAGAGAAGGATGGTAGAATACCACATGCGGCTAAAGGCGCTATAGAGGAGTTCTTAAAGGAGTCAAAAAGAATAGCAAAGAGTATAGATGGTGTTTCTGGGTATACGTTGAGGCTTAGAAACTTAAGCGGTCTTATAAAGATGTCAGGAGATATCGCAAAGATGGAGAAAAGCGAATTGATAGAAAGAAGGCACGTCATTAAAGCGATTCAGAGCGCAAAACCCATAGAAGATCAGCTTAGGGACAAGTACGGAAATTGGTGGAAAACAGAAACGGCTGATTATGGAATAACGAAGCCTAAGGTTGGGCCTGAAACAGCATAAAAAAAGAAAAAAAGGATCACTCCCCTGCTTTGTATTTCTTTGTTTTTCTTCTTCTGAACAGTATGTAGCCAATAATCAGAAGCAACAATATCAATAGCCACCAGAAGTATCTTGCTACCTGATCTAGTAAGGTTACTGGTTTTTCCTCTGGTAGAATAGGCGGTCTCTTTAGTGATTGGACCTCTACCGACAGCGGTGGTACTCCTTCCTTTGCAAGAGCAACGCTGTATCTTCCTTCGGTCTCTAGAAGGAATCTTGCATAGCCATTTTCATTCGTAGATAAGGTAAGTGTTCTGCCGTCTGGATCTGTTAAAATAAGTGTGTATTGCCCTTCTGGATAAACATGGACGTCATGTTGCTCTCCAACATAGCCGCTATCATTTGTCTCTATCTTGAAAAGCACACATGTATGCTGGAAGCAGAATTCTCCTTGTGGGCAGTCTTCATCCTTGCAGCACTCGTACTCGTGCCATGTGTGGCCTGCTGCATATCCGCATTCTCCTGTTATCAACTCGCATTTACCATTGCTGCATCTCTCGTTATCTTCGCAATCAGCATCTGATTCGCATTCTGGTTTTTCCTTGACGCATACGTGATTCTCGCATTTATACCCTTCAGCGCAGTCTTCATCCTTGCAGCAGTCATATGGATAGCAGGTGTGATCCTTTACATAGCCGCATTCGCATTCAACTGGTTTGCATGTGCCCATCCCGCCAAAGTGAGTGATGCCTCCTGCACCATAGCAGTATTCCGTATCCTTACAATCATCGTCGTTGAAGCAGCCGCACATTGTATAGTCAAATTCGTAGTCTGATATTGAGCAATAGTCTTCTATTCCTCCACTCACTCGAACAACGTAATGACCAGCTTTTGGAGGAGTAAATACCACTTCACCCTTACCATTCGTTGTCTTTACATCAGACCATGGCCACGGTCCTTCTATTACTACCCTCGCCCCGCTCACTGGTGTTCCGTCTTCCTTGACTATAAATGTGACTGCATTTTCTGGGCATTCTATTCCCACCATGCCGATGCTAACCTTTGTGCATCTTCTTTCTTCGCCACCTGCTGTCACTAGTGGTGGTGGAGCAGCACTTCCGTTAAGCGCATATCCTGAGAAGCTACTTACTCCAAAGTCCGCTCTATTGCCAGTGCATTTGGAATAAAGCGGAGGATACACCGAACCATCTGCAAGTATCTCTGCCCTGCTCTGCGGGAAACCAAGGTCTTTGTAGACTTTAAGGTTTACGCATCCAGGAGTGTAAAGCGTTACGTTTGCAGTGACGTTGAAGTCCTGCTGAACAGAGTCATCCAAGGATATGAAATCAGCCGCGAGTAAGAAGTTAGAATTGTCAAGTGGGGTGTCTGCAGAGGCAGCTGTTATATTGACTGATGGGAAATTAACCCGGCCGTTTAGATCGCTCACATCATATAATAGATAGAGGTTAGTTACGTTTGTTCCATCTGCGAATGCAACATATTCCTCTTCAGGCGTGTTCGTCTTCTCGATCCTAAGTGTGTTTATAGTTCCATTTCCATATATCTCGAATTGAGAATTGTCGTGCAGGTTGAGCTCTCTTGTGACTATCGTATTGTTTGAATCTTCTATGTATAAACCTACATAATTCGCGTATAGCTCGTTTCCTTCGTATGCTGGATTAGAATAGAATGATATACTGTTTGTTCGTGTTATCGCAAGACCTGCTGTGTTGTCATAGGCAGTGTTGTTAGCAAGGATATCTGGAAGAGTTGACAATTCGTATAGAACAATGCCACCATTGTTATCATGTACTGTATTATTTGCCACTGTACCTCTAGTGGTTGCTGAAAGTAATAGACCTGATTCTCCATTATCATAAATGAGATTATCTCGCACAGTGTTATCTGCACTTGATGAGATTTCTATACCGTTCTTAGAGTTGTTGGAGATCTCGTTTCCTACAATTTCGTTATTATCAGAATAACTCGTAACGTAGATACCTTTTGTAGTGTTATATATTCTATTAAACAAAATATCATTTGTAAAAGACCAACTCTCCATATATATACCATATTCTGAATTGCGAAGAGTGTTATTAGCAATTATATTCGAAGTGCCTGCCACTATTCTGATGCTCACTCTGCAGTCATACGCCAGGTTATTGGTAAGATTATTACTATTAGAAGACGACTGAATGAGGAAACAACGCCTTAAATTGTTATAAGCGGAGTTGTTGATTAGGATGTTGTTAGAGCTGCCACCGGCAAAAACAAAACCATCCCCGGTAGCTATTCCTATGTTATTGAAAGCACTGTTATTAATAAGAGTATTAGATGAACTGCCGTCGAAACCAAAGCCTTCTTGAGTGTTGTTATGGGCAGTATTATTTATGAAAATATTCGCATTGCCCCCAGAGATTTTGAAGCCATACTGATTATAATTCGCAATGTTCTCTGTAAAGTTGCTATAGTAACTTTCTTGTAAGAGGAATCCATGATTAGAATTTTGAGAAGCAATATTGTCTGTGAAGACGTTGTAATAGCAATTATGATCTACTAAGAAACCAGAATCCGAGTTTGAAGATGCGTTATTGTTTGTAGCGTTTATGTACGAAGAGCCATCGATTACAAATCCAAAAGCATTGCTGTTTCCATCATTGTTAAAGAGAAGAGTGTTGTTGCTGTGATAGATATAGAAGCCCCAACTATTACCATACGCGTCATTTTCAATCAGATTGCTGTTGCCGCTATAATGGATTAAGAAACCTTCTCTTGCATTGCTATCTGCTGTGTTGTTAATGAAATTGTTATAGGGGGAATCTGAGACATAGAAACCAACGTCATTGCGTGATGCATTATTATATGTCAAATTGTTATAGGAGCATGAGTAGAAGTGGAAACCGTCTCCTGTATTGTCATAGGCGGAGTTGTTTATCAATAGGTTGTTATTAGAGTTGGTATCAAAGTAGAAACCAACAGCAGGATGATCATATGCAGAGTTATTAATCAGGATATTATTGGAGAAATAAGAGAATAGGAAGCCATCCCATGTATTGTTATAGGCAAGATTGTTAGCTAAGGTGTTATCTGAGCCTGAAGTTAGGTAGAAACCATAGAATGAATCGTGAGCGGAGTTTCCAGTAATGTTGTTATCGGAGCTAGTGTCAAAGTAGAAACCAACACCAGAATTATTGTAGGCGGTGTTGTTGATTAAAGTATTATTAAAGCTAGCCTCAAAGTAGAAACCTCTTTGAATATTGTTGTAAGCTGAGTTGTTAGTAAGAACACTATTGTTAGAGCTTAAGAAGTAGAATCCATCTAGTGAATTGTTGTAAACGAAGTTGTTGGTTAGATTGTGATAAGTAGCATATCTCGCAGCAAAACCGTTGCCCAAGTTGTCATAAGCTGAATTGTTTATAAGAGTAGTGTTTGAAGCGTATATAAAGAAGAAACCGTCCCCTGAGTTACCATGGGCAGAGTTGTTGATGAAAACATCATGATTAGAATAGGAGATGTAAAAACCATCTAAATTGTTGTAGGCTGAGTTATTGGTTAAAATGTTTCCAGAACTGCCTGAGAAAGAACTGAAACCATAGCCTTGATTGTTACAAGCAATATTGTCAGTAATGGTATTATTATTGGAGGAGGATAAATAGAAACCTGACCATGTGCCATTATAACAAGCGGTGTTGTTGGTTAGAATAGTGAAATTACTTGACATGAGCATAAAACCAGATCGATAACTGCCATACGCAAAGTTGTCGGTTAGATTGTTATAATTAGCGCCCGAATATAGAAAGAATCCATGTAAACTACTATTATGTACTGTAACATTCCGAATCCTATTTCCATCAGCTTGGTAAATGTATACACCTATTCTATAGTGTGATATGTTTGGGCAGTTCATTATTGTTACGTTAGTATAAGCGGAACCGTTGATCACAATGCCAGTAGCAGTGGCTGTTCCATTATTTGTTATATTATAACCTGCACAATCAAAGACAACATCGCTCGCAGCAATCTTCACGCATGCCCGAGATATACCAAATACTTCTGATGCATCGTATGGTGCGCCAACTGCATTTGTATTAAGTGCATAGCTTCCAGGAGAGCTTATTATCTGGCATTCACTTACATTGTTCTGTAGTATTCCGTAGATTGAATCAGGAACGAAATTCTGCACCTCTATGTAGTTGTTTGCGGTATCAAGGACCTGACCGCTTGTGTAGTTCCAATCAGTTCCGTTGTGGAACCAGAGTTCGAATTTGTTTTCGTTATAGCCTAAGAGTTCAGAATCCAGCCAGGTGAATCTTATAAGCGGTATAGTGATTGGGAAAGAAACTTGTGTTATGTTGACATATTTCTGTGCGAAAGAGATGTAACCCGAAGGTAGGGTTGCCGGTTCAGGACTCCACCTTATATGAATACCTTCCCCACTTCCAGGAGTTGAGAAGTTAATCATAGTAAGGCTTGTATAGTTTTCAAAATTGCCTGCAGGATTGTCTACAGTAAGGTTTGTTATGTTTGCGTTCTGTATTCCGCCACCACCTCCTCCAAAGTCCCATTGGGTGTTATTATAAACATGGTTATTCTGCAGGATGAGATAACCACCCTCTATGTATATACCGTGCTGTCCATTGCTGTAGGACGTACTGTTTGCAAGGATTGATATGGCACTATAACCAGCATAAATATCGATTCCACCAAATGCGTTGAGATAGGCGCTGCTGTTTACGAGCACGTTGTTTGAGCCGAATATTATAAAACCGACCTGAGAGTTATTATACGCCCTGTTATTTGTAAATGTATTATTATCACATCCTCCGTTAAGGAAGAAACCATTCTCCGAGTTATTGTACGCTTCGTTGTCAGTGAAGTTATTGTTGCCGCTGTTCAAATCAAGATAGAAACCAGATCGTGCATTATCGTGTGCAAGATTATCATTGAGATTTGTATAGTAACTTCCGTAGAGGTAGAAACCATGCATCGAATTGTTATATGCATTATTATTAGTTAAAATAGTAGAATTGCTGTAGTAAAGCCAGAAACCATAGTCTGAATTGTTATATGCATTATTAGATGATAGGTTGTTATAAGTACTCAATTCGAGATAGAAACCTCTTGAGTTGTTATACCCATTGTTAGAGGTGAGATTGTTATAGTTGCTTGAGTAGAGATTGAAACCATCTCCGTTGTCCGAGGCGTTGTTGGAGATGAGAGTATTGTAATCGCTTTGGAGAATATAGAAGCCGAACTGCGAATTATTATATGCGAAATTCTCAGTTAAGATGTTGTTAGAGCTGGAATAAAGATAAAAACCGTAATGGGTGTTATTATACGCAAGATTATTAGTTAAATTGTTATCAGAGCTTTCGCGGACTACAATTCCACTATCATGGTTATTGCTAACATTATTATCTAGTAAACTGTTTCTTCTAGAAGATACCCAGACATAAATTCCTTGCGCGTTATCATAAACAGTATTATTGAATATAAAATTGTCATCAGAATCTAGATAAATATAGATACCGCTGCTTAAGCCAGCGCCGGTGTTACTATAGATTATGTTATTCGTCACGTTGTTGAAATCCGAAGTATAGAGTCGAATGCCCCAGCCATTGTTATGAATATTTGAGTTAGTAATAATATTATTGGAGCCAGAAAAGAGGTCAATGCCGAACTGAGGGTTACTGTAGGCCGTGTTGTTAGTAAGATTATTGTTGGAGCTTGAAGATATAGCTATACCGTTCTGAGAGTTGCTGTAAACCGTATTGTTAGCGAGAACGTTATTGTTGGAATTTAAGTAAAGTTGAATACCATAGTTGTTGTTGGAGGCTGTATTATTAAGTAGCTTATTATTGGAACTTGATTCGAGGAAAATACCGCGTTGAGTATTGTTGTAAGCGGAGTTGTTGGTTAGAATGTTGTTGTTAGAGTTGGAACTGAGATAAAAACCGTGATAAGAGTTGTTGTAAGCAAAGTTGTTGGTTAGAATGTTGTTGTTGGAGCTGGAACCGAGAAGAAAACCGTAAGGGTTGTTGTAGGCAAAATTGTTAGAAAGCATGTTGTTGTTAGAACTGTAATCGAGACGAAAACCGTCATTAGAGTTGTTGTAAGCGAAGTTGTTAGTTAGATTGTTGTTAGAACTGAAAGAGAGATAAAAACCGTAATTAGAGTTGTTGTAAGCAGAGTTGTTGGTTAGAATGTTGTTATTAGAGCTGTGGTCGAGATAAAAACCGTACCAAGAGTTGTTGTAAGCAGAGTTGTTGGTTAGGTTGTTATT
>Ga0185342_1000197_pt1 | contig 33126 bp, 23 predicted proteins | sample ConPoolayeEmetaG_FD_128045 | JGI IMG/M metagenome (GOLD analysis project Ga0185342, IMG submission 128045) | Hot spring microbial mat communities from California, USA to study Microbial Dark Matter (Phase II) - Cone Pool mat layer E metaG... ... | reverse complement strand
GGGGGAACGATCGAGCTCCGAGCCTACCGGGAAAACGACGAATGGGCGGTCCTTTCTGTCCGCGATAATGGGAAAGGAATCCCGGAAAGAGTGAAGGAAAAGATTTTCGAGGCGTTCGTCTCGACAAAAGAAAAGGGGATGGGACTCGGCCTGGCCTATGTCAAGCGAGTCGTAGAAGCCTGCCGGGGCCGAATCGTCGTCGATAGCCAAGAAGGTCAGGGAACGACCTTCCGGCTTTATTTCCGAGCCAAACCGAAAGAAGGGGAATTCAAGCCATGAAAAAAAAGAAGCTTTTAATCGTCGAAGACGAGAAAAACCTCTGCCTTCTTTATAAAGAGGAGCTGACGAAAGAAGGATACCAGGTGACGGCCGTCTCGGATGCCGATTCCGCCTTGAAACAAATCAAGACGAAAGCGTTCGATCTCATCATCACCGACATCCGCATGCCGGCCAGAAACGGGATCGAGCTGATCACTCAAATCATGGCTCTGCGCAAGGACGTTCCGATCATCATTAACACGGCTTATCAGAGCTACAAGCACGATTTCATGACCTGGGCAGCGGACGCCTACATCGTCAAATCGGCCTCGCTTGATGAACTCAAGGCCAAGATCAAGGAGCTTGTCGGCTGATTCCATGTCCGAACTGAGAAAAGACATCGTCAGCGGTCGCTGGGTGATTCTGGCTGCGGAAAGAAGTAAGAGGCCGGATGATTTTCGGCCGGCTCAGTCGGCAAAGGAAGAGGTCAAGCCGGCGTTCTGCCCGTTTTGCGAGGGCAACGAGTCCAAAACGCCGCCCGAAGTTTATGCTGTTCGCCGCCCGGGTACGCGAAAAAACCGGCCCGGCTGGTTGGTGAGGACGGTGCCCAACAAATTTCCCGCCCTAAGCCGTGGCCCGCTCCCGGAACGTCATGAAGACGGCGTCTTTCAGTGGATGAGCGGCGTCGGCGTCCATGAGGTCATTATCGAAACGCCCGACCACGGCGCCGAGCTGTCCGACCTCCCTCTTTATCATTTTCAGCACGTCCTTGAAACCTATCGACAACGGGTAGCGAGCATTGAAAAGGAATTTCAATACAAGTATGTCCATGTGTTCAAAAACAAAGGACGGGAGGCCGGGGCTTCCCTCACTCATCCTCATTCCCAGATCGTCGCCACCCCGATCATTCCCAAACAGGTCAATGAAGAGCTTTACAGCTCGGAAAGGCTCCACCGGCAGTTCGGGGAGTGCATTTTCTGCCGGATTATCCGGGACGAAACCCGAATCGGCGACCGCCTGATTCTCCGCAACGAGCATTTCTCGGTCATCGCACCGTTTGCCCCTCGTTTTCCTTTCGAAATGCGCGTCTATCCGCTTCGTCACTCTCCCTGGTTTACGGATCTCAGCAGAACCGAGGCAGCGTCGCTTGCCAGAATCCTCAACAAAATTTTGGGGAGAATGAGAGAGATCCTGAACGACCCGCCGTTCAATTATTACATCCATCAGGGACCGAACCCTAATATTCCTCACGAGGCCTGGGCAAACCTCAAAAAAAGTTACCACTGGCATATGGAAATTATTCCCGTACTCACTCGAGTGGCAGGGTTCGAGTGGGGAACCGGCTTCTACATCAACCCTGTTCCGCCCGAAACGACGGCCGGGTTCATGCGCGACTGATCTCTGTTGAAAGCCTCACCTGGATCAAGCTTCGATATCAGCCTGAATCAAAATCATTCCGAATTGCGGAAACCCGGTCGACGAAAGCGGTGTCCTAAAGAGCCATGATCTTGTGATAGAGGCGGATATACTCTCGGGCCGAACGGTCCCAGGAAAAATCATAGCTCATGGCCTTGCGGACAAGCTTCCTCCACCGTTCCCGCTGCCGATAGACTCCGATCGCGTTCTTCACCGCCTCGAGAAGAGCCGCCGAGGAGTAGGCTTCAAACTTGAATCCATTGCCGACTTCATTTCTCCAATCATATTCCTGGACGGTGTCGTCCAGTCCTCCCGTCGCTCGGACGATGGGAATCGTTCCGTAGCGCAGACTGTACATTTGTGTCAGTCCGCAGGGCTCATAACGAGAGGGGATGAGGAACAGATCGCTTCCGGCATAAATCTTATGCGACAGGGCTTCATCGAAGGCGATCCTCACCCCGAGAAAGTCGGGATATTTATCCTGTGCTTCAAGCAGGGTTTTTTGGAAGATCTCCTCTCCCGTCCCGAGGATGACAAGAGCCACCTTTAGCTCAAAAAGGCCGGCCAACGCCTCGCATAGGAGGTCGAAGCCTTTCTGGCCGGCCAACCGCGAAACCATCCCGATGACCGGCGTTTCCTCGTCAATTTTATGGAGAGCGAACTCCTGCAGTAGATCGTCCCGACAGGCCTTTTTCCCTTCGATATACGTCGGGTCAAAAGGCTTCACGATATGCTTATCCGTGGCCGGATTCCAGGCGGAATAATCCACCCCGTTCAGGATACCGAAAAGAACGTCGCGGCGCTTGCGGAGGAGGCCGTCCAGCCGGTAGCCGAACTCCGGCGTCTGGATTTCCTGGCTGTAGCGACGGCTGACCGTATTGACGGCGGTGGAGTAGAGAATTCCAGCCTTGAGGTAGTTGACCTGGCCGAAGAACTCAAGGTCTTCCATATTGAACAGGGATTCGGGCAGGCCGATCCGGCCGAGAATCTCCTTTTCGAAAAGTCCCTGATAGGCAAGATTATGGATCGTAAAAAGAGACCTCGTGTGGGCAAAGAAAGAATCCCCGGCCAGGGAGTATTTCAGGTAGGCGAGGGACATGGCCGCCTGCCAATCGTGAGCATGAATGATATCGGGCCGAAAACCCATCCGCCGCAGGGCTTCGAGCGAGGCCCGCGAGAAAAAAGCGAAGCGCTCGCCATTGTCGGGATCATCCCCCTGGGCTGTTCCATAAAGATGATCACGGTCGAAATATTCATCCTTCTCGATGAACACAAAAGAGACATCCGCCGAGGCATTCTCGAAAACGGAAAAACGCTCTTTTCCCGGACCCCAGTCGATCTCGACATCCCGTGCCACAGGAACAAGGGAAAATCCTTTCCGACGCGTTTCTCGGTAGAGGGGCAGCAAGACTCTGACCTCGGCTCCCAGGGCGCGAAGAAACTTGGGCAACGCGCCCGTGACATCGGCCAGACCTCCGGTCTTGGCAAAAGGGAAGACTTCCGAAGCAAGAATGGCGATTTTCATCGCGCAGCATTATAGCATACCGTCCTCTGAACTCCTATGTTAAAGAGTTTCTCTATCCGCAACCTCGGAGTCATGTCTCCTCGTTTCAGCCGACGAGTGGCTCCAGCGCAGCAAAGCGCGGCTTGGTTATTTTCACCGCCGGCAAGTTTTATAACGGGAAACACCCAAGACCGCATCCTCGGACTTGAGAAGGACGCGCGGCTGCCTGCCTCGATCGATCGCCAAAACGGAGGCAAAGGTCAAGGCGAAGCTTGAAAAAAAATGTCAGGCCGTTATGATAGGAGACAATGAAAATCGCAAGAAAAAAATCCCAAAGAAGTCGGAAAACGGCCGCCGATCACCCGACCAGAGTTTTGGCGGCGATTTTCTGCCAAGACGGCCGAATCTTGATCGCCCGAAGAAAAAAGGGCGACCGTTTCGGGGGTTTCTGGGAGTTTCCTGGCGGCAAGATCGAACCGGGCGAGACGCCGGAAGACGCTCTAACCAGAGAGATGAGCGAAGAGTTCGACATTCTGATCCACGTCGGCAGGCGTCTCGGCTCGGTTCTCTATTCTTCGGGCGAGCTTTCGATCGAGCTCGAAGCCTTTTCCGCGGTCCGCCTTTCCGGATCGTTCGCGCTCCGGGAACACGACCAAATCCGCTGGGTTACGCTCGAAGAATGTCGGACTTGCCGACTGACCGAACCGGACCGGAGACTTCTCGATCAACTCACCGCCGAGATCGTCCGGGGAAGTCGATGAAAGAGCCGGCCGTCGTCTTGAAGAAAAACAAAGAGAAAGCGGTGCGGCAGCGCCATCATTGGATTTTCTCCGGCGCGATCAAGAGCCTGCCTGATTTCAACGACGGCGACATTCTGGCCGTTCGGACGAGTCAAGGCGAGTTCTTGGGCCGAGGCTATTTTAGCCGCAGAAGCTCGATCATCGGCCGCATGCTGACGTTCGATGACACTCCGCCGCTAAAAGCCCTCGACGAAAGACTTGACGCTTCGCTCTACCTGCGCCGAGAGCTGATTCGGGAGACCGACGCCTATCGCCTGGTCAACGCCGAGGGAGACGGGATCCCCGGGTTGATCGTCGACCGCTATGACGATGTTCTTGTCGTTCAGATTACGACTCTCGGGATGGAAAGGCTGAAATCGACCGTCCTTTCCCTCCTGATCAAAAAACTTTCTCCCCGTTCGATTTATGAAAAATCGATCCTGCCGGCCAGGCGCGAAGAAGGACTGCCGGATTTCGAGGGGCTTCTCTACGGAGAACCCGTAGAAGCGGTCGAGATCCAAGAATGCGGACTCCGTTTTCTTGTCGAGATTCCGGGCTCTCAGAAAACGGGTTTCTTTCTCGACCTTCGCCCGATGCGCCGCCTCGTCCGGTCGTTGTCCGAAGGGCGGCGTGTTCTGAATTGCTTCTGCTACACGGGCTCATTTACGGTCGCGGCTCTGGCCGGCGGAGCCCGAGCGACCGATTCCGTCGATATTTCTGAGCGCGCCGTCGGATTGGCCAGAAAAAACGTCGCTTTGAACGGCTTCGAATCCAAGGAGCAAACTTTCCATGTCGCCGACGTCTTCGAATTTCTCCGCCGGGATCTCGAACCCTACGATTTGATCATCCTCGATCCGCCGGCCTTCGCTAAAAAGAAAGCGGATGTCCTCCGGGCCGGCCGGGGCTACAAAGACATCAACCGGTTGGCTCTGCTTAAGATTCGGCCAAGCGGTCTTCTTCTGACCTTCTCCTGCTCGCATTTCATCAGCCAGGACCTCTTTCAGCAAATTATCTTTCAGGCAGCGGCAGAGGCGAGAAAAGGAGTCCGGATCTTGCAGCGGCATCGCCTGGCCTTTGATCATCCGCTCAATATCTATCATCCCGAAAGCGAATATCTAAAGAGCCTGCTCCTCTATGTGGATTGAAAAAAAATGCCTGAAAAAATAAATTGGGGAGGCAACCATGGATCTTTCCCAGGAATTGAGGAAGACATTTCGTCAGGCCGTCATCCTCTGCGGCGCAATGACGGGCAGCTTGCTCGTCTATTTGGCCGTTTTTGAGGTTGTCCAGCGCATGAGCGGAGCTTTTCGTCCGGTCTCGAGCTTTTCGACAAGCCCGGCACTCAAGCTCTTGTTCTATGGCGCCGCAATCGGGATCATCATTCTGACGCGTCTGATCGCTCGAGGGATGCCAAAAAATGTCAAGGGAGAGGAAGCCAGCGCGTTTATTCAAAAACTGGCCCGCTTGAGCGTCGTGATTGCGGCTCTGTCCGAGGTCCCGGCTCTCTTGGGCTTCTTCTATTTTTTTCTTTCCGCTGATCGAGGCGCCTTCTATGTTTTCCTTTTTGTCTCGCTCGTTCTCGAATTCATTTATTTCCCCCGCCTCAAGGTTTGGGAAGAGATCGTGAGAAGCCGCTTTCCATCCGTCCTTCCCGAAGGAGGTTCGATTGATTAAGATGCCAAAAGCGCTTGTTTCTCTGATCTCTCTCTGTCTGGCCGTCCGTTTTCTCGGCGGGGGCCAGGAGGTTCCGGCCGGGACAGGCAGCACTCCTCTCAAATACGAGATCTGGGTCGAGCTCGATGATCAGGCTAAAATTCTTCGTGGCCGCGAAGAGATCGTCTGGAAAAACACGACTTCGGAAGCCGTCTCCGACATGTGGTTCCACCTTTACTGGAACGCTTTTAAGAATGAAAAAAGCGCCCTGTTCGAGGAATCGCGTGAAGAAAGTCTTCTCGGCATCAAAACGGAAAAAGGAGGCTGGGGCTGGATCGACCTCCGCCGGATTGTTCTGGCCGACGGGACCGACCTGAGGCCAACCCTCGAGTTCATGACTCCGGACGAGCCCCGGCACCCGGAGGATCAGACCGTCGCCCGCGTTCGGTTCCCGGCTCCCCTCCAGCCCGGGGAAGAGGCTCATCTCAAAATCGAATTCGAATCCAAAATCCCTCGCCCCGTCCTCCGAACAGGATATTACCGCGATTCCTACTTCATCGCCCAGTGGTTTCCGAAACCTGGAGTCTACCAGGAAGGCCGCGGATGGAACTGCCATCAGTATCATCTGAATTCGGAGTTTTTCGCCGATTTTGCCACTTTCATCGTCCATATCACCGTTCCCGCCCGCTTCGTCGTCGGAGCTTCGGGGAGGCAAGTCCGGACTGTTTCATCCCAGGACGGGAAAACAATCACGACCACATTCGTCCAAGACCGAATCCATGATTTTGCCTGGACGGCCGACCCCGCCTTTATCAGGCTGGAGCGCGATTTTATCGCCGACCTCGAGGTCACTCCTGAGGAATATCTCGAAGTCGCCGCCAAACTCGGCCTGCCGCCCGAATCCATCCGGCTGCCGAACATCAAGATGATTCTTCTCATCAGACCCGAGCACCGATCTCAGATCGAACGCCATTTCAAGGCTCTCCGAGCGGCCATCAAATATTACGGCCTCTGGTACGGCCCGTATCCTTATGAAACGATCACCATGGTCGATCCGCCGTTCCGTACCGAAAGCGGCGGGATGGAGTATCCGACGCTGTTCACGGCCGGCACCGGAATCATGACCGACCGCAAAGTCCTCAATCCCGAAGGCGTCATCATCCATGAGTTCGGCCATGGATATTGGTATGGACTCGTGGCCAACAACGAGTTCGAAGAGGCTTGGCTCGACGAAGGCATCAACACGTACTCCACCGGAAAGGTCCTGGCTCAAGCCTATGGAGCCGGAATGTTCTCCCCATCGGTTTTCGGCTTCCCTTTAGCCAAGATCTTCAATTTTCCCGTTTATTATGATTACGAGCTTGACCGACTGGGGGCCATTCTGGTTGCCGAAAGAGATCCCATCACGAATCCCTCCTGGCGCTTTTTAAGTCGAACGACTTACGGCCTGAATGTCTACCAGAGGGCTTCCGCCTGCCTGCATACTCTGGAGCGGCTTCTCGGAGAAAACCTGATGCTCCGGATCATGCGGATGTTCCAGATGCGCTATCGCTTCCGGCATCCCGAGACCGGGGATTTTATCGCGGTGGTCAATGAAGTCAGCGGCCGCGATATGACCTGGTATTTCGATGAATTCTTCTTCTCCACTCTCAATTTCGACTACGGGATCGCCTCGTTCCGGACAAACAAAAAAAAGAATCTTGCCCGAGGCATTTTCGACCGCAACGGCTCCAAGGGGGAAATTACGGAAAAGGACGCCAGGAAACCCCGGGGAGAAGCAGCCGACCGCGAATCGGGCGAGCGCGAAGAGCGTCAAGACGAGATGTTCCTGACCCGGGTTGTGCTCAGGCGCTTCGGGGAAGCCCGAATCGGCGGCGGGTTCGAGATCAGGCTGCGCGTCGTTTTCGAAGACGGAACAGAAGACTTCAAATTCTGGGACGGCCAGAGCCGCTGGGCCAAGTTCGTCTTCGAAAGACCTTCACCGGCGGCGGTGGTAGAAATCGACCCTGAGCGGATTTGGCTGATCGATTCCAACCTGGCCAATAATAGCCGGAAAACCAAACCGAGCCGAGCCGGAATATTTCGCTTGGCGGCCAAGGCCATCTTCTGGGTTCAAAACAGCCTCCATTTTCTAAGCGCCTTGAGTTAGGAGACCGACGATGGAAATTCTCATCGCTCTGAGCCGGGGCTTTCAGACGGCCGGAAAAAAAACTCGGCTGCTCCTTTATCTTTGGCTGGTCTATTTCTTGTTTTCTCTTTTCATCGCCGCCCCCTTATGCGCGCTTCTGGAAAAGGATTTTTCCCGATCGGTCCTCGGCGAGACGATCTTCCGCGGCTCCGACCTTCTTTGGATCGGAGATCTCCTTTATCAATATCAAAATCTCGGTCCGTCTTTTCCATTTGTCTTGTTCCCTCTCGCGGTCGCTTTCTTTGCCCTTCACATTTTTCTCAACGGCGGCCTCATCGGCCGCTTGGCCGCCGAAAAAGAGAATGTTCGCTGGCCGGGTTTTTTAAGGGATGCCGGGAAATATTTCGGCCGTTTCAGCCGGGTTTTCTTCCTTTCCCTTTTCGTCTACGCTCTCGTTTTTGGAATCCTCGGCCGGCTTATCTCGGCTCCGTTCAATCTTTGGATGAAAAATGCGCAGACAGGATGGGGGATATTCTGGGCATCAACGCTCCGATTCCTGATTTTCCTTCTGTTGTTTTCCTGCCTGAAGATGTTTTTCGATTACGTCAAAATCCGCCTGGTCGTCGAAGACAGCCGGAAAGCCCTTCGCACCTCTCTTTCCACTTTCCGTTTTCTCAAAGCCGGGTTCTTTCGGGCCTGGATGTTGTTCCTTCTCGTCGGGCTCGTGTTCCTGGCCGTCACAGGGATCTACCTTCTGATCGCGAAAGGATTTCCAAAATCCGGAACAGGTTCTCTTTTCCTGGCCCATCTCTGGGAACAGACCTTCATCGCCGCTCGGCTATGGATAACGATGCTTTTTTTCTCGTCGGAGTATCATTTTCTTAAGTCAAGGCTGGCTCATTTCGGCAACCGAACGATCGAGGAAAAATGAAGATTCAATTCTTTGGGGCGGCCCGCCAGGTCACGGGATCATGCTATTATGTCGAGACCGAAGGCGGACGATTCATCGTCGACTGCGGCCTATTCCAGGAACGACCATTTCTTGAGCGCAACTGGGCACCTTTTCCCATTCCGCCGGAAAATTTGGACTTTGTCCTCCTCACCCATGTCCATCTTGACCACTCGGGCCTTTTGCCGAAGCTCATCCGGGAAGGCTTTCGAGGCGAGATCCTGGCGACCCCGGCAAGCGTCGATCTCCTGCCGATCGTGCTCCTCGATTCGGCCAAAGTCCAGGGAGAAGACGCGGCTTATAAAAAGAAGCGTCACCAAAAAGAAGACCGCACCTCCCGTTATCCGGAGATTCCTCTCTATACCGAGGCTGAGGCCGCCCGCGTCTCCGCTTATCTCAAGCCGGTCTCTTACGGCAAAGGGATTGTCCGCGGTCGGAACATCTCGATCCGTTTTCATGACGCTGGTCACATCCTCGGTTCGGCCATGATCGAGATCAACGTGCGCGAAAACCGAAGGTCCCTCAAGGTTCTTTTCAGCGGCGACATCGGCCAGCGCCGTAAGCCTCTTATCCGCGACCCCGAAATTTTTGATCAGGCCGACTCTTTGATCATGGAATCGACATATGGAGACCGCAACCACGAAGATCCGGCCGATATCGCCACCCTGCTGGTCGAATTCATCAGCCAGACGGCGAGCCGGGGCGGACGCCTCATCGTCCCCGTGTTCGCGGTTGAACGGGCTCAAGAGTTCCTCTTCTACCTCAGCCGGCTCGTGCGGGAAAAAAGAATCCCCGCCCTGCCGGTCTTCCTGGACAGCCCGATGGCCACGGATGTGATGGAGGTCTTTCTCCGCCACCCCGAATCCCTGGACGAAGAAACGACCGCGCTTTTCCGAAAAGGCGAGTCGCCTTTTCATTTTCCCGGGCTGCGGATCGTCCGGACACAAGAAGAATCCAAAGCCCTGAATTCCCTGCGCCGCCCGGCCATCATCTTGGCCGGATCGGGAATGTGCACCGGCGGAAGGATCAAACATCACCTCAGGCACCACATCTCACGGCCGGAGTCGACGATACTTTTTGTCGGATACCAGGCGGCGGGAACCCTCGGCCGGCAGATCCTCGACGGCGCGGCCGAGGTCCGGATTTTCGGCGAGATGCACGCTGTGCGGGCTAAGATCGCCTCCATCCAGATGTTCTCGGGTCATGCGGACCGCGACGATCTCCTCGATTGGTTGGCCAACTTCCGCCAACCGTACCCCTCGATCTTCCTCACTCACGGAGAAAATGACGCCGCCGCCTTTCTGGCCGGAGCGATCAAAAAAAACATCGGCGCCTCGGTTCAAATCCCGGAATACCGGGATCTCTGGGAAGTCAAAGTTTAGTCGATTCTTGACATCGGCCGGATTTTCCTTTAATAAATTCTTCATTTGCTCTCGCCGGGCAAAATCGTTGCCTTCGCGAAAAGAAAGCGCGAAAGAGAATCGGTTCTGCATCGGCGCGAGAAAAGGAAAAAAATGAAGGCATTCGGTCGAATTTTGACAGTCGGCGCAATTTGCAAGGCCGGCGGCCTCCTCCTGTGCTGCCTAATTTCTTCCTGCGACCGAGGCGGCATCTCCACTCATTCCGTGAAAAAAGAAAGGATTTCCATCGCCAAGGTCGGCCGCGGCCCGTTCATCGAAACCATATCCGTGACCGGGAAAATCCTGCCGGCGAACATCATCTATCTCGAATCCTCCGAGGGCGGTCGGGTGGAAAAAATTTTCGTCGAAGCCGGTTCGATGGTCAAGCAGGGAGAAAAAATTCTCGAGCTCAGCAACACCAATCTCCTCCTCGATATCATGAGGCGGGAATCCGACCTTTCCCAACACTCCAACAATCTCCGGAACGCGCGGCTGGCCTTCGATCAGTTCAAGCTTCAGCTCAACCAGCAGCTCAGCGAAATCGACAACCGCCTTCAACAGCAGAAAAGGGTTTATGAACGATATAAGGAGCTGGAAAAAGAGAGCCTGATCTCGCGCCACGAGTTTGAATTAGCCAAAGACCAGTACGAGTATCTCGTCAAGCAGAAAGAGCTGACGGTGGAGACCCAGAAAAGCGAGATCAAAGTCCGCCAGGCGCAAATTGAATCCCTGGAAGAATCTTTGCAGCGGGCGGAGGCCGACCTCGAACTGGTCAAGAAGAAGCTCGAAAACCTTACCCTTGTCGCTCCGGTTTCGGGCCAGCTGACATCTCTCGACGTGGTCCGCGGCGAGACCAAATCGCCGGGGGAGAGGCTCGGCCAGATTGATCAGTGGGACGGATTCAAGGTGCGGGCCTTGATCGACGAACGATATATCGCTCAAGTGAAACCTAAAGACGTCGGTTCGTTCGATTTCGGCGGCCAGACCTATCAAGTCGACGTCAAGAAAATCTACCCCGAAGTCCGCGACGGTAAATTCGACATCGACCTGGAATTTGTCGGTCCGAGTCCGCCGGGGCTTAAACGCGGTCAAACGCTCCACATTCGGCTCGACCTGAAGGATACAGCCGATTCTCTGTTGCTGCCACGAGAAGAATATCTCCGCTCGACGGGCGGCCGATGGCTTTATGTGCTTGACGAAACAGGCAAGATGGCCGTCAAAACCAGGGTTCGAATCGGTCGACAGAGTCCCCGAGCCGTTGAAATCCTCGAGGGCGTCGAGGAAGGTGACAGCGTTATCGTCTCGTCCTATGAGAGCTTCAGAAATTGCGACCGGCTGATCATCAAGTAGGCTCTTGTGCTGCCGGGCAACCGGTCGGCCGGAACCGATGTTTTTTCAGGGGAAATACTGAAAAACCGACTCTGCGGGAGGTCTGCCATGAGGAACAAACGAATTCTGGTCATCGTCGTCACAGGGCTTCTGCCCATGGCTTTGGCCGCAGCCGAAAAGAAACCGGCCCGGTCATTTTCACTCCAGGAGTGCATCGCGATTGCCCTGCGGAATAATCTCGGGATCCAGTCCGCCCTTCTCAACCCGGAGCTCGCCAAGACGAGCCTTGCCTGGGCTGAGGAAAAATTTCTCCCCCGTTTTTCTCTGAGCATCAACCGCCAGAGCACGAGTTCCGCTTCTTATTCCTGGATCGAAGCGGCAGAAAAGGTGACCAGCACGTCGAGCGATTTCTCCACCTCCGTCTGGCAAGCTATTCCCTCCGGAGGCTCCCTCTCGCTCTCTCTAAGCTCCTATAAAAGCGAGTCGAACCGCAGCTTCCAGACAATCAACCCGCGCTACGGCAGCACCCTGGCACTGAGTTTCAGCCAGCCGTTGCTCCGCAATTTCGGACCGAAAATGAGCCGGCGTGACATCGTTATCGCCCAGAACAATAAGGACATTTCAGAAAGCCAACTCACCTCTATCCTTCTGGACACGGTGTTCAGCGTCGAACAAGCTTATTGGAACCTCGTCTACGCCATTGAGACACTCAAGGTGAAGGAGCAATCCATTGCCCTGGCTCGCGATCTCCTGGCCAAAAATAAGCGCGAAGCCGAAATCGGGATGATCGCACCGATCGAAATCCTAAGCGCCGAGGCCGAAGTGGCGACGCGAGAGGCCGATATTTTGCAGGCCGAAATCGCTGTGGCCAATGGCGAGGACCTGCTCAAGACCGTTATCAATATCCAAGGGGAGGGAGGAACCGCCGATTTTCAGATGATTCCCTCGGACGAACCGACCAAGGAAGCCCGGGAAATCAGCCTGGAGGAGGCTCTCAAGACCGCCGTCGCCAATCGCCCTGACCTGGAAATCAGCCGGCTGGCACTGAAAATCAAGGAACTCAACGTCGCCTATGCCAAGAATCAGGTCCTTCCCGATTTGAATCTTTATGCTTCCTATTGGAGCCCGGGGATTTCCGGAACCCAGATCCTCTACCAGGACAACAATCCTTTGACCGGAATCGTGACCGGCACGGTTCCGGGAGGTGCCGGGGACGCCCTCCGTGACGCTATCGGGCTCAAGTATGACAACTGGTCTTTTGGCTTGCAGCTCAGCATCCCCGTCTCGAGCCTGACCTCACGAGCCCAGTATCGCTATTACAAAACAACCTACGACCAATCTCTGGTGGAGCTGGCGGCACTCGAACAGCGAATTTTTCTCGAGATCCGAACCGCCGTCAGAGCGGTGCAGACGAATTATCGAAGAGTCCTCGCCTACCAAGCGGCCCGAGAACTGGCCGAGAACAAATTGGCCGCGGAGGAAAAAAAGCTTAAAGTCGGGCTGACGACCAACTATGTCGTTCTCCAGTACCAGAGAGATCTGGCCGATGCCCGGACAGCCGAGCTCAAGGCGCTCATCGATTACAACCTGGCTCTCGCCTACCTGGAGAAATCTCTGGGGACCGGTCTGAAAGCCAAGAACATCCGCTTCTCGGAAGGATAGAGATCCCGCCGCGGATCAGCCTGGTCTCTCGGGCCCGTTCGAAGTCCTATTCGAGAATCGCGCTTTTCGTTTTATGCCCGCCCTTGAGGGAATCATAGACGAATTCGACTTGGCCTCCACCCCGAACAAGAAGTCTCAGCTCGACCCGACCGAACCCGGGGACGCCGTTTTCGACCCACAAGAAATCCGGCTCTGTCTTGATCTTTCGCGTTCGACCGAGAAACCGGTCGACGATCTGACCTGCCCCGACCAGCCGGGCATTGTTTCCTCTGACCGCCAGCTTGTCGGCTCGATGGAGCTTTTTCTGCACGGCCACCGCGGCCATGGATGGCGTCACCCGGCTGTTTCCGATCGTGATATCGACCTGAAAAAGATCGGCCTTGAGCTTCACCACCTCAATTTTCTCGAAATCGAGCCGGGCCAATTGATCGGCATGATAGAGGCAAAAGGCGGCGTTTCGATGGCAGGTTTCGGCCAGTTTAAAGAGGGGTGGGACCCGACGGCTGAATTTTTTAAACCCGCCGATTTCGATCTCGCCGTAAACCGGATGCTTGTAGGGTTTCCAAGAGGTAAACTGCTCGCCCATGAGGACAAGATCGTGATAGACCATCTCTTCCAAGCGGCCTTCCTGGAAAAGCATGGCCATGACATCCTCCTCCTGTTCTTCCTCCTCTCCGCCGCGTCGCGGCCGGCGAGCCGTTTGGTCGGCAAGAGGGTCCATATCGAGCTCGTTCGAATGGGTGAAAATCCCCAGGGTGCTATAGAGAAAATCGACGCTCCCGCCGTAAACCGTATACATGTCCTTATGGATGATTACGTACCGATAACCCGGCAAAATTTTCTCGCCGTTTTTGCCGATAAAATCATAGACCCGGATGTCCTGGGGGTGATAGTCGCCGAAATTCTTCGCTCCGGGGCCACGGAGGATCATCCCGCCGTAGTTGTGGAAATTTTGGGCGCCGGCGATATTGGGATGGGCAAGGAGAAAATCGCGCACGGCTTTCGTTTCCGGCCAACAGAAGGGATAGGGACCGGCGCCGCGCTGGACATAGTCCGGCTGCCAGTTGTAGCCGTAATTCCGGTTCATATCGTAGCCGCCGGGGCCGTCTTCGTTGATCAGGCCGTCGCCGTCGTTATCAATTCCTTCTTCTCCGAGAAGGAGATATTCCCCTTTTTGCCCCGGTTTGACCGGGACGAGGATCCGGGGATCATCGGGATGGGATCGGTGCGTCCCATGGGGGTCTTTTTTCCGCATCATCGTGATCGAGCCGTCCCCATCCAGGTCGTCCGGGCCGTCCTCGTCGGCGACTCCGTCCCGGTCGGAATCATAGGGAGCGAGGCCGGATCTCGGCGAGTTGGAATCTGACGCTTTATGAATGAACCAATCGCGGCTGTCCGGGTTCATCGTCGGCACGACGTAGAACGCCTTCTCGTCAAGCAGCCGGGTGGCGAATTCGGTCTGGCCATAATTTTTCAAAAGATAGTCCACGGCGTAAAGGGCGACCTCCGTCCCCTGGATCTCGTTGCCGTGGATGTTGCCGTCGATATAGTATCCCGGTTTGCGCTCGGCCGGGCCCGTCTTAGGATTGTTCAGAATTACCGCCCAGATGTCCCGGCCTTCGACCGACTTGCCGATGGATTGAAGGGTGACGAACTCGGGGTAAGCGGCTTTCAAAGACTGGAGCGCCCGGGTCAGTTCGGCGTGATCATAAAAATGGTCATAGGAGAGCTTGACTTCGGCGGAAAAAAGCAGTCCACCGACGAACAAACCGCCGGCCAGAGCAAAGGCCATGATCCGTTTTTGACTTTGTAAGATCATCTGCTCCTCCTTGTCATTTCAAAACGAGCGTTTTCGACGCCGATCCCAGCCGCGGCGAGGAGGCAAGAACGGTGAGCGATGAACCCTTTTTCGCTTTGACCGTCCACTCGACCTTTTGGGTCCCACCGCTTCCCTCCAAAAAAGGAATCGTCTCCACCGGACGGCCGGAAAACAACGCCTGGTCGGCCCTTATTTGAATTTGGACCCGGATCGGCCAGGCCGTCAGAGCTCTCCGGCCCTGAGCCGTCGAAGTCGGGAACCAGCCCGGATTTCTGACATAGGTCGTCACCTGAAAAAGATCCGGGCCCAGCTCTTTCGCCCCGACCTCGACAATTTCGAGACAGGCAAGCCGACCGATCAGCTTGAGATAAAAATCCACATGGAAGGAAATTGTCTTTTCCACCTCTTCCGCCGGCGGGTTGATCCTGAGATATGGCACAAACCCGCCGATTTCGACGTCTCCCAGAGTCGGATGCTTGAACGGCGTCCAGTCGATAAATCCCTTTCCCTTCAGCGCCGCGTCGGCCCATCTCAGAACATAAGCTTCCGGATGTTCTTCTCCTTCGGCGGTCGGCTTTTTGGGCATTTTCTCCATCATCTCGGCCATCCGGGCCGGGGTCACCTGGCCGGACTTGACCATCTTGACGACCATCTCAGCAGTGAAATTCGGCGGCGCGCCCTGTTCCTTGAGAAAGGCGCTGATTTTTTCTTCCCCCAAGGCCAAAAAATCATCGGAAGACATGGATCTAAGCCTTTCGGCAGTGATCGCATCCTTGGACGGTTCCTTTTTCGGTTCAGGGACCTTCCACAAGTCCGAAGAAAAGACCGGTACCCCGTATTGATAATAGCAATAGGCCGCGAACGAGCCTTTTCCCACCGGCTTGGCCCGGCTCTCCGGATAGTCGATTTTAGCCTCTTTGAGGGCGTCCTTGTAATCCTTCTGGACGGTCTCGAAAAGAGGCAAATCCTGGCGGTCGATCGTCACCGCCGGCCCGAGTCCGAGAAACGAGGCGACCATCTCCTCGGTGATTTCCATCCCCCCGCCGATTCCGGTCGCTTTGAGAACATCGACAATTTCTTTCAGGGTGTATTCTTGCTGCGGATCGAGTCCGAGGAACGCAGCAAATTGTCTGGGCACGCGAACTTTGTCCGCTCCGACACGGGCCTGACCCGTCTGCTGGAGATTGAGAATTGTGTTCTCGCCCGAAAAATTCAGGACGAGAGCGATGTTACGGTGAGAAAGGAGAAATTCGAGCAAGGCGATCGTCTCTTTTTCCGAAACTGGCCAGAGCCCGGCCGTCTTGACTCCATATTCGAAATCATGAGGAAAATTGCGGTTGAGCTCGACGCCGCCCGGCGGATCCTCGTTGTACTCGCCGTCGCCATCGTTATCCAGACCCTCAACATAGATTTTATAGATCCCCCGTTCGCCTTTTTTCGGATCGGCCAGACGCATGAGCCTCGGCTCTTTGGGATCGGCCATCCATTTCCCTTCCGGATCCTTGACCCGCATCTCGGTGATCAGGCCGTCTCTGTTCAGGTCGTCCGGGCCGTCCTCGTCGACGCGCCCGTCTATATCTTCATCAAGAGGCGCGCTGTTAGACGTTTTTTCGAATTTTGGGCTGGCGAAATAAGCCGCTGCCGCGTCCGGGTTGAGAAGGGGAAGGAGATAGATCGTCTTCGATTCCAAAAGGGCGGCCATGGCCTTGTCGGAACCGTATCCTGTGAGAAGCCTTTCCGCCAGCTTGAGGGCGGCTTCCGTCCCGATGAGATGAGTTCCCTCGATGTTGGCCGCAACAAGGACAGCCGGCCGGGTTTCGGGGTCAGGAGATTCCTTCGACGGCGCCGCGAGCCTCAGGCCGGCGATGTCCCTCAGCCCGTGGCTTTTCCCGATGACCATGAATTTGGCCAGCTGCGGATTCGCAGAAGCCCACGATTCGAGAAGAGCGCGAACCTCTTCCGGCCGGTGATAGCCGGAAAATGAAATTTTCTTGGGCCAAGCCGCGGTAAAAGCGAGACTCAAGCCGGCCGCAAGAAGAAAAGCGAAAGCAAATCGTCGGACCATCTTTCCTCCTGGTTTATCCTGGAATGACCATTTCCTTACGAAAATCAATTCCACCGATCGGATAAAAGAAAACCTATCTTTGGGTGAAGCCGTATTCTATAATTAAAAGCGTTCCAATGGCAATTCAAGAATAAGGAGGCTTCATGCTGGAGAAAAGACGGAGAGGAATGCTTCTTCTCGCCGCCGTTCTGTTCTCTCTGGGAATCGGCGCCTCGCTCGCACCGGGACAGAATGCCGCGCGTATTGGAAGCCTGTTCGAAAAAATGTCTTGGCGCGGGATCGGACCGGCCGTGATGGGCGGCCGGACCGTCGACATTGAAGCGGTGGAGAAAAAACCTTGGACGATCTATGCGGCGATCGGCCCAAGCGGAGTCTGGAAATCCGAGAACGGCGGCGTTTCCTGGTCTCCCGTTTTTTACAAGGAAGCGACCGTTTCGGTCGGCGACATCGCGATCGCCCAGTCGCATCCCGAGACGATCTGGGTCGGAACGGGAGAAGCGACCTGCCGGAACAGCGTGACCATCGGCGATGGAGTCTACAAATCGACAGACGGGGGAAAGACCTGGACGAACATGGGGCTTGGAGAAACCCGACATATCGCCCGAATCATCATCAACCGCGGAGATCCCAACATCGTCTACGTTGGGGCCATGGGCCATCTCTGGGGTCCGAACATGGAGCGCGGCGTCTATAAGACGACCGATGGCGGAAAGACCTGGAGAAAAATCCTCTACATTGATGAAAACACGGGAATTGCCGATCTGGCGATGGACCCGGAAGATTCGCTCATCCTCTATGCGGCAGCCTATGAGCATCGCCGTCTGCCCTATCATTTTTCGAGCGGCGGTCCGGGGAGCGGAATCTACAAGACAATCGACGGCGGCGAGACCTGGACTCGTTTAAGCAAGGACCTTCCCGAAGGGGTCCTGGGAAGGATCGGACTCGATGTCTCCCGCAGCGCCCCCGGCGTCGTCTATGCTCTGATTGAAAGTCGGGAGAGCGGCATCTGGCGCTCGGAAGACAGGGGAGAGTCTTGGAAAAGGATGTGCGATCCGGCCACCTACCGTCGGGTCAACACACGGCCGTTCTATTACAGCCAGATCCGAGTCGACCCGACCAACGATCAAATCGTCTACGTCCTCTCGACGGGACTCCATGTTTCCACCGACGGCGGCCAGAAGTTTCGTCCGATCGGAAGCGGAATCCATCCCGACCATCATGCTCTCTGGATCGACCCCTCCAACCCCCTTCATCTCATCGAGGGGAACGATGGAGGGATCGACATCTCCTATGACATGGGAAAAACATGGCTGCCGGTTCAAAACATCGACGCCGCCGAAGTCTACCAGGTCGGATTCGACATGCGGCTCCCTTACTATGTCTACTGCGGCCTTCAGGACAACGGAAGCTGGGCCGGCCCGAGCGCGACGACCGACCCCGTCGGGATCACGAACGATGATTGGGTGGCCATCGGCGGCGGAGACGGCTTCTTCACCCAGCCCGACCCGAACGACCCAAACACGATTTACAGCAACTGGCAGATGAACAATATCTATCGCTATGACTGGCGGATCAACCGGAGCAAGATGATCCGTCCGGCCGCGCCGATCTCGCACCCGCCCTACCGATTCAACTGGAATTCGCCGATCCATCTTTCACCTCATGATTCGAACGTCATCTATACAGGAGGAAACTTCCTTTTCCAAAGCGTCGATCGCGGAGTTCACTGGGAGATCATCAGTCCCGATTTGACGACGAACGATCCGGCAAAACAAAAAGATTCGGGCGGGCCGCTGACACCAGACAACAGCGGAGCGGAAATTCACTGCACGATCACCACCATCGCGGAATCGCCGCTGAAAAAAGGAACCATCTGGTGCGGCACGGACGACGGCAATCTTCAGGTAACCGAAGACGGCGGCCGAACCTGGACCAATGTCGTAAACAACATCAAAGGCCTGCCCCGAAACACCTGGTGCTCGCGGGTCGAGGCTTCGCACTTTGACGCCCGGACGGCCTATGTCGCTTTCGACGGCCATCGGACGGACGACTATGCAACCTATCTCTATAAAACGACCGATCTCGGCAAGACCTGGAAATCTATCAAAGGCAACCTTCCCTTCGGCTGGGTTCATGTCGTCCGGGAGGATTCGAGGAACCCGAATCTTCTCTTTGTCGGGATGGAATTCGGCATTTTCGCCAGCCTCGATGGCGGCGCGACCTGGTTCAGTTTGAAAAACAACCTGCCGACCGTCGCCGTCCATGATATCGCCATCCATCCTCGGGAAAACGACTTAATCATCGGCACCCACGGCCGGGGGATTTGGATTCTCGATGACATCTCGTTCCTCCAAGAGATGAGCCCGGAAATCTTGGATTCAGACGTCCATCTTTTTAATCCCCGGCCGACGACCGCCTTCTATCAGGGGACCAGGCGCGAATCGTTCAGCAAACCGACCTTTGCTGCCCGGAACCCTTCTTACGGGCTAGGCGTCACGGTTTATTTCAGGACCAAACCTAAGGAAAAACCGAAGGTTTCCTTCCTCGACAAGGAGAACCAGCCGGTATTCGAGATCGAACTCGGCGCCAAAGAGGGAATCCAGAGAGAATTCTGGAACCTTCAGGTCGCACCCCGGGGGAAAGACGGAAAGCGCATCACACCGTCTGGCTTGGCAATGGCCGCCCTGCCTATCGTCTTTCCCGGAAAGTTCACCCTTCAACTTGAGGCAGAAGGAAAGACACTCCGTTCTTGGGCGACCGTCCGGCCCGATCCCAGGATCGAGATTTTCGAGGCCGACCTCGCCGCCCAGTCCGAATCCCTGGCCGAGCTCATGATTCTGGCGAAAAAAATGGGGCTCTCCATAACGGCCGCGACGAACATCCGGCGCGAGCTCCAATCCCTGGATGAGAGCCTAAAAAAAGAAGGGACGCCTGCCCAGGCCGTCGCCCAGGCGATCGCCGGGTTTGAAGAAAAATTCCGGCCGCTCGAAAAGGAGATCCGACCCGCGGATTTCGGTGTGCCGAGCTCGCGCGACACCGCTCTCCGCGGAGGTCCGATCAATCAGCAGATCCTCAGCCTCGGCTCTTCAATCAGCGGCTATCCGTCAGCCCCTACAAAAACCGACCTTTTCCTGTTGGCCGAACTTGGCCGCAAGGTCGACGAGCTTGCGGGAAAGCTGAACGAGGTGATCAGAGAAGATTTGCCCGGCCTGAACAAAACTCTTGAAGCGCACAAGTTCAAGCCGCTCAAAATCCCCGAAGAAGTGAAACTCTAAAATCGCTTCTCTATTGGGCTTTGAACTTGTTTTCAATGGAGAGCGGAGGAAGCTTCTCCAGGCCCGCTCTCTTGGCTTCGGCAGTCATGATGCGGCCGAGTTCCCGAAGAACGGCGGTCTGCGGGAGGGAAGCTTCCGGGTCGGCCGCCAACAATCGGGCCACACGGTCGGCGGCCCGGTCGGCCATCGATTTCCGGCCGGAGGCAACCCAGCTGTCATAGTTCTGGCGGTCGGAGACGAGCGGAAATCGGTGCTCCATGCGGTACCATCGCCGGGTGTGCGCCAGGGTCAAAAAATTCATATCCGCCCCAAGATCTTCGAACAGGCTCAGGGCGATCGGGTCATCTCGCTCGGAGATTCCTTCGATCAAGCGGTAAGCTAAACCACAGATTTCATCATCGATGACGAGCTTCTCCAGGCTCTGGGAACTTTCGAAGTCGAGCATCCCCGGGCCGGAAACAACGTTGATTCCGCCGAGCGCCGCCAGCACGGCTCCGATTCCCGTCTCCAATCCAGCCTGAGAATCGTTGATCTTGGCGTCGCTCAACGCCATATAGGCATGGGTCGGAAGCCCGAGATGCTTGCCGATCTGGGCCGCTGCGACATCGATCATCATCGTCTCGATGGCGCCCATGGGCGTCGTCCCGAAGCGCATGTCGAAGCTCGCCGGCGAGCCGCCGAAAATAACAGGCGCCCCCCGCCGGGCAAGCTGGGCAATCACGAGGCCGGAGAGATTCTCGGCCACATGCTGGACCAATGTCCCGGCGATGGTCACGGGGGAGGTCGCTCCCGTCAGCCCCATCGAGATGAGCTCGCTCGGAATCCCCGCCCGGGCGCAATCCACCAGGCTCTGGGCCGTGAGGTTGCTCCACTTGAGGGGAGGGGAGGGGCAGGCGTCGAAGATGGCCAGCGGTTTGGCGGCCAGCTTTTCCCTGCTTCCTCGAACGGCCACCAGCATTTCGTACATCGGACGGAAGCCCTCGATGCGAAAGGTCCCGGTGACGACCGGCTTGGAAGAGAACAAAAGCCCGATGAACAGGCGGTAGCTGTCGGCAATTTCTTCCGGGACGTCGGCGCTGATAAGTCCCGTGCTTTGAAAATGAAATTGCGGCAGCGCATCGACCACCCGGACCCAGCGGACCAAGTCTTCTGTCTGAGGTTTCCGCTCTGACTGCGTCGTGTGGTCAAGGAGCCGCGTCGCGGCCGAGCCGGGGTCAAAATGAACTTCGTCCCGACCGACGAGGAATTTCGTTTTCCCGGACCGATCGTAGAATCTGATAACGGAGGGGGTGGAGGAGAGGCATTCCTCGATGAGTTCAGCTCTGATCCGCACCCGCCGCGACCCCTCGTCAATCTCTGCGCCCGCCTCACGAAAAAGAGCCATCGCTTCCTGATTTTCGATAAAGACGCCGCGGCGCTCGAGAAGAGCCATGGCTTCACGGACGATCTTTTCGACCAACGGGCGGCTCAGGAGTTCAAGCTTCGGCTTTTTGGTCTTGATCATGGTCATCCTCCATTCCCTCAGCCGACCGAACGTTCTCTCAGCCTCTCCGCCAGTCTGACGGCCTCCAGAGCGTTCTCGGCATACCCGTCAGCGCCGATCTCGTCCGCCCATTTTTGCGTCACCGGCGCGCCGCCGACCAGAACCCTGAACCGACGGTCGAGATTCTCGGCCCGGAGCATTTCAACCAGTCTTCTCTGCCCGAGCATCGTCGTCGTGAGAAGAGCCGAGAGGCAAAGGAAATCGGCTTTGACCTCAAGAGCCCGGGCGATGAACCGTTCCGGTTTGACATCGACACCGAGGTCATGAACCTCAAACCCGTGAGCTTGGAGCATGGAAGCGACCAGATTCTTGCCAATGTCGTGGATATCGCCCTCGACCGTTCCGATGACGATTTTCCCTTTCGAAGGGGCATCGATGCGGGCCCGGCGGAGCTCGGGCTCAAGGACGGCCATGGCAGCCTTCATGCTTTCCGCGGAGGAGATGAGTTCGGGAAGAAAGTATTCTCCTTTCTCCCACAACTCTCCGACCTCTTTGAGGCCCGGGGCATAACCCTTTTCGATGACTTCGAGAAGATCAAGCCCCAACCGGACGGCCTGGTTGGCAAGTTCTTGCGCCTGAGACCTTTCTCCGGCCACGATCGCTCGAGCCATCGTCTCTAAAATGTGTTCTTTATCCATTCCTCCTCGTTTCCTCAGACATGGCGCTTATCTTAAGGCCAAGGAGCAAATTCCAGGGCCTCGATGAAACGTTCCTGGAATTGCGGCTCCGAAGCCAGAGAGACATAGCGAGCCGCCTGGACCATCTTTTCGGCACTTTCCCGCTCTCTTGCCGAAAGCAGCATTTGCCGGGCGCCGGCGAGCGAGGCATTGCCGATAAAATTGAGGCGGCCCTTATCGATCCTGGGCAGAAGCCCGATATCCATGCTGTTCTCGATATTCAGATAATTCCCGAACGCTCCGGCAATATAAATGCCATCCAGATCCTCGACGGAAAGGCGATTTTGTTCGAGCAGGATTCGGATGCCGGTCTTGATGGCGGCACAGGCGAGCTGCATCTGCCGGACATCCTCCTGAGTGAGGACGATGTTTTCCCGAATTCGAATTTGCCTGGCCGGATTCCGGACGATTCCGCTCCGGCTGATCTCTCCTCTGGCCAGAAAAACAGCGATGGCGTCGATCAGCCCGGTTCCGCAGATTCCCCGGGGTGTCGAGTCTCCAAGCGTCTCGATTCTGATCTCCCCTTCGTCTCTGATCTTAAAGATCGCTCCGGGCAGAGCGGGCAGGCCGCAACTGATGTTCATTCCTTCAAAAGCCGGTCCGGCCGCCGTCGAGGAGGTGACGATCCGGCCGCCGGCTCGGAGGACAATCTCGCCGTTTGTTCCCAGGTCAAGAAAGAGGAATCGGCCCCGCTTCCGGGCAAGCCGAGAGGCGAGAAGGCCAGCCGCAATGTCACCGCCGACAAAACTCATGATATTCGGCGAAAAATAAATTTTTGCCTGAGGATGGATGTTCAGGCCGAGGTCTGAACCATGGAGTTCTGGAAGCCGCGAAAAAACAGCCTCATAGGGAGCCCTGGCCAAGCTTCGGACGGGAATTTCGAGAAGCAGATGGGTCATCACCGTATTGCCAGCGATGACCGCCTCGTAAACGGATTCCCGATCGATCCTGCTCCTCGCCAGAAGACGGCCAATCATTGAATTCAGCGTCTCCAGGACGAGGGACTGCAATTCGGCGGCATGTTCAGAGTTCTCATAACAATAGCTGATTCGAGAAACAACATCCGCCCCTCGCTTGACCTGCTGATTGATCGCCGCTTCCATATCCAAGGTCTTTCCGGAATCAAGGTCGACCAATTCCATGACCAGGGTCGTCGTCCCGACATCGATGGCCAGGCCGAAGCTTCGACCGACCGTATATCCAGGCTCAAGAGCGAGAATTTCCCTTTCCCGGTGAACGACAGCCGTCACCTTGGAATCCCCTTTCGCCATCGCCTCCTCCAGCTTTCTCAGCACGGCCGGCTGGATGCCAAGTCGGACACCGCCCAGACCGTCCAGCAGAATCTCGAGCAAAGATTCGGGGGTCCGAATATCAGGCCGTCGGAGCTCAAGATAGTACTTGCGAATGGCCGGATCCGGCCGGATGAACGAGCGCATGATCGAAGGAAGGATGGGGATTTCCTGGACAGTAAAAGCGCTCGGGACGCGGACTTCCAAGTCGCTTGCGACTTCATACTGACAGGACAAACGGTAGTTCGGCGAAAGGCCTTTCGCAACAAGCCAGGATCGCTCCTTCTCCCCGAGCGGAGGAAGTTTCCCGCGCTTGATCTCGACGAAACACTTCCCGCAAAGCCCGCGTTTATTGCAGTACAGGCTGATCGGAACTCCGGCCTGCCGAAGGACATCCGAGAGAACTTGCTTTTTCCGCACCGCGACCGTCCTGCCGTGGGAAAGAATTTTTACCGTCCAGGTCATAGCGCCACCAGAATCTTCCTTAGGTTATATTTTCCGGCCGGTTTTAGCAAGAACGATGAGCCGGCATCACGAAAATGAACGTGTCAAGAGAGACGGCTGCGGGAAAGGGAAACGCTTTGACAGAGGGAGAGAATTTGTGTTAGCTTCCTTCCTATCGGAAGTCATTCTTGAATTTCAATTATAGGGAATAAGAAGGAGGATCCATGGCGCTCGTCAATTGCCCTGAATGCGGCGGCCGGGTGAGCGATCAAGCGGCCGCCTGTCCGGGATGCGGCCGTCCTATCTTGGCGCCGGCCGGAGCTCGTCCCGGGGCCGTCTATCCTGCTTTTTTCGGCTATGAATACAAATCAAAAATGACGCTTCTCGGGATGCCCCTCGTTCACATCGCCCAAGGGCTGACGCCTGAAGGCCGATTGAGGGTAGCCAAAGGATTCATCGCCATCGGGAATGTCGCCATCGGAGTCGTCGCCATCGGCGGCCTGGCGCTCGGAATCCTGACCCTGGCGGGAATCGGAATCGGGGTCATTTCCTTTGCCGGCCTGGCTGTCGGGCTTTTCGCCGCCGCCGGCGGAATGGCCATCGGTTATATCGCCATCGGCGGGCTGGCCATCGGGATTTATTCGATCGGCGGCTTGGCCTTCGGGCCTCACACGATCTATAACGATCCCGCTTTTCTCGAAATCCTCAAATCCCTGTTTCGCCCCGCCAAGCTTTAAAGACGGTGGCGGCCGCCCGATGCGATGGCCTGACCGACAAGAACGTATGTTCCCGGCTGCGCTCGCCGCAGCCCTGATTTCTCTCCTTTTTTTATCAGCCCCCAAGCTCGATCGCCAACAGCCGAACCTTTCCGCACCGGCCAATCACGGCGAGCGCTGGTATATCATCAAGATAGCCGAGGCTCCGGCCGGCTACCTCCACGAGATAAGTCAACGCCGCCCGGAAGGCCTCTCTTCGAATCGAGAAGAAACGTGGCGGACCGACTCCGAGCTGCATCTCGTCCTCAACCGCATGGGCAGTCGCGTTGAGATCCGCTTTTCCTCATCAACCGAAGAATCCGTCGATGGATGGCTGCGCCGCACAAGCTATGAAATGCAGGCTTCGAGCCAGGCGATCAAGTCGGAGGCCTTCGTTGGGGAAGGCGCGATCGTACTCAAAAGCGAAGCCGGCGGACAAGCCTACACCTCCAGACTTCCTTATAAGGGCCAACTCCTCGGTCCTGAAGGGATCCGGCGCTTCTCGGCGGCCGGACTCAAGAAGCCAGGCGACAGAGTAATCCTGCAGACATTCGTGGCCGAGGCCTCGGCCGTCAGCCACCTCATCAGGACCATGCTCGGGACCGAAAGACTGACTATCTCCGGAGGTGAACTCGAAACGCTAAAAATCGAAGAATCCCTTGAAGGAATGCCCGTGAAGCGGACCCTCTGGCTGGATAAAGAAGGTTACCCAATCAAACAAGAAGAGCCCGGGCCGTTCGGGACAATGACGGTCTGGAGCGCGGATCAAGCCGTCGCTTTGGCCGCTGTCTCGGGCGCCGGATTGCCCCGGGAAATGTCCGCGAGCTCCATCGTTCGGACAAATATCCGCCTGCCGCGGGCTTACCCGATCGAGCGCCTCCGCTTGCGTCTCATCCACAAGAATCCGGATCTGGGCTGGCCCGATTTCAGTGCTCCAAATCAGATGACGCTCGATCAAAGCGACAGCGAACTCGTCCTTGAAATCCGGCGTTTGAGGCCTCCCGCTGGCCTGGGGTTTCCGGCGGCAATCTCAGCCGAAAACCGGGAGTATCTCGCGCCTAATGCGTATATCCAGTCCGATGACCCGGAGATCCGTGAATGGGCTGCGAATTTGATCAAGGGAGAGAAGGATCTCTTTTCAGCCGCATTGACCCTCCGCAGATGGGTGACCGAGGAGATGAGCCTTGACCTGGGCATCGTCTTCGCCCCTTCAAGCGAAATCCTCCGCCATCGCCGGGGAACATGCCTCGGCTATGCGACCTTGCTCGCCGCCCTCGCCCGGGCCGCCGGGATTCCTTCCCGCGTCGTCATGGGCTACGTCTATGCCATGGGCATGTTCGGAGGTCACGCCTGGACGGAAGTCCTCGCCGGAAAAGAATGGATCCCCCTGGATGCGGCGATAGTCAACGAAGGGACGGCCGACGCCGCACGCTTTTATTTGATCGCCACCTCGCTCGCCGATGGACCCGGAGAATTGAGCTTTGGCGCCGGCCAGCAGGTTTTCGGCCAGATCGAAATTCGCATTCTCGAGTACGAGGCATTCGGGAAAAAAGTCATCGTTCCGGAGGGGGCAAAAGCTTTTAGCATAGAGGAGAGTGTCTACGAAAACCCCTGGCTCGAGATGAGCTTCCGAATTCCTCAAGACGCCAGCCTCAGCCGACTCGATGCGGTCTGGCCCGATCCGACCCTCGCCCGACTGGACTGGCCGGACGGCACCTCCGCTACGCTCATCCAAGCCGAGTTTTTTCCTTGGCAGGACCCGGAAGCGGCGGTTCGAAAAACCCTGACCTCACGCCTCCCTCAAGCCGAGATAGTGAAATTCAAAACAGCCAAAGGCGAAGAAGGCTTCTTGGCCGAAAAGCTTAAGGGAGATCACTCCGCAGCCGCTTTCCGGCGCGGTCAGGAAATTTTTATCTGGGAAGCAAAAGGAGAAAAAGCCGCGGAGAAGCTGAAAATTGTCGGCGCGAGCTTCAGCTTGAGGAGTGGCGAATAGGTTTTCGGAATCGGGGCGCTGAGCTGACCTTCGAGGAAGCCGAGGAGACATGCAGGGCATCGATTTATGCCCCGTCCGATTATTTTCCAAGACACCGGATGTCCCGTCTCACTGAGGAACCGGATGGGGGAAATCTCCCCTGGGAGCATGCCCTCATCCGCGATCATAAATTTGTAAATCACGCAAAACGAGACTCATCTTTTCCTCAAAAAGGGTTTACCGAGGACCGGAAATTTGATATTTTTGTCCTGGGCAGCGATGTATTTCAAACCGAAAGGCAGGCCCGGTGGTCGGAAATGAAGGAACCCGGCTCAGGCGGGTGATCGTCTCGGCCCCGAAGGCCGAATACTACCGCGTCAATGACCCTCTGGCTCACAATATCGGAGAGGCGGCAGAAAAAACGAAAGCCCTTGACCAGCATCGGCGACTCATCGAACAGATGAGGAAATTTGGGGTAAGAGTGGTCAACCTGAAAGAACTCGCGGGGCATCCCAATTCGGTTTTCACTCGGGACTCGAGCCTGGTTACGCCCGAAGGTTATGTCCGGCTGAGAATGGGACTCGAAACCCGGCGGGGCGAAGAAAACTGGATGGCAGAAGCGCTCGAATCCCTGGGCATTCCCTGCGCCGGCAGGATCGATCCGCCCGGCACGTTGGAGGGCGGCGATGTCATCCTGGCCGGGCGAGTGGCCTTTCTCGGCTGCTCCGGCCGTTCGAACCGCTCCGGCGTCGATCAACTGGCCCGACTGCTCAAAAGAATGGGCTACGAAGTCCGGGTCATCGTTCTTCCGCCCGGCCACCTTCATCTTGGAGGAGCGATGTCGGTCATCGGACCGGAAACCGTTCTCTGCTGCTCTGGTCTTTTTCCCGAGGGATTTTTTGGCGGCTTCGACCAAATTGCCGTTCCCTGCCCGAAAGCTACAAGCGCCAACATGATCGCTTTAGGGAACGGCGAGGTGATCGCGGAAAAAAGTGATTCTCACGCCGGTCAGGCGGTTGAAGAGGCAGGATTCATCGTCCACCGGCTTGACCTCTCCGAATTCGTCAAGGGGAGGGGAGGGCCAACCTGCCTGATCCTGCCCATAGATAGAGAATAGCCCATTGGGAAAAAGCTCGTTATGAGCGTCCTTCGGCAGTCCGAAGAAAGACAAGGGCCTGGCTCGGAAGCCCGGGGCAGCGGCCGGACGAGGAACCGGCCGCCGAAATTTCCTGGCTGATCTTTCGATCAGGAAACGGTCAAAGCGGGCCAAGAGAATGAATCAAAGAAAGGGAGGGAAGGTCATGATAATGAAAAACAGTCTTGCCGAGACCGGGCCAAGAAAAGTTCAATGGTGGATCGGATTCTTTATATTTTATTTATTTTCAATGGCTTACTCTCGTGAAACGACAACCGAAAAAGGTTATCTTCTGGTCTCGGACAGTGGGGCTGAAGTGTGGTGGATGGAGGGGGCCTATAAGGTCATGAAGGATGACCCGGCGCCGAAAATCAAATCGGCGGGCGTCCGGCTCGAGTGCGCCCGCAATGAGTATGAACCCTTCATCCTCGTTCTCAGGCCAAGGGAAAGGATGACCGCTGTCACGGTGGAGGCGAGTTCGCTTTTCGGACCGACCGGTCGCGAAATTCCTGCTCACGAGATCTCCATCTGTCATGTCGAATATGTCCGGGTCGTCGTTCCGACCGATGAAGCCGGCGCTCGAGGGGATTGGCCAGATCCTTTGCCTACCTACGAGGGACCGTTTGAGGCAACGGCGGGAAAAAACCATTCCTTATGGATCACGATCCATGTCCCCAAAGATGCCGTGCCGGGGGAGTATAATGGAAGCCTCAGGCTGAGTTCAGGGGAATGGAAAAAAGACATCCCCATCTCCCTCAAGGTCTGGAAATTTGCCTTGCCGGAGGAAACACACCTCCGCTCGGCCTTCGGCATCAACACGGTCGATATTCGGCGCTATCACAACCTCGAGACAAAGGAAGAGCTCGAAACCGTCACCGACCTTTATTATCAAACACTTAGAGCGCACCGTCTGGCTCCGATTTCCGCTCTGTCGCTTTATCCGATCAAAACCCGAATCAAAGGGTTGACCTGGACGGGAGGCGAATTCGTCGCCGACCCGGTCCATGGGGGCCGGCGGTCCCTCAAGGTCGAAGACAATTCCGTCTCGGCCTCGGCCGAAGCAGCCTATTTTGAACAGCTGCCGGTCGAACCGAATGCCCCCGCCCGGTTGAGTTGGTTCGCCAGGACGGAAAATGAAGGCCAGCCGTATACAGTCCTGATCCAGGGCTACGATGAAAGCGGCCGCCATCTCCACGGTTCGAACAAACTCAAGGTCTTCAAGGGAAAAACGGAATGGACCAACGAGCGTCTGGAGATTAAAGAATTCCTTCCCCAGATCAAGACGATCAGCCTGCATTTTTTTCCCACCCTCAGGGACAAGGAGGGAACGCTGACCGGAACAGCCTATTTTGACGATATCGTCCTGACTGCCGCCGGCCGGGAGGAAAACCTCCTCCAGTCGGGAGACATGGAAATGGACCTCGAATCGCTTTCCGTGGAAGTCGATTTCAGCGACTTCGACCGCGGCGCCCGTCGCTATCTCGACGAGCTCGGGTTCAACGCCTTCGATCTCTATCTTGAGGGTCTGGGAAGCGGCTCGTTCCACAGCCGTCGCGAGGGCATGTTCGGCGGTTTCAGGCAGGGAACGCCCGAGTACGACCGGCTTCTCAGCCAGTATCTCCGTCAGGTCGAAGATCATCTGGCCGCGAACGGCTGGCTGGGCAAGGAATATATCTATTGGTTCGACGAGCCGGATCCCAAGGATTACCCCTTTGTCCGCGAAGGAATGATGAACATTCGGCGCGCCGCTCCCCGCTTGACAAGATTTATCACCGAGCATAAACCCGGCCCGGACATTATGGATGTCAGTGAGATCAGCTGCACGATTTTCCACCGTGTCGATCCCGCAATCGTGGCTGAACTGAGCCGCCGGGGCCGGGAATTTTGGTCCTATCTCTGCACGGCGCCCAAAGCGCCCTGGGTGACGCTCTTCATCGACCATCCGGCGATCAACCTTCGCATCTGGCTCTGGATGTCCTACAAGTTCGGGCTGAAGGGCATCCTGGTCTGGCGGGCGAACTACTGGACGAGCGACACGGTCTTCCCGGAAACCGATCTCCAGAATCCCTGGGAAGACCCGATGTCCTATACGGTCGGCTACAGCACTCCCTACGGTCAGGTCATTTATTGGGGAAATGGCGACGGACGTTTCCTCTATCCTCCCAACCGGAACGCCAGCCGGGACAAGAAAAAATACCTTATTGGGCCGACGAGCTCGGTGCGCCTCGAGATTCTCCGGGAAGGTGTTGAGGACTATGAGTATTTTTTGCTCCTCGAAAAGGCCGTGAGCGAGGCTTTGCCGCGGAAGAGGGGAGAAGCGGCTAAAGGGCGGAAATTGCTCCAAATTCCGGAAAGCCTCTTTCGCAGCGGTCGGGAATACATTAAAGACCCAAGAATCCTGCTCGAATACCGAAAAAAGGTTGCGGCAGCCATCGACAAGCTGAGCGATTAATAAGAAAATGGAAAACCTGAATAAAAAAATTCAAACTCTGGGGACAAAAAAATCCTACGGAAAAGAAGAGTTTCTCTTTTTCCCCCAGGAAAAAGCTCCCGGTTTCTATTATCTTTTGAGCGGTGAAATCCGTGTTTTCCGGATGGACGCCAAAGGAAAAGAAATCGAGATCGCAAGGCTGCGGCCGGGGGATTTTATCGGCGAAGCCGTGGCCATCGCCTCGGAAAGTTACCCGGCGTTTGCTCAGGCGGTCAAGCCGGCCGAAGTTCTCTATTTCGAAAGCCAAAAAGTCTGGCGAGAAATCGAAATCAATCCCGCCGTGGCCAAATTCTTTCTGGTTCTTCTGGCCAGAAAATGTCTTCTCCTGAACGAACGGATCGAAGCTCTCAACCTGAGCACTGTTCGCCAGAGATTGATTCGATTCCTTCTCCTGGGCTGTTCCGGAGACCGGGGTTGTCTCATCGACTTGAAGATCAAGAAGGCCGACCTGGCCCGCGAGCTGGGCACGATCAGCGAGACGCTCTCCCGGATCTTAAAAGGCCTTAAAAATGAAGGTGTTATCGAAGTCGAGGGAAAAAAGATTCGGATTCTCGACTGTGCCCGGCTCAGGAAGGAACTTTCTGTTTGACCAGCAGCGAATAAGCTCCGCGACGAGCCGCAGGAAGCCGGGGGGCATGACCCGACGCCGTCGCAGGGCGTAGGTTCATGCCCCGCCCGTTTATTTCCGGCGATACCCGAGACAGATTTTTCTGATATACCCGCCTCACCCTCTTGGAAAATCAAGGGGGGATAGCGGACGGTCTCTCCGAAGAGATCGGAGGCGGGGAGGCCGATGAAAATGGCCGACCGCTGGAAGAGACGAACGCAGAGCCGTTCTCCCCGCCAAATTGACTTAAGTCAAGGAAATTTTTTTCTGCGGCCTGTATTATATTCAAGATTAAAGTGAAGACGAATCCGAGGAGAAGTCATGAGTAAACGAAAAATCATCGAAATCGATCGGTCGTTATGCGACGGTTGCGGCCTGTGCACAACCGCCTGCGCCGAAGGTGCTCTTGCCCTGGATGAAGAAAAGAAAGCTGTCCTCGTCCGGGAAATTTATTGTGATGGAATGGGCGCCTGCCTGGATGTCTGCCCGACAGGGGCTCTCAAAATCGTCGATCGGGAAAGCGAGAATTACGATCCCGTTGCGGCTTATGAACATGTCCTCCAGATTCGAGGCCAGGAAGCGGCCAACCGAGTCCATGGAATTTCTGGCCCGCTGTCGGCCCGTCATTTCAGAGAGGGACAAACAAGAATCTCGACGTTCGGAGGCTGTCCGGGAAGCGTCGCTCGGGAGATTCCTGAAAGAACCCGGGAAGCAAGCCGTTCGGGAGACGAGGCCGGAAAAATATCCGGATCATCGGAGCTAAGGCAGTGGCCAATTCAACTCCATCTTGTCTCTCCTCATGCGCCTTACTTTAAGGAGGCCGATCTTCTCATTGCCGCCGATTGCACGGCCTTTGCCCTGGGCTCTTTTCATCCGGACCTCCTGCAAGGAAAAAGACTCATCATCGCCTGTCCCAAGCTCGACGAGACAGAAGGCTACATCGAGAAGCTGGCGGAAATTTTCCGCAGGAATAACCTCCGCTCACTGACCGTCGCCACCATGACGGTTCCTTGCTGCTCCGGGCTGCTGAGAATTGTCGAGAGGGCGATTGAACATTCCGGAGTTTCGATCACCCCGCGAAAGAGGATTATCCATATCGACGGCCAACTTGTTGCCTGAGAGTTCTTATCTCCTTCTGCCTCGATCCATTGCCGGCGGACATCCTGGTTTGAATTCTCGCCCGCCAGCCTGCCTTGAGCGACTTATTCGCCCTGCCCTGGGCCGGCCTCCGCATTATTCGATAGCAGAGGATGATTTCTCCGATCCCCGAAAGCTCCCCGAAAATCGAGATCGCTTATCGGATGAAAAAACCGCTTTCGCCAATTCTCTACTTTTCCCATCGTATTTATATTTTTACTAGGATTTAAATTCCATCGAAAATATCTCTCGATGATAAACCTGACAAATTTTTACCGATCCTTCCGCGGCCTGCCGCCCTCGGCCCCAGTCTCTGGAGAATTGAGATCTGTCCGCTGATTTTCGGGTACGGCCCGAGCGTTTGATCTCGCCCATGTTCCTTGAATCACGATAGAGCACGTCGATAAAATTTCTTAAAAGACAGTCGAAGCTGGATATTCTGTATCTTATTGATATTTATGAAATTGACCTCGTTGACGATCCGCTGACCAAGCTTGAATCTGGCGTGTTTTCTTTACCTTTGTCATTATTTATTCTTAACGCCCTTATCATTCAAGCGGCACCATCGGGCAGAGCTAAGAAGAGGTCTAGCCCGCCGAGATTAATGAACTGGACCAATCGCCTAACTTGCATTTTTTCAGGCTTTTCACGAACTCAAGATCGCCGCCTCGATTATCCGACTTTATCATAGCTTTTGCCCTCATTTTCAATGTTGAAAGCAATCCATGTTGTTTCCCATTTGACCACAAAACCTCATCCCACATACTCTCTTATCCAACATCATTCCTTTTTCAAAAAAATTCTTTATTCTTTCTTTATCGATCTGCTATGTAGAGTCT
>Ga0185342_1000196_pt1 | contig 33593 bp, 29 predicted proteins | sample ConPoolayeEmetaG_FD_128045 | JGI IMG/M metagenome (GOLD analysis project Ga0185342, IMG submission 128045) | Hot spring microbial mat communities from California, USA to study Microbial Dark Matter (Phase II) - Cone Pool mat layer E metaG... ... | reverse complement strand
GTATTAAATGCGTTGATGTGCAGCAGCGGCCGGTCCACCGCGGCCCCGAGGGCGGCGTGCAGACTACGCTCCGTCGCAGTCCGCGTCAGGCCCTGATCGTAAATCTTCAGGGCAGCTTCTAATCGCTGCGCACTGACCCTGGCCGCTTCCGTCTGCATATCGTGCAACCACTCTGCCTGAGCACGCAGCACGTACGCCTGATAAATCGCCGGCGACAGTTCCACCGCCTGTTCGGCATGCCACGCTGCCTTGTCGAGCAGCTCGGCGTATTCCTGCGGACTGAGCTCTTCGCGCCTGGCCTGAGCCTCCTCGATGCACAGGGCGGCCGCGGTTGTGTGCAGCTCGGGTATGCTCGCGTCCTGTTGCAAGGCCCGCGCGCAGACGGCGTGCGCCTCCTCGAACTGCCGTGCGGACGCCAGTTCGCGAACGTACGCCGCCACCAGCCGCCAGGCGGTCGGATAGGCATCCGTCGCCCGCTTGAGGATTTCGCGCGCCCGCTGCGAGAACGCCTCGACAAGCTGCTGGCGCTGGGCGTCGACACCGGCACGGGGCTGAAGTTGCGCCAGTTGCCGCTGTAGCTTGCGCTGCTCCCACGCCAGGCAGGCCAGCACGACGCGCGGATCGTTCTCGTCGATCCCGATCGCCCGCTCCAGCGCCTTCTCGCCGAGCTCCTGGCTGACCGGGTCAGCCTCGTCTGCAAAGCGCGCCACCGCCTCGGAAACCGGTCCGAGCACGTGCTCCGGACTTGCCTGCTGCAAGTCCTGAGCATACTCCAGCACCGTGCTGCGCAAATCGGGCGTGAGCCGTTGCGGAATCTGAGGGGAGACCACGTCCCAGACGTATTCCAGATAGCCCACCAGTGCCGCCTGGTAGATCGGGGAATCCGGGTGCCCCTGGAGCTCGGCCCGTATCCGCTGCATCAGTCCCAGCGCCTCTCCGACCTCGCCCCACTCATAGGCGCAGCGGCTGGCCTCGAGCAGATAGGCCGGGTTCTTGCTTTTACGGTAGGCGCGATTGAAAAGCTGCAGCGCCAGCTCGTAGTCCCTGCGCTGCTGTCGCTCACGCGCCTGCTGCGCCCAGACGTCCGGGTTGCGTCCTGCCCCCTGGCTGGTGGCGATTGCGACCACCACCACCGTAAGCAGGATTCCCATGACCGTGAGGAAGGCCACCAGACTCTTGTTCACACGCTTGCGCGCCATGGGTCTTCTAACCTTTCCTTCGTCGCTAGGGCTGCCTTGCCGCCTGCGATCCGGTCACCACGTCCCAGGCGAAGTGATCCTCCAGCAGCACCGGCATCAGCCGGGCAAGCAGCGGCCCGAGAGCCGCAAGGGCCTCAGCCTTGCCCGCAAAACGCTGTCGCCGCGGATCCAGCGAATCGTCTGTGAACGTTACCTCGATCTTCGCATAGTAGCCATGACGCTCCCACAGATTCGCCAGGCGCAGCCGCACGCCCGTGCGGCTGGTGCGATACTCGCCGTTCACGTGAAAAAAGTAGAGAACCGTGGGACGATTCAGCGTATCGCGAGATTGAAACTGAACGGCGCGGACTGGAATGCGGTCCTGCGGCGCCTCCGACAGGCTCACGAAGGTATCCTCGGGAGTTCCCGCCGGATCGTACCCCCCTGCCAGGTAGCACTCGTCCGGAACGTGTGGCACCATGTCCGGCTGGCCGGTGTAGTAGGTAACAAAGACGTTGGCCACGCACAGCGGATCCGTCCGCGCCCGGCGGGTATCGACCAGCCGAAGCAGCAGATACTCGCTCGTTCCCAGGGCCTGGACGTTCTCCTCATCCAGCAGCGGCGGCTGGATCGGGTGCGGACGGTACGCCGGTCCAAGCTTGCGTGTATCCAGAGCACTCAGCGGCTTTTTCAAGGGCACAGCCTGCTTGCGCAAGTTCCATTGGAAATAGCGTGCTACCGCCTGCATGCTGACCGCCGCAGCCACCAGCAGCCCCACGCACACATAGTAGCGCCAGCTCGCCAGCGGCCGGACTACCGAACCTGCCGCCACTGCAGCAGACGGCCCCAGCGCCACCGCGCAACCCTCACCCGCATCAGACGCAGAAGTTGCGCGCCTAAGCACGGCTGGCCCCGGTCCGTAGTTCAGGTTCCTCAACAAAAAGATGTCCGAGGACCCATCCGATACCCAAGAAAAGAGCGGTCGCCAGGAGAATTACCAGCAATCCCAGGGCGGTGTGGTAGGTCCCGGTTGCGTATTTCGGGTCGACATAAATGTGGAGCAGCGAGGTAATCGTCACGCGGACCGCGTTGCACAGCGTTGCAATAGGGATACATGAAGCCAGCAGCACCGCCCGGTGCCACCACGGCCGGGCGGTCATGAACGCAACGGCCACCCCCAGCGCACACAGCACCATCGTGCTGCGCATCCCGCTGCACGCGTCGGTGACCGACAGGGTTGCCACCTCCTGCCCCCGCAGAGATGCATGCATGATGATCCCGGTGCGCTCGACGTCCAGGCCCGGCAGAACCTCCAGCACCGCACAGGCCGCTGCTGCTGCCAGCCGCTGTAGCGGATCCGTCAGCAGAAAGTAGTACCGCCGCGGGACCGGGATGGCGAAGAAAAGGTACAGCCACGGCAGCCACGCATAGCGCATTACCGGCAGCCCGCACAGGAAGATAATGACGCCCAACAGCGTGATCATCATTGCGAGCGGGCGGGCATAACCGATCAGCAGCCCCCACAGCGAGTACTGGTACAATCCCAGCCCGGCCAGCATGACCAGCAGCCCAACCCAGGTGTGTCGAACCGGGCACTGCCGGATCGCGTCCCAGCGCAGGTAAACCAGATACGCGCTGAACAGCGGGATGATCGGACCGTGGGACCAGTCCGCCTCATGAACCCAGCGGTGCACGATCGCGCCCAGCCCGCCGGTGGGCACGAAATCCAGCAGATCCCAGAAGACGGCTACAAGAGCGGCGGCCACGATCCCCACTTTGATCTGCGCTGCGCGATCAAAGCGGATCTGCCACGCCGGCTGCTCCATCGCCGCCGCCAGACTCATGCTGCCACACCCATCCTCTTCTAGAAAGGCAGCCCGCGCTGTTGCCGCTCGTACATCCGCTTCGTCTCCGGATTCAGCCGCGCGCTGTAGGCATCCTTGTCCGCAAAATTGCGGTCATACACAAAGCCGAAGCCGTAGGTGAACCGAAACGAATTGCGCACCACGAACAGGAACGGCGCGATCACGTGCGTCCCCACGTTGACGATATCATTATCCCGCAGATACACGTCCGCCTCCAAGCCCGCATAAATCGCATCCAGATTGACCGGAATGGTGATTTGCTTGTCCGTGCCCGGCTCGTGCCGAATGATCTCGCACCGCTGCGGCCACGCCAGTGGCGCGAAACCGCCCGCTGCGGCCAGCGCCTGTTTGATCGTGACGTCGCGCCCGTTGAACGCGTACGCCCCCGGCCGCGCAACCTCGCCCATCAGATAATAAACCCCGGTATCAATGGGCACATTGATCACGTCCCGATCGCGAATCACGATGTTGTACCGCGGATCGCCGGAAAGCAGCGCCCGCGTGTCAATCTCGATGACGCGCTGTTCCAGCTCCAGTTCAGGCACGGCCTCCCATTCGAAGGGCTTCTCGACCGGCTCCGCAGGCTGAGCTTGCTCCGCCGTGGGCGTCGGCGGCGGCAACAGCTCACCCGTACGCGGGTCGAAGATCAGCGGCTCAAAGGGCGGCTCGGGTGCCGGTGCGGCTTCTTGGGTCGCCGGCTCTCCCGGCCGCGACGGCGCTATCACCGCCTCCATTTCCTCCCGTTCCTGCTGCTGCCCCGTTCGCCACGGCGAACTCGTCTCCGTGCTAGGCGGCTGCGCACGCCCCAGTCCAACATTAGTCGAAAAGCTCACCGGAGTCGGTTCTTCCTCCGGCGGAGGAACCACCCAGCGCTGCGCTGGCTCTTTGGGAGCGGGGGGCGCCGCCGGCCCGGCAGCACCACGCCCCGCCTCAACACGTCGGATCACGTAGAGCTTGGGAACATTTGGCCCAATGTCGCGCGCCAGCCCGATCACATCCAGCAGCCTGGTGTCCGGCTCGGCGATCACGTACTGCCCCGCCGCTCCGACCGCTCCGCGAACCGTGAACGTGCGCTTCCGCTTGGTCGCCGCCGCCACCCGCACGTCCGGGTTCGAAAGAAGCTGCGCTTCGCGCAGCCGGGCTTTCAACTCCTCTTCCACCTCCTGTTCGGTCATACCCGAAACTTTCACCGAACCCAAAAGCGGAATCCGGATGTTCCCCGTCGGACTAACCTCAAGCTGCGCCAGCTCCGGACGGCCCGGATCGACCAAATCGTTGATCTGAATGTTCAGCACATCCCCCGGGACCAGCCGGTACTCTTCGTAGTACGCGACCAGATCTTCCGGCGTCGGCTCGGTCGCTCCCGGCGGGCCCCACGGAGCGTCGCGCGGGGTCAGGATGCGCCTGACGCCTCCCTCCTGGTACTCCAGCGGGAACTGTCCCACCGCCGTCGGGTCGAGGAAGCTGTTCAGGAGAGCGCAGCCGGCAGCTCCGGAAAGCAGCAGTGCCACCAGACCGGGTTGCAAGCACCGAATCAACCTCTGGCCGGAACGCATTCCAGACTCCTCGTCGCCGGTGCCGCCCGGATTCGGCGGCCGGCATGCGGCGCACTTGCACGGATGCGACGCCCGCCCCCACCAGGTACACGGGTCCGCCCCCCGCCAGTGGGGGCCTTCCGAGAGCGCAAAATGTAACCGCTCGTGTAAACCACTGTCAAACCAGACACCCCGGCCGTCACGAGGCTTACGCACTGCCGTCACCACCGGCTCATCTCCGAAGCCACCTTTGCCAACAACACTTTGCCCTAGTTTATCGGCACAGCCAGTCCAGCCGCTTGCACCGCGGCGTCATGCCGCCTGCTGACGGGCCGCCGTCAGCCCGCACATGCCAAGCCCCTACTGCGCCCGCCGACCCCGCAAACCCGATCTGACACCAGGCGGCTTATCCGCCACTCTGGCCGCTATCGCGGGAGGAACGCATGGCCTCTGCACCGTCAACGTCAAACCAGCGCAAACGCCTGCTTATCCTCGGTGCCGGCGGACACGGCCGCGTCGTTCTCGATATCCTGCTGAACTCCCGCGAGTTCGACATCGTCGGCTTCCTCGACAACAACCCCGCCATCCACGGCCGACGCGTCGACGGAATCCCCGTCTACGGGGGCATCGACGACCTCCTGCGGTTTGCCAGCGAACTGGAAGCCCCGCGCGCCATCATCGCCATCGGCGAGAATGGCACGCGCCGCGGCCTGGCCCGGCAGGTCACTCAGCAAGGAATTGAACTGGTCAACGCGATTCACCCGGCGGCGACACTCGCCTCTAACGTCACCCTCGGGCGCAACGTCGTGGTCTGCGCCGGCGCGGTGGTCTGTAACCACTGCCACGTGGGCGACTCTGTGATCCTGAACACCGGCTGCATCATCGATTATCAGACCATGATCGGGGAAGGCTCGCACATCTGCCCCGGCGTGCGAATCGCTGGGCGCGTCAAAGTCGAGCCCGGCGCCTTTGTCGGAATCGGCGCCACCGTCGTGCCGAACGTCACGCTGGGCTACGAGTGTATTGTCGGCGCCGGCGCGGTGGTTACCGAGAACGTGCCGCCGTTAACGACGGTCGTTGGCGTTCCCGCCCGTCCGGTCAAGCATGCAGCCGCCTCTGAAGACGTCGCGGCCATGCTGCTACCCGCGCGCGTCTGAAAAATGCTGTCACGTAAGGAACAGGGCACGCCCGCCGGCGCTTGAGCCTTTGGCACGCCGTCGCAGCCACGTTGCCACAGCCTGAGCAGCGTTCTATACTGCCGCCGGGGATTGGCAGGAGCTGAACGTGCCGCTGTATGAGTATCGCTGCACGGCGTGCGGTAAGCTTTTTGAGGAGCTGGTGCGAAACCCTGAGCATGAGCAGCGACTGGCCTGCCCCCAATGCGGCAGTCAAAAACTCGAGCGCCAGCTCAGCCGGATTGCCACCCCGCGGGGGGCCAGCCCGACGCCAACGCCCGGGCCATGCGCTTCCTGTGCCGGCGCCGAAAGAAGCTGCCCGTTCCGTGGATCGGAGTAACCGTCGCTGCGATGGCTCCAGCACGCGACACCACCAGGAAAATGATCGGGGCAGGATTGCTTACCTGGCTGGTGCCCGGCGCCGGTCACTGGGCACTGGGACACCGCAACCTAGCCACCGTGTTCTTCTTGGCAATCAGTTTCCCCTACTGGACCGGCCTGGCAATCGGCGGCATCAAGAACCAGGTCAACCCGTGGAGCAACCCCTGGCTGTTCCTGGCGGAGATGGGTGCCGGCGGCTACACCAGCATCTGCCTGATTGTCAACCAACTCGCAGGAGACCTCGATCCGCGGAACCTGGCCGACCCGAAGTATCTGAGCAAGGTCAGTCCGCAGCAGCGCGCCGAGTTTCTCAAGTACATGAGCTACTACCCCGAGTCAGACGTGTCGCAGATTTACCTCGCGACCGCCGGGCTGCTTAACATCTTGGCAATTCTTGACGCTCTGTCGCGCGCCCAGACCGGCCAGCCGACCTTCGACCAGCAGATCGCACCCGCCGGGAGCAGGCCATGACCCACGAAATATGGCCCCAGCCTATGGGCTGGATCCCGTTTCTGCATCCGGTAAAACTCCCTCCGGGCGCGCGGCTCTGGACGTTCTTCCCGCTCATTCTGTGCGTTGCGGTAGTCTACCGCGCCACGCGCAGCCGGTCTGTACGCGACATGCCCCGGGCCACTGCGGCCACATTCGCATACATCTGCGTTGGGATGATCGCCATTGCCGCGGCATTCTACTTGCTCCACCGGCTGGTACTGTGGCTGACCTAACGCCGAACGAGCCACCGCATCGCGGCCATCTCAGACGGGAACGGCCGGCCTCCAATTACCCTGGACGTGGCACCGACGGCGGTTATCATTAGTAACGGTGGGGCTCGCGGGGCAGCAGCGCGCCCGAATTCGCCCAGCACTTATCGAAAGCTGCTTCCGACGCACAGTCCGTCAGCGGTGTAACGACGCACCGGGGCCGACGGGGTGCAAAGCAGCGTGAACACCAGCAGCCGCTGCGCGCACGCGGCGGCCTGACTGGCGAAACAGCTAATGGCAGCGCAATCGCCAAACGAGGTCCTCAGCGGCGTCCTGGAGCTTGACGTCCAGGGCGGCGGCTTTCTGCGCAGCACCGCCCAGAGCTATACGCCGCGCCCCGACGACCCGTATGTGCCTCCGGAGCTGGTCAAGAGGCACCAGCTTCGCGGCGGCGAGCTGCTTGTCGGCCAAGGCGCGACGGCCGACCCCGGTCGAACGCGGATCGAACGCCTTGTTAGCATCGAAGACATTCCTGCGGGCGCCTGGATGCCGTCCACGCCGCTCCATGAAACCGTCGCGATCGACCCGACGGAGCCGCTGCACTTCGACACGCCGGGCGGACCGCTGACGATGCGGGTCGTCGAGCTGTTCACCCCCATCGGACGCGGGCAGCGAGGGCTGATCGTAGCTCCGCCGCGAACCGGCAAGACCATCCTGCTCCAGCACATGGCCCGCGGAATCGCGATCAACCACCCCGAAACCTACATGATGGTCCTGCTCATCGACGAGCGACCTGAAGAGGTGACCGAAATGCGCCGCAGCGTGCGCGGCGACGTGATCGCTTCAAGCAACGACCAAGATGTCAACTCCCACATCCGCGTCGCGCGCCTGGCCATCGAGCGCGCCCGACGGATGGTCGAGGTGGGTCGGCACGTGGTCGTTCTGCTGGATTCCATCACGCGCCTGGCGCGCGCATTCAACGCTTACGTCGGCACCAGCGGGCGGACCATGACCGGCGGACTGGACATCCGCGCCCTGCACGAACCCAAGCAGATCTTCGGCTCGGCCCGCAATGTCGAAGGAGCTGGCTCACTCACCATCATCGCCACCGCGCTTATTCAGACCGGCAGCCGCGCCGACGAGCACATCTTCCAGGAATTCAAAGGCACCGGAAACATGGAGATGGTCCTCAGCCGCGATCTGGCGAACCTGCGGATCTGGCCCGCGCTAGACCTTGCACAGTCAGGGACACGCAAAGAGGAAAAACTGCTCGACCCGCAAACGCTCCGCAAAGTCTACATGCTGCGCCGGCAGCTTGACGGCCTTCCGCCCGACAAAAAAATGCTCACACTGCTCCAGCGAATGCAGCCGTACCGCGATTTGCGCTCCTTCCTGGCGAGCCTGCAAGCCGCCTGAGCCGCCAAGCCCCCGGAGCTGACTCGATGATTATCGGAATCCTGTCAGACACACACGGCGCGGTCGCCCGCACCGCTGCGGCAATCGAGCTTCTAAAGCAACAGGGCGCAAAAGCCTTCGTGCATTGTGGCGATATCGGCGACCCTGCGGTTATCGAGCAGTTCGCGGGACTGCGGGCCTGGTTCGTCCGGGGCAACATGGACGATGTCAGCTCCCCACCGGGCCCACACCTTAAAACGCTGGAGCTGCCGGAGCCGCAGCCCGGACCGCTGCATCTGGAGCTATCCGGCCAGAGGCTGGTGGTTTTTCATGGCCATGAGCGCGATTTTGAAAAACTCACGCGATTGGCAGAAACAGGCCGGTTTGACGAATTGCAGAAAGCCGCAAAGACGCGTTACGTGCTTTTCGGCCACACGCACCGTGCATTCGACCGCCTCTTCGGATCGGTGCGCTTCTTGAACCCGGGCGCAGTTTGCCGTGCAAACCCGTGCACCGTCGCGACGCTGGACCTCCGGCAAGACCTGGTCCGGTTCTTTCCGCTGGACCAGAACCGCTGAAAATGTGAACCCTCAGCGCCACAGATATGTCAGAAGCACGAGCAAACCCAACAGAATCCGGTAAATCACAAACGGAGTGAAACGGTAGCGCTTGACGTAAGCCATAAAGGCCGCGACGACAACCAGCGCTGTCACGAAAGCAACAGCGCTGCCCAGGATGACAATTGCGGCGACTTCAGCGGTCAGCTCCGCCCGGTTTTTCCACAGCGTGTAGGCCGCCGCCCCGAGCATGGTCGGAATTGCCAGGTAGAAGGAGAATTCCGCCGAGACCCGCGGCGTCAGGCCCAAGACCATGCCGCCCATGATCGAAGCTCCGGACCGCGAAACGCCGGGCCACATGCTCAGACACTGAATCGTTCCGATCAGAAACGCCTGCCGCAGCGTCACGTCTTCAAGTTCCTGTGGGACCTGGCGGCGGCACTTGGCGTCGATGTACGCGATCGCCGCGGCACCGAGAATCAGCGCCGCGGCGACGGCCGGTGCGTTGTTTTCGAGCGGGTCAAAATGCCTTTTCAGCGGCAGCGCCAAACCAATCGTGGGAATCATCGCTGCAAGGAGCTTGCTGACAATGTGGTGTGACCAGCCCGACTGCGCCGGGGTAAAGGTGCGACGCCACAGCTCACGCCAGAAGTAAAGTACCACCGCCAGAATCGCGCCGAACTGACTGACCCACAACAACACACGCCACGGAGCCGTCCGGCCGTCCAGGCCGAAAGCCCGCTCCGCCAGAATCAGATGACCGGTGCTCGAAATCGGCAGAAACTCCGTCAAACCCTCGACGATCCCAAGCAGCACCGCGTAAACCGCATCCATCGGGGCTCCTTAGGTCCTGACTGGCAAGATCGAAAATGCCGGAACGCACCAGGAAAAAAGCCCGGCGCGGCAGATCAACTGGCCGAGCAGGTTCGCGTAAGCGCCCGCGACCAGGTCGTCCGCAACGATTCCCCAGCCGCCGGGCAAGCGCTCAACCCATCGGGCTGGCGGCGGCTTGACGATGTCCAGAACGCGAAACAGCAGAAACTGCCCGGCTGCCAAAAACAGCAGATCTCGGCCGCCGGCCGCAGGCAGAAACAGCAGTGCACCCAGTTGGCCCGCAAACTCATCCAGGACAAACTGCTGCGGGTCGGTGCTCCCGAACCTCAAGATCGCCCACCTTCCCCAGCGAACGCACAGGCCAACCGACGCCGCAAGAACAGCGCAAACTGCCACTTCCCGTACGAATGGTGCGAAGGCCAGACGGTCCGCAAGCTGCCGCCCGGCCAGCCAGACAAGTACCGCGACCAACGAACCCCACGAACCCGGTGCGGGCCGCAGGAATCCTGCCCCCAGCACCGTCACGCCGACGGTTCTTAATTTGTGAGCACCGGCAGTACTCAAGTCCCGCTACCCTGCTCCGGCTTGGGGGAGCTCGACGCCTCGCCCACCCCAGCCCCCATGGAGCGGGGCTCGCCGGCCGTCGCAAGCAGTCGCTGAGCTCGACGCAGGTACGTAACGATCGACAGCGCGGTGACCACAACCGTCAGCCAAATACAGCCGGTACGCAGCGGCTCCAACGCCGTCAAATTCCAGCCGAGCTGACCCAAAATCACGCAGACGGTCGCAGACTGGATGAACATCTTGACCTTGCCGGCAAGGGTAGCACCAAAATCGCGGCCCGCGCACTCGGCCTGCGCCCGCAGACCCGAGACAAGCAGCTCGCGAACCAGAATCACGATAACCATCCAGGGCCGCACCCCGCTGATGTTCTGGCCATCGCGGGCAAAGCCGTCACTTACGAAGAAGACGAACGCGGCACAAACCATCACCTTGTCGACAACCGGGTCCAGCACGCGACCTAGGCTGGTCACCTGGTCCAGCCAGCGGGCCAGCAGCCCGTCGATTACGTCGGTCAGTGCCGCCACCAGGAAAACCCAAAAGCTCGCGACCAGCAGCCAGCGAAGCTCCTGTTCCTTGTGGGCATCAAACTGCGACAGCAGCACGAAAAATGCCACGGCGAGCACCAGCCGCGCGAGCGTCACCTGATTGGGCAGACTCATGCGGCTCACCTTGATCCGAGGCCCCACCTTCCGGCTTCAGTGTAACCCGGCGCAGGAAGCCGCAACAGCCGGCCGCCAGCGGCATACGACGGGCTAGACCAGCCGGAATGCCTCGCGGATTTCGAGGATGTGGCCAACAGGGTCGGTTAGCAGAAGCCACTCGTCGACGCCGGTAAGGCCGTGATGGTGGGTGAACTGATGTCGGCGCGGATCGAGCCGCTTGATCAGCTCCCTGAGCGACGGGACGATGAGGGTACACCGCCGGCGCATAGGGTCGATGTGGGGGTCATGGCGGTATTCAAGGTACAAACCGCGCCGCGGATGACCCAGGCCCAGCCCGCCGGGGACTTGAGCTGCGGGCGGCCACGGCAACAGGCCGATCAGTTCGATGTAGAAGCTGCGCAGCTCGGCGAGGCGTTCTAGCGGTATCCCGACCCGCACTTCGCGAATGCTGTGAACCATGCACACCCACCCGCCGGCCGACGCTCCTGTTGCCATGCCCGAAAGAAATCTAACGTAACTCCGGTCCAGCCCCAAGGGTAGCCGCAGGCACTTCAGACTCCGGCGGAGGCAACCTTCTTGACCGCCTCCGGCAAGACCTCAAAAAGCCGGTCAAGGTCGGCACCGGTGTTAAACCTTCCCACCGAGAAACGGATCTGCCCCTGGGCAATGTAGGCGTCGATTCCCATGGCCTGCAACACATGTGACGGCTCCAGCGAGCCGCTAGTGCAGGCCGCACCGCTGGAAACGCAGATACCCGCTTCGCTCAGGAGCATGAGCAGCGCCTCGGAACTCACGCCCGGAAAGCAGGCGCAGGTCGTATTGGGAACGCGTGGCGCCTGGTCGCCCATGATCCGGGCATCAGGGAAATGCTGTCGAAGCCTCTGCTCAAGCTCATCGCGCAGGCGCGCAAGCTGTTGCCGCTCACGCTCGCCTTCGTCGGATAGAATCTGACAAGCCGTCCCCAAGCCGACGATTCCCGGGGCATTAAGCGTCCCGCCGCGGCGTTGACGCTCCTGCGAGCCGCCGACAATTAAGGGGCAAAAGGGCGTCCCACGACGAACGTAAAGCGCCCCGCAGCCCTTGGGCCCGTAGAACTTATGGGCGCTGAGCGAAAGCAGGCTGACGCCCAGCTCCTCCACGTTAATCGCGACCTTGCCTACGGCGTTGACCGCGTCGGTGTGGACGGGAATCCCGCGTGCCGCCGCCAGCCGACAGACCTCTTTCAGCGGAAAAATCACGCCGGTTTCGTTGTTTGCCAGCATGATTGATACGATCGCCGTGTCGTCGCGGAGGTTATGGGCCAAGTGCTCCAGATCAAGCCGCCCCTGCTCGTCCACCCGGACGCGTGTCACTTCATACCCCTCGCGCTCAAGTTGCTCCGCGGGACCCAGTATGGCATGATGCTCCACCGCGGAAATAACCACGTGCCGACGAGTGGGCCGGGCGCCAAGCACACCGCGAAGAGCGGCGTTGTCCGCCTCAGTGCCGCCGCTGGTAAAGATGATCTCGGTCTCACGTGCCCCGATCAGCCGGGCGACTTGGCTGCGGGCCTGCTCAACACAGGCGGCCACGCTGGCGCCAAACTGATGAGCACTGGAGGGATTCCCATAGCGCTCACTGAAAAAAGGCAGCATGGCCTCGAGAACCCGCGGATCGACGCGGGTCGAGGCGTTGTTGTCAAGATAAACAAGGGGCGTCATCGCAATTCTCCGTCCCTGGCAGCGTCGGGCAAAGTCAAGGCTAACCTTCGTCGGCCCTCCGGCCCTTCAATCCCCAAGCCATTTCCCGGCTTGGTCTTCTCATTGTATTCTCGTACCGTAGGCGGCACCGATCAGCCGGCCCGACCACCACACCGTGCTTATACTCACTGACGGTACTGGAGCGAGGGGCCATTGCGCCGGAAGATATCGGACGCTGACGCCGCCGCCCGCGGGCCGGAGCTGCGTCGCCGGCTCGAATACGACGACGCGCGCCTGCTTGCAGAATGCGAGGTCCACACCTTTCGGGCCCGGGGTCCCGGCGGACAGAAGCGAAACAAGACTTCCTCAGCGGTCCGGCTGCACCACCTGCCCAGCGGCTTGATCGTCAAAGCCGCCGAAAGCCGCTCGCAGCAGCAGAACAAAAGCCGGGCGCTGCGAAGGCTGCGGATAGCACTGGCGGCGTGCTTCCGGTGCCCACTGCCGGAGAAAGTTGTGTGGCCGCCAACCGTTCAGATCGCCGACGGCACACTGCGTTTGCGGCCTAGCAATCCGGCAGTGCCGCAAGTAATCGGGCTGATCCTGGATGCACTGGACCGACATGAGGGTCGCGTTGGGGCAGCGGCCGCCGCCCTGGGTATCAGCACTTCAAGCCTGGTGCGCTTTCTAAGCGAGCACCGGACCGCCTTGGCCGAGGCGCGCCGGCTGGCCGAACAGGCGGGTTGGCCCGCAATCCGAACATGAAATTTCGGACGGCGCGACTCAGCCGGCGCCCGCTGGCACGGCAAACGTCGCCGGTTACTATGCGGATTCGGCTGCAAAAAGGGCGCTCGCCCAGGAGATAAGTAAGTGGCTTTGCAGTACAACCGGCGAACGTGCTACTGTGGCGAAGTCGGAACCGAGCGGGTCGGACAGACCGTGCTGCTTGCCGGCTGGGTAGCCGCGCGGCGTGCTCTGGGTGGGCTGATCTTCATTGACTTGCGTGACCGAACGGGCATCGTTCAGCTCCAGTTCGACTCGCAAACCGACCCGCAAGCGCATGAGGTCGCCAGCCGGGTACGCAGCGAATACTGCATCGTGGTACGTGGGGAGGTGGCACCGCGCCCACCGGGACTGGTAAACCCCCGACTGCCAACCGGGGCAGTTGAGGTGCGGGTTCGCGAGATCGAGATTCTCTCGACATCCAAGACCCCGGTCTTCGAGCTGACCGACGAGATCGAGACCGCGGAAGAGACGCGTTTGCGGTACCGCTACCTAGACCTACGCCGCCGGCCGATGCGCGAGGCGCTCATCATGCGCCATCGCATCGCTAAGGCGATCCGCGACTACCTCGACGCGCAGGGCTTCATCGAGATCGAGACCCCCTTTCTGACCAAAAGCACGCCAGAAGGAGCGCGCGATTTCCTGGTCCCGTCACGGATTCAGCCGGGAAGCTTCTATGCGCTGCCGCAGTCCCCGCAACTGTTCAAACAGCTTCTGATGATCGGCGGGTTTGACAAGTACATGCAGATCGTGCGTTGCTTCCGCGACGAAGACCTGCGGGCCGACCGCCAGCCCGAGTTCACCCAGCTTGACCTGGAGATGTCCTTCGTGCAGCCGGAGGACGTGATGGCCGTGGTGGAGGGATGCCTCCAGCACGTGCTGCGGACCGTGCTTGGCCTGGAGGTCCCGGCACCCTTCCCGCGGATGAGCTACCGGCAGGCGATGGCCGAGTACGGCACCGATCGGCCCGATACGCGCTACGACCTGCGGATCCGCGAGGTCAGTGCGATTGCGGGCCGGACGGAGTTTGCGGTATTTCGGGAAGTACTGTCCGCAGGCGGCGTCGTGCGAGCGATCCGCGTGCCCGGCGGAGCCAGCATGACCCGACGCGAAACCGATACCCTCACCGAAGAGCTGCGCGGGATCGGGGCGCGCGGGCTGCCCCTGGTAAAGGTCGTAGTCGGCCAGGACGGAACACTCGAATTCCAAGGCGGCATAGCCAAATTCTTCAACCCGCAGACAACCGCGGAAATGATCGCCGCTACCGCAGCTCAGTCGGGCGATATGCTGTTCTTCGCGGCTGACAGCGAACCGAACGTCTGCAAGTTCCTGTCGTGGCTGCGCGGCGTAGTCGCCCAGCGGCGCGGATTGATCCCCGCCGGAGGCTGGGATTTCCTGTGGGTAGTCGACTTTCCGCTCTTCGAATACCACCCCGAGGACGGGCGCTTCTACTCGGTGCACCATCCATTCACCGCCCCGCTCGACGAAGACTTGCCACTGCTTTCCAGCGATCCGGGCCGCTGCCGGGCAAAAGCCTACGACATTGTGCTCAACGGCATAGAACTGGGTGGCGGCAGCATGCGCATTCACCGCAGCGAGATGCAGGAGCGGGTCTTTGAAATTCTGCAACTCTCACCACAGGAACGGCAGCTCAAGTTTGGTTTTCTGCTGGAGGCCCTTCAGTATGGCCCGCCCCCACACGGCGGGATCGCGCTGGGACTGGACCGACTGGTGATGCTGCTATCCGGGCGTGAAAGCATCCGCGATGTGATTCCGTTTCCCAAAACCGCCCGGGCAATCTGCCCGCTTACCGACGCGCCCAGCCCCGTCCTGCCGGAGCAGCTCTCGGAGCTGGGCTTGAAGCTGATCGAGCCGCGGCAATCCTAGCCAGCACCGGCACAGTTCAGTCGCTGCCGGAAGCCTCGCGGCGTCGGCCCCAAGGTGGAATGCCATAGAGCGTGCCCTCGGCGGTCATGCGACGCTCAGGCGTCAGGCGCATTTCCTCTTCAGTCCGCGGCTGGCCCGCGAGCGAACGATCCTGCTCAAAACGCCGCAGAATAATCTGCACGGCCTCGTCGACCTCGTCGGTGATCGAGCAAAGATCAAGATCGGGCGGCGAAATGGCGCAGTAGCAGCCGAGCATGATCTCGCGGAGCCAGTCGTGCAGCGGCCGCCAGAAAGTCGCACCAATCAGCACAATCGGCATAGGCCGCATCTTGGCGGTCTGAATCAAGGTCATCGACTCGAAGAACTCATCCATGGTGCCGAAGCCGCCGGGGAAACAGACGACCGCGACCGCATACTTGACGAACATGACCTTGCGGACGAAGAAATGGTGAAAATCAAGCGAGACAGTCTGGTAAGGATTTGATTCCTGCTCCTGCGGCAGCCAGATATTGAGGCCCACGCTTTCGCCCCCGGCCTCGAACGCACCCCGGTTGGCAGCTTCCATGATCCCGGGCCCCCCTCCGGTGATGACCGCAAACCCGGCACGCGCCAGCTTGCCACCCAGCTCGACGGCGCGCTGGTAGTCGATGCTATCAGGCGCAGCGCGTGACGAGCCGAAGACCGATACCGCCGGGCCGACGCGTGACAGCACGTCAATACCTTCTACAAACTCCGCCATAATGCGGAAAATGCGCCAGGTCTCTTCCGCCGCGGTGCGATATGTAAACTCGCCACCGGCCATGTCCGCACCCTTTCAAGTGATGAGCCGGCAGGTACCCACGCCACCTGCCGGCATCCATCCTGATGATAACTGTACCGTCAGCCGCGAGGAAACCGCTCCGGCCTCATGCTCCGCCGGTAAGCAGCTCCACGAACGGATCTATGTCGAAGCTGTTGACCGTGCCATCATCGTTTATGTCGGCGTTGGCAATGTCGCAGTCCGGGTAGATGTTGACGTAGCCCGCCGGATCCGTAAGGGCCAGCACGAACGGATCAATGTCAAACGCGTTTACCATTCCGTCACAGTTCAGGTCGCCCGGATGCTGACAGGCGCGCGTAGCCGACAGATCGGATTCCGTGAAGTCTGGAGGCACGCCGTTGCCGCGCGATAGCCCGGCGATAGCATCCAGAACGTCAATCCGCAACCAGGCAATGCTGATCGTCCCGTCGAAATATAGCTCGATCTGGAAGGTGTTCTGATTGGTCGTACCGTACTCGCGCACCTGATACCACGTAACCGCGACGTGGTCCGGCAGTTGCCTCCAACTGACCTGTCCGCCCGCGCCGGGATTCAGGTCATCAAAAAGCGCCGAAATCCGCGGCCGGTTGAAGTGATCCGCCAGCGTCTCGGTATAGTCGGTATCGCCGCTGTTGAAGGTAATGTAGCCATTACTTCCAACATAGAACCGGCTATAACCAATCCCATAGAGGTAGACTTGCACGCCGCCAGGCAGGTCTATCCCAGCGAAACTGTCGTCTGACAGGGCCAATACCGTTCCTCCCGCAGGATCAGTAGGCAGCGTTGTAATGGTTTCGCCGCAGGCACGGTAAAAGTCCGCGCCACCGCTGGGTGTGAAAATCAGCCTGAGATTATCCAGATCAAACGGATCGCCACTGCCGGTAAACTGCTCTGTGAAGTACTCCGGAAGACCAACGGTAGTGAAGCTGAAGGTTTGTGACCACTCTCCGGTACCGCAGGCGTTCAGACCGCGTACGTGCCAATAGTAGCGTCGATTAAGATCCAGGGTCACTGGCAGCGTGTGGCTGGTCAGCGTCAGCGTGGTCTGATAGCGCACAATGGTAAACGCCGGGTCTTCGGCGACCTCCAATTCGTACTCAGTCGCCTGAGTCGCCGGCTGCCAGCTTAGCGTCGGCCGTTGATCCACCCCGACCGCACCATTGGGCGGCGTAAGCAGCACCACCGCCGGCGGAATCGCATTGGCCAGATCCAGCTCGGCGCTGGTTGAGTGTGCGTAGTCCGGCGAGGTCCCGGTTACTTCCAGTATGTAGTGTCCCGGCGGTGCCGCGGCGGTGTTGCTCAGCGTGAGCTGGCTGGTAAACGGGGGCGGAACCGAGTTTACGCTGAACTCCGCAACCGTTCCGGCCGGCTGCCCAGAGAGCGTGAGCGTCACCGGCCGAGAATAACCAAGCAGCTGCTCCACACTCACCACGTACACGGCGTCCGCCGGAGCGCAGACCGCCTGTGCTGCCGGAGTCACGCTCACCGAAAAGTCCGCCCACAGACATGGCCCAGCCGCCGAAAGATCGGTCTCTTCGAAATCCCCCGGTATTCCGCCGCCAGCCGAGATGCCCACCAGAGCGTCGTTCACGTCGATGCGCAGCCAGGTGATATGGATCTTGCCATCGTAAAACATTTCCACCTGGAAAGTGTTCTGGTTGGTCGTACCGTACTCGGGCACGTTCAGCCAGGTAACCGCCACGCGGTCATCCAGCACACGATAGCTCACCTGTCCGCCCGCGCCCGGGTTCAAATCGTCAAAAAGCGCGGAAATCCGCGGTCGGTCAAAGTGCGCGCCAAACGACTCGTTGTAGCCGCTGTCGCCACTGGTGAAGGTAATATACCCATTGCTGCCCACATACATCGTGGTATACGCAACACCATAGAGCTGGACCGGCGTAGCCAGCGTAACTGCCACCGAAGTGTCGTCCCCGAGCGTCAGGACCGTGCCGCCCGTTGGGTCCGTAGGCAGCGCGCTGGCCGGCAAGCCGCACAGCGCATAGTAGTCATATGAGCCGTCCGGCAACAGCGCAATGGTAAAGTTGTCCAGATCGAAGCTGTTAGCACCGCCGGTGAAAAGCTGCGTGAAATAGTCCGACTGCTCCACCGTAGTAAACGAGAAGGGCATCCCGAAAACCCCCTCGCCACAGCCATTCACAGCCCGAACCCGCCAGTAGTACACCGTCGCGGGGTCAAGATAGACGCTCAGAGCATGCTGGCTCTGGCTACTGACCGCGCTGTAAACAACCTGGTTAAACTGCGGATCGGCCGCCACCTGCACGTCGTAGCGCAGCGCCGCCGGCACCGGTTCCCAGACCAGCATAGGCCGACGCGGAATCTGGGTCGCTCCGTCCGGAGGACTCACCGGCACAACCGGCCCCGGCGCGGCATCCGAAACATTAAGCTGAGCCGGCATCGCACGCTGCATACTCTGCGCGGTAGCGCTGATTACCAGATCATACTGGCCTGCCGGTACGCCCAGCAGCCCGCTGACCGTCAGGACGCTTGTAAACGGCGGCGGGACCTGGTTGCTGCTGAACTCCGCGACGCTCCCGGGCGGCAGACCCGTCACTTCCAGCGTCACCGGCTCGGCGAAACCGCCGGTCGGCAAAACCTCAACGGTGTATGTGGTCTGGTCCTGCGTCAGCGAGCAGATATCCCGGTAGGGCGGCTGGACCGAGGCCGTAAAACCATACGGCCGCGGCAGCAGCAGCGACGGATCGCCAAACAAGACAAACATCTCGAACATGTTACGCTTGACGTCCAGGTCAAAATCGGGATCCGCCACGAAACGATACATGCCGGCCTGCCACGCCGGACCGACTTCCCAGATATCATCAACGAAAAACGACTGCCAGAAATACTTCTCTACGCGCCGTGACGATTCCCAGGCGGTGCCTCCGTAGTAAATGAAGGTCGAAGCCGAAATATAAGCGGCTGCTCCCCTGTTGGCCACGCGAATCCAGGTCTCGCCGAAGCATTCTGAACTCGTATATGCCGCGGTGTTGCAGGAAAAGCCAAAAACCAGTCCGTACAGTCCGGTGTTGGACAGCGCGCTGACGTTAGCCTGATTGAAAAACGGACTTGACCAGCCGCCGGAGCCGCTGTGGCCGAAGTAGTTCACCCACAAGCACCCGTTGTTGACTGCGTTAGTGATGTCCTGGGTACCCCCGCCCTGCGATGCATAAATGCGAATGGGCACATACTCGGCAGGCTCAAGATACGTGCTGATCACCCAATCATGCAGTTGCTCGGCCTGAGCGCTGGGATCGCTGGTTGCCAAAAAGGCCGCCCGGCGTACGTAGTCGGGGTCCGGAAAATTGCCCGCCTCCACGAACAACGTCTTGTCGACAATCGCCTGGAGCTGGTCAACGTTTGCCACCGAGAAGCGTCCAATGGCGATATCCGGGTACCAGTCGTCGCCGGGATCCATGCAGGCATAGGGCAGATCGGTCGGCGCGTGCTTGGAGCCGCCGCCGGTCCAATGCGGAACGGCCGGCGTATCACCAACGATGAGTATGTAGTGCGGAGCGTTCGGGGTTTCCCACAGGGAAAGAATATAAGCCTTGATTTCTTCCTTAGTGGCTCCCGGCGGCACCACGTAGGTCAGCACATTGAAGCCCTGAGAAGCTTTGGCTGCCGCAAACTGCGCCAGAGGTGCCGTCTGGCTGAACTCCTGCGCGGTGACAATAAGGTAGTTTCCGGTTCGGGCCCAGGACTCGACCGCAACAGCTATAGACAAGCTCACCAGCAAGCACTTGATAAGCGAAAGACTCGTGGCTTTGGACATGACCGCACTCCTGCCGCATCTGGAGGCCGCGCGTACTGATCGCAGCCTCGCACTGTCCGCCCCCGTTAATACCCGCGCGTTCGAATCAGCCGCCGGTCAGCAGCTCCACGAACGGGTCGATGTCGAAGGCATTTAGTACGCCGTCGCCGTTGATATCCGCCAGGTTGATGTCGCAGGCCGGGTACGCGTTTGTGTAGCCGGCCGGGTCGGTAAGCGCCAGTACGAATGGATCGATATCGAACGCGTTGACGGCGCTGTCGCAGTTAAGGTCGCCGACCATTATGTCCGGCACACCAATAATTTGAATATCGTCGATATTCCACCCGCAGAAGCGCCAGGACGAATCCGTCGGCCCCATGGTCCACCTCAGGTAGACGCTCGGCTGATGATCGGCGACGCTGGAGATATCCAGCTCCTGGTAAACCCACATACCGTCGGCGATTTGCGAGGTGTTCTCCCAGACCGTGGTCCAGGAGATTCCGTTGTTACTGACCCGCACGCGCGCACGATCATACGTCGGTTGTTCGACGCCCAGCCAGCGCCAGAAGGCGAGCCGTACGCCGCTGAGGCCACTGCAATCAAACGGCGTGCTGGTCAAGTGTCGTTCCGGCAGCGAGTTTTCGTAGTCACCATTGAGGTTGTAGCCGTAAACGTTCAATCCCGTGTGGCCGCTGGTGGGATCCGGGCAGCCGTATTCGCCGCCGCCGCCGGTGGGCCGACCAAAAGCCCACAATCCCTCTGTGGTCCATCCAGGGTTCGATTCCAGCGGCAAATCGTAAATTACGCGGGGCCCAAACGGCGTAATTGTAAAATCGCCGTCGGATATGTCCTCACCGGTTCGTCCCTCGGCGTCGTATGCGACGACCTTGATCCGGCAACGGCTCGAATTTCGTGGCGGAACGGTCCAACGGTAAACCCCGCTATTTGGCAACCCGGAAGCAACCGTGTAGGGGAAAGTAGCGCCGCCGTCGGTCGAAAGGTAAATGTCGATGGCAGTAACCCCGAGATCGTCGCGCGCCGTGTAACGGATGTCGTAGTCCTGGTTGCAAGTCCAGACCTCGCCGCCGTTGGGAGCTGTTACGCGGACAGTTGGGTCCGGCCCCTGCGGCATGGCTGGCAGATAAAGCGACGGGTCCCCGAAAAGAACGAACATCTCCAGCATGTTCCGCTTGATGGTGTTGCTGAAATATGGGTCTGCCAGGAATCGGTAAAGACCGGCCTTCCAAGCCGGCCCCACCTCCCAAATATTGTCCTCGAAGAATGACGCCCAGAAGTATTTCTCGAGACGTCGCGAGGATTCCCACGCGTTGCCGCCATAGTAAATGAAAGTGGAGGCCGATATGTACGCCGCAGCCCCCTTGTTAGCCGCCCGTACCCAGGTCTCGCCAAAGCACTCGGTGCTGCCCGGGAAAGCTGCGGTGTTGCAGGAAAACCCGAAGACCAGACCATACAACCCCGCATTGGACAGTGCGTTCACATCATTCTGCCTGAAGGACGGCGCCCACCAGCCGCTGGAGCTGCTGTGCCCGAAGTAGTTGACAAACAAACAGCCCTGATTAACGGCGTTGGTAACCATCTGAGTGTTGCCGCCCTGGGCAGCGTAGATGCGAATAGGATTGAAGCCCGCCGGCAGCAGGTAGTTGTTGATAACCCAGTCGTGCGTCTGTTCGGCCTGGGCGCTGGAATCGTCAGTGGCCAAAAACGCCGCACGCAAAACGTACGTTGGATCTGGGAACACGCCGCTCTCGACCGTCATGGTCTTATCGACCATCGCCTGTAACTGCGTGAGGTTACGAACGGGGAAGCGACCGACCGGAACCTCCGGGTACCAGTCGTCGCCGGGATCCATGCAGCCGTAGGGCAGATCGGTCGGCGCCCGCTTGTCGCCGCCCCCGGTAAAGTGAGGGATGGTTCCGGCGCCCGAGGTTGAACCGTCGCTATCGCCGACCAGCAGGATGTAATCGGGGGCATCGGGAGTACCCCAAAGACTCATAATGTAGTTCTTGATAGCAGTGTTAGTCGTTCCAGTGGGCACTGTGTAGACTCTAACAGTCAGCCCTTGCAGACTCTTGAAGTTTTTGAACTGTATCAGCGGGTCGCTGCTCGCGTAGTCGGGAGCGCTCACGATAAGGTAATTCCCTACTCGCGCCGCCGCGCTTGAGACCAGACAAATGACGACCAGGAACGTCAGGGCCAACCAGCCACCTGCTCGCAAATCCCGCATTGATGCGTCTCCTGTCCCCGGGGATCGAGTTCGAACCACATCCCGACTGTCACGGGTCCGACCTTCGAGTCGGACCGTCACACTCTCTTACCTTAACACACTTGGCGTCACGGGTGCAATCAACATCTTCCTGCCTCCAGTTCTCGGACCTTGGCAGCTTCACGGCAGGTGGCCGGACGGGGAGCCGCGCCGCCGGCAGGCACCCCTACCTAGCGAGTCCAACGCGGATTCGGTCAGCCGCCCGTAAGCAGCTCGACGAAGGGGTCGATATCGAACGCGTTGATTGAGCCGTCGCCATTGCAGTCGGCCAGCATCACATCGCAGCCCGGGTACTGCGCGTAATACTCCGGGTAGTTCGGCGGCGTGCTGGTCAGGGCAAGCACGAACCCGTCGATGTCGAAAGCGTTGGCGCGGCCGTCGCAGTTCAGATCACCCAGCGCCCAAGGCAGCTCGACCGGATAGCGGCCGCCGCGTACGTTCCGGCCGTGGTACGTCTTCCAGTCGCGGGCGGTCTTTTGATAGCTGGTGGGCAGGGTATACAGGTTGACGTATAGGGTCGTATCCAGGTAGCTAAGCGCGGCCAGCTCATAGCGTCCGTCGCCGTCGACGTCGCCAATGGTCGCGCCGTTCATGTAGGTAAATCCGACCGGTCGAAGCGGGAAGCCCGGCAGGTCGTTCCCTTCGGCATCGACGCCGAACAGGAAACCATAGTTGCCTTCGCGAATGTTGTAATCGGCGAAGATCTCAAGCATCCCGTCGCCGTCGATGTCAGCAACGGTAAGCGGGCCTTCGCTGCCCCCACCCAAAGCCGTAAAGTAGGGGAACCCGGGTTTGACGACCCCGTCGGCACTCCAGACCCAGAAGCTCTCGCCCCCGGCCCCGCGACCCGCCCAGCCGTCAATAATCTCCAGGGCCCCGTCGCCCTCCAGATCAGTTACCGTCGGCGGGCAGTAGGTCCAGTTCGGCATCAGTTGCGGCCAGCCGGAATACGGCGTGCCGTCGTGGTGGAAAACGTAGCAGCCAGCCGCTGAGCGGTGGGCTCCGACGACGATCTCCCGATCCCCGTCGCCGTCCAGATCAGCAAGGACCGCCGACTGATAGCTGAAATTCGCACCGGCGATCTGCCGCGGCCAGCCCGGCATCGGGCTCCCGTCGAGCCGAAGCAGGTACATGCTGTTGTACGAAAGCTGGAAGATTTCCATGGCCCCGTCGTTATCCACGTCCGCGACGGCAGTGGTACCAGTGGGCACGTGGTCAAGTGCTACCGGCCACGCCCCGCCCCATTCAGTGCCATCAAACCGCACGATATGCAGGTAACCGATGGGGTAAGCGCGCTCGGCAACCAGGATCTCCAGTTTCCCGTCACCGTCCAGGTCGTAAAGCGTTGGACTCGATTCAACATTGTTATTGTTGAAACTGCGCGGAAACCCCGGCAGCACCTGCCCGGTATTGCTGATCGCGTAAAGCCGGCCGCCGCTGGTCATGCCGCGGGTAGTCTGCACAATTTCGACTCGGCCATCACCATCCAGGTCCCCTACGCTGGGTGCATACTGCGGCCAGCCGATAGTCGTAACCGGAAAGCCCTGCACCGGCACCGCGGTGTGGTGCCAGGCGTACACCCGACTGTCCGTATTGGCCACGACGATTTCCAGATCGCCGTCCCCGTCCAGATCCGCCAGCACCGCCCCGCGCGTCGGCTTGAACGTGGGGTTCGTAGCCAGCGAGATGGGCCAACCCGGCATCTGCGGCGGCACCGGGCCCCCCGGACGACTCGCCGCAAACTCTGCCTCATATGCCGTAACGATGAGCGCGCCGGCCACCGGCTCGGCATTGCCGGTAAGTGACGCAGACCAAACGTGCTGTCCCGCCAAAACCGGCACACCCAGCCCCACAACCACCAGCGCTAACGTCGACAGGAGCCGTTTCATCGCTTCTTTCCTCCTTTCTTCGTCCTGACGCAGAAGCGCCTCCGCACCAATCGCCCCGACTTAAAATCACGCTACCGCGCCGGCGTACCCGGAGTCAATCCGCAAATCCAGCCCACACGCCGACAGACTGACCCGTGCAACCGCCTCCCACAGCCCGCTCAATCATCCGGCACAAACGCGTCGGGCAGGTACTCGATAGATGGAGTGCCGTTTTCGGGCCAGACAACGGCTACCACATCGAACCGGCAGGCTCGGTCCTCCCACCCCCGCTGCCGCAGGAAGAACCGGGCACTGCGGAACAGCCGGCGCTGCTTGGCAGACCGGACAGCCTCCTGTGGGTCTGCCAAGTCGGCACTTCGTCGGGCCTTCACCTCGACAAATACGATGGTGTCCCCCTGACGCATGACAAGGTCAATTTCTCCCAGGGGCGTGGAGAATCGGCGGGCAACGGTCTTCAGCCCCGCCCGTCGCAGGAATTTTTCGGCTAATTCCTCTGCCTGTCGCCCGAGCTGGTGGCGTGGATCGTTCACGCCCGGTCAAGCCTTGCTGGCGGCTACCTCGGCGGTGTCAGCAGCCTCTTTGGCGGCCGCGGCGCCCCTGGCTTCCCGCTCCGCACGCGCCTTAGCAGCTTTGGCCTCCATCGCCGCTTTCTTGGCCTCGGCCGACACACGCCGCTCACGCAGCTTGCGGGCCTTGCCGACGCGCTGACGCAGGTAGTACAGCTTGCACCGCCGAATCTTTCCGCGACGGACAGTCGCGATGCGCACCACCTTCGATGAATGGATCGGGAAAGTGCGTTCAACCCCCTCGTCGCCGACCAGCCGCCGAACGGTGAACATTTCGCTCAATCCCGTACCCCGACGTGCGATCACCGTTCCTTCAAAGTCCTGGAGGCGCTCCTTTCCACCTTCCACAATCTTGATGGTGACGCGGACGGTGTCGCCGATACCGAAGTGCAGCTCTTCGGGTCGGCGGTAAGACTTTTCAGCAACCTCAAACAGCGGATGTCTCATGAGCGCCTCACTTTCCAGCATCAACTACACAGACCGGCTGCCAGGCTGCGTGGCTGGGCCTGAAGGGTCAGCAAACCGCACCGTCGAGTGTTGGCCTCGGCCCTCCCGTATGCCTGCCCCGCCCACGCGCCGCCGTCGGGTGACACCAACAAATCGGGCCGCCGGGCGCGGGTGCGCCTTTCGGCCTCAGCACGCCGCCAAGCTTCAATTTCGGCATGGTTGCCCGACAACAGCACCTCAGGAACGCTCAGCCCACGGAAAACGCGCGGACGCGTGTACTGCGGACAATCAAGCAGGTGTCCCTGGAAACTGTCACGCCCCGCCGCTTCGGGGTTTCCCAGCGCCCCCGGCAAAAGCCGCACCACGCAATCAATGATGGCCAGCGCCGCAATCTCCCCGCCTGTCAGCACGAAATCCCCCAGGCTCACCTCTTCCGGCTTCAGCAGCTCAATCAGTCGCTCGTCAAAGCCCTCGTACCGACCGCAGATCAGCAGGAGCCGGGGCAGTTGCGCAAAACGCGCCGCCATCTGCTGGTTAAAAACGCGGCCCTGCGGCGTCAGCATAACCCGCAGGGCCGGACGCGGATCAAGCCCTTCAATCGCCTGAACCGCATCGAACACCGGCTGACACATCAGGACCATGCCCGGACCGCCCCCGAACGGCCGGTCATCAACCTTGCGGTGCGGATCCTTCGAGTAGTCGCGAAGCTGGTGGAGGTGAACCTCAGCAATGCCCGCCTGCAGGGCGCGCCCGACGATGCTCGCCGCCAGATACGGCTGCATCACCTCCGGGAACAGCGTCAGAACGTCGATACGCATCGCCGAACACAGCCATCGGCCGGGCCTGGCCTACCTTCCCAAGATTCCGTGTCTGCACAGCAGATGCCGCACAGTGTCCGTCGGCTGAGCACCAACACTCAGCCAGTAGCGGATGCGCTCGGCATTCAGCTTGACCTGCGCCTGCGGGTCGGGATGGGTCGGATCGTAGTGACCGAGTTCTTCGAGCACCCGCCCGTCGCGCTTGTTGCGCGATTCCATCGCCGCCACGCGGAAGCAGGGCTTGTGACGACGGCCCAGGCGCTTCAGTCGCAGTTTCACGGCCATAACTTCCTCCGCTCCGGCCGCCCGCGCTCATCTGCCTGCGTGAGGCGCTCCCAAGCGGACCGGAAAAACGAAAGTATATTCAGGTAGTGTGCAGATGCCAAGGGCCACGCCCGGCCTGCTGTCAGCGCGTTCCGCCGGCAGGCCAGCCAGTCGACCGCGTCGCCGTCAGCTCCTGATCCGCTAAGCCTGCAACCTTGCGGGCAAACTGCACAAAGTCGCGCGCCCGGTCCCACCAGGAGTTTGCACGCGCAAAAGCCATCCGGGCCGCCGTATCCAGCGGCTCGTGCGACAGCATCGCACGCAGACAAGCTACCGTCTCACCAGGAGTGCGGGCCACTTCCACAAAGCCGGCGAAAACGTCCACATCCGCGATCGGCGTGGTTACCACACGCTTGCCCAGCGCCAGATACTCGTAAATCTTCGTCGGATTGCACGCCGCCGAAATCGGCCCCGCACGAAACGGCACCCAGCAAACGTCAAAAGCCTGCACGTACGCCGGCACCTGCGCGTATGGCCGGTAACCCAGAAGCCGGACGTTCCCCAAGCCGCCAAGCTTGCCGATGTCGCCGCGCCGATCGTGCGGCCCGACAAAGACAAAGTCGCACTCGGACAGAACACGTGCCGTCCGGGCAATCAGCTCGCAGTCGACCCACTCGTAAAGCGCACCCACAAAGCCGATGACGCGCCGCCCGGTGTCTGGCAGGTCAGCCGGCCTCGGCAACTGCCGGGCTGCGCGTGCAAAGCCCTCTGCGTCCACGCCGTTTCGGATCAACGCGATCGGCAACTCCGGCCGACGCTGCTGCAAGCGCTGCCGAAGGCTCTCAGCGACGACCACTGCCCCTTGGACCCGCGCGACCAGCCTATCTTCCCAAGCGCAGAACAGCTCCACCAGCCGCGGATCAGGGACATGAACCATCGGGTCGTCAATGCAATCGTAAATCACCGCGCGAAACGGGAGCTCCTCAAGCCATGGCGCCCAAGCCGGGGAGACCACGATCCCGACCGCCTCCTCCCAGTTCACCACCCGGTCGAGCTGACGCCGAAGCAGTCGCGCTTTTCTGCAAGTTGCCTTTGCACGCCAGCCCGAAGGCCAAATGCCTGACCAGTGGACCGGAAGCGTTGGCTTCGGACGAACGACCGGCAAGCTATCGCGCGGCCGCCAGCGTGCTGTGAGCCGCTCCCACAACGTCCTATAAGATGGGACCTGCACAAACGTTGCGGGTTGCCCGGCGCGAACCCACGCTTCGGTAAGGGCGCGGCTGCGACCGCCCAGCGGGAAGTTCCAAGTCACTGCCGACAGCAGGACCAGATGCATATGCTACCTGCCGGCTTTACCTGCTGCCAGGGCGGCGAATTCAGCACGCCATGCCTGCGGACTAAAGTGGCCGGCGGTAACCGGCCGTCCCGGCCGGAGCCGTTTCCGTCCGCCCAGCTTCCGATATCGGCCGCCCGCGTTCGTCGTAAGCGTTGAAATTGAATACGTACTCCCACCAGTTGTTCAGACGCCCATCTGGATTGACGCCGGGAGCCTTCGCTAAGTGCTTGAACCACCAGCACATATAGTTGCGATGGTAGTCCGGCTGACCTCGGGCGTCCTTGTAAGGATCGCGCCAGTGCTCGCAGTTCAGCCGTTCCTTTAACCCACGTAGATCCGGATAGTTAAGCCAATCCGGCGCTGTGCTCTCCACCATCCGCGGATTGGCGTAGTCGTAATCCCGCTCGCCGTTAGGCGGATAGTGGCACGTTCCAACGGCCGCAGTCCCTGACTGCGCTGCATTGGCGGCAAAGCGCGCCCAGTTCGTCGTAAGCTGGTCAGCCTGCCAGCCTCCGTAAATCCGGCTCAGCGTCGCTTCAGTCCGGTGACACAGATCATGAAGCATCTCAGCAACGCCACGCTCGACGTTGAATCCCATGATCACGAATCGGCGGTTGCACGGAACGTCGGCGTAGGCCTGGCCGTTAACCTCGAACGCACCGCGGCCGGCCATTGCCGACTCCCAGTAGCCGGCGTAGGGCATCCCCATCATCCAGACCTCGTCAATCTCGTGCGACTCAACCCGCGGAATGAGCCCAAACTCGTTGATCATGTGCGGATAGTCCAGCCCGTCGGGCTGATGCCAGCAAGGGTTATTCACCGTTCCGCCGCGAAGGCACGCCATGTACGTTTCTGGCGTATAAACGAAGCCATCGACCTTTTTCTGAAACCGCCGAACGATAAGCCATTCGACGACGTGATACTGGATGAGGCCGCCGCTGGCATCGCACACGTCCTGCATGTAACCCGCAGCGAGCTGGCGCGGATCGTTCCAGCCGGCCACCTCGCGCAGACTGCGCGCCTGAGTGCCAGGATCGCCAGGCGAGTGCAATTCCGGCGGAATCAGCGGGTCGAATTCGAGTACCAGAACGTTCACCCGCAGCGGCTTCTGCCCATGCGCAATCTCCGCAGGTGGCTTCACGCGCGGCAACAGATCATCCGGTAGTTGCTCGATCTCACCCGATGCCGGCGACGGTGCAGCCAAACTTGCCAAGACCGTCAAGAAACCCGCCAGATGCGTAAGTCGCATAGTCATGTTGCTCCCCAAAACACCTGTTCCCTGCCTGAATCGAAGGCAACAAAGATAATGGCGAACGTTAGCCGAGGCTTCGACTTGCGTCGACTGCTGTCGGCGTTTCAGCGGACCGGCGGCCAGGCGAACTGAAAAACGTGCAGTCGAGCACCTCTGGGAACCTCGATTGTCTGCCGCCCACGCAAGCTGCCAGCAATATTGCGATGTTTGTCGAGTATCTCCACGACGCCGTCGTTGCCTTCGCGTTCAAATCCCGGACCGGTTTCGATAAGGAAATAGTCCGGGCGCAGACGAACAATGCTGCGGGCAAGCTGCTCAGCCTGCTCGGGGATTTCGTACCAGGGGATCCAGCGTGCACCGGCGTAAAAGGCCACGCGACGCAGGCTGGAGCCGCTCATGACTGTTTTGCCCGGCAAAGCCGGATCGCACTGCAAAAGGTAGCCAGCTACGTCAGGCAGATACCGATCGCCAGCATTTGGCAGCCGGAGCGAATAGGCAACAAGCGGCGCCAGCAGAGCCACAAAAACCGCCCCGACCGCCGCTCGAGGCCAGCGACCGGCTCTGGCCAGGGCGACCAGCCGGGCAAGCACCAGCGCCGAAAACGGCGTCAGCAGCATGACGACTACCAGCAGGTGGCGCGGCGCCAAATACTGCTCTTTGCCAAGCAACAGCAGCGTAAGCAGGATGTGCCCCGTCAGGCAGACCGACAGGCCGCTAAAAGGCGTGCGCAGCAACTTGTGGCGCCACTTCAGTAGCCCCGGAACCGCCAGCAGCGGCACGACCACCCGACCTGCGCGGAGTAGCTCATACAAAAGCCAGGGCAAAACGCCGTACCAGGGCAGGTCCAGAAGCTCCAGGCGCGCAAATGTTAGCGTTGTCGGCGGCCGAGCCGGCGCGCACGGGAACTGTCCGGGCCGGTCCGAAGCCACAAACATGGACCGCAACAGCTCGAACGGATCCTTTTTGGGCGAAAGCCGGCCGGTGATGGCCCAATATGGCGCAGCGCAGGCGACAAAAAAGCCCAAAACCAGCAGGCTGCGCGTCAGGCGCGCACGCAGCCGGAGCAACGGTTCGAGCAGGCTCCCGATGCACCCGGCCAGAGCCACGACCGCCCCTTCAGGCCTGGTCAAAAAAGCGGCACCTGCGGCTAGGCCGGAGCCTGCTGCCGCAAAAAGACTGTTCAGATGCAGTAAGCCGATCACGCCCGCCAGGTAAAACGCCAGATGCAGTTGATCTGACATCGCTTCCGCTGACAGGGCGACATTCAGCGGCAGCAATGCCGCAAGCAGCATGGCGCAGCAGCCTGCCAGGGACGCGTCTGCTGAGGGCTCCAGACGCCGGGCGACGCGTCGGGTCAAAACCCCGGTAAGCAAGACCACCGTCAGCCCGGCCACTAACGAGACGACTTGGCCGCTGCGCTGCCAGGTCATCGGGCTGTCTGGAGCCCCCAGTTGTCGTGCCAGGCGTTGCACCCCCAGTAGCAGTATAGGAAACAGCGGGTGCTGACGCGTGGTCGGCTCTTTAAGGTAGTGGATGCCGCGCTGGCCCAGGTCGCGTGCATACTCGCAGAAATTGACGCTGTCACGCGCCAGACAGGGAAGCACCCAGGCCACCACAATGCGCCAGGCCGCTGCCAGCAGAAGGATTGCAGCCGCAATGCGCCCATAGCGCAACCGCGTTGTGGACGCGGTGCATGTTTGTAGGCCGAAGCTGCTCACTGCGGCGGGGATTATACGTCCGGATCGCAACCGCCGGCGCAAGCTGCGCTATGGTGCAGGTTCCAGGCGCAGATAGTCCAGCCCGAACATGTACTTGCACAGCGCTTTTTCGTTAGCGCCCAGAATTTCGATGGCCAAGCGGTTCTCGCCGGCGGCAAGCTCGAACTCACCCAAAACCAGTTCTTGGGCAGGACTGACGCGCTCGGCGTAGAGGTCGAGCGCTTCGACGGCAACCTGGTCGTTCACGGCGAGCCTGACGATTGCGTAGTCAGGCGCGCGGACGCACCGGGCATAGACGCGATACCGGCCCTTTTGCGCGGGAACAAACCCCAGTACGAGCCGCTGGCCCGGCCGGGCATCCTGCCACCACAACTGCTGATCGTTGCTACAGCCGTCCAGCTCCTGTGGGCCGACTCGACCCGCATGCTCGATAACCCGCAGGTCCTCGCCTTCCAGCGCAGCCTCGACCCGCTTAGCCACATAAGGCGCTAGCAGCACTGGCGGCGGTAATTCAACCGCAAGCACCTGGCGCGACGCGGTCGCACCCGGCCGCGCGTACCAGTAAGTTACCACCGACATCGCCGGAACTACCCCCTCCCACCAGTGCCACAGCTCCATGTCGAACCGCAGGCTTTTCTGGAACGGAATGCGGTCGAGAATGTGCCAGCGGTTTATCGCCGTGTGTCCATAATTGCCCGGACCGTCGCAGCGCGGCTGGTTGTGGTAAGCGTGCGAGAAACGCTCCGGACTGGCCCAGGCATAGCCGTAGTAGTCTTCGGTTCCGGTCCCGAAATGACTCGGGAATTCTTCCCCGTCGACGTAGATTTTTTCATCGCCCTCGCCCCACCAGGCCTTGACCGGGTTGGCGATTGTAAATGCCGCGCCCACAAAGACGCCGGTGCCGGTTATATCCGCGTAGTTCCAGTCCTGCATGGGGCGCGTGGGCACGTCGCGAGACTCACGCCAACAGGCCCAGAAATGCATTGATCGCTCGCCCCAGGTGTAGGACCCGTGAACCAGGCTGCCTTCGACCTGAACCGACCGGCTGCCAAGGTTGACAATCTCCAGCCGCGCTTGCCGCGCAAAAGGCATTATCCAGTGCGACCACATTTGGCCGTCGCTAGAGACCCCCATGGGCAGCGAGTCGTAGGGATTCACCCCCGGGGCGGCGCCGAAAAAGTCACCCACCGGTACCTCCGCAGTAAGCTCACCATCAAAGGTCAGCCTCAAGACCGTCTGACGCAGTGCCGCAGCACGGTCCTCCATGCGCGACGTTGCGTTGTCCTGCGCAAGCGCCAGACGAACGGTGAGCTCGCTGATCGCTGCCGGGCCGGTCAGCTCGACGACTTCTCTTTCGCCCGGATTCAGCGCGCGCTCGAACGCTACCTGCCGCGGCTGGCTTCCCGGAGCCGGCTTGCCCAGCGAGCCGGCAAAAGCCAGCCGTGCCGCGACGCGGTAGATCTCCGGCGCCAGCCGCTCAAGCTGAGAACACCTGAACGTCTCGACACGCGTGTCCGAAGGGTAGGTGCGGTAATTCACGTGGTAGTAAAACCCGCCCTCGTCGCTGGTAACCAGACAGTGTCGGGCGTACGGGATCGGTAGGTAGCAGTTCCAGCCGGAAGCCGCGGTGTGTGCGATCGGCGGCGGAACTCCGGGCACTTTGCCGCTCAGCAGATCCGCCATGCGGACCTCAAGCGCCGGCTCAGACTCATGATCAAGATAGATGCGCAGGGTACCCTTGGGGTTTGCCGACCAGATGCGCACGATCGCTCCGGGGCCCTCGGCGTCCATCAGGACATACTCTTTGCGGCCGGCGCGCTCCTCCACGCGCAGATAATTCCCGCAGTCAGCATTTGCGAACCAGTCGGCATCCGGAGCCTGGGAAGCCCGGTCGTAGCTGGAAAATTGCCGGCAGGTAAAAAACGGAGCCGGAAACTCAGCCAACGCGGCCAGGTCCGCCATTTCGTCCAGCAGGCTGCGCATTGAGACCGCCGGCGCGCCGAATGCGCTAGCCAGCAAAGCTGCATGCAGCAAAATCGGAACCCTACAGTGGACGCGCATACTGATCACCTCCTGCTTTGAAAACCAATTCTCTTGGCTTGTCGGCCTACAAGGCAACAGCCCGGCATCAAGCTCAGCTCCCTGCCCAGACCAACACCCAGGCCGCCAGCAGCGCCGCGACGCTGAGCAGCACGGTCGCGAGTATTTGGCGCCGACGGCGGCGCAGACGCCAGCGGTCCCAGCACGATAAGACGCGCTGGAACAGCTCGTCAGTATTCTGCGGCAAGCGCAAGAAGTTGACGCGCACTCCGCCGGCGCGCCAGGCTGCAAAGTTCACCTGGCCATCCCACACCGCCTCAAGCAGGTCCTCGGGCGACACGAACACAACTTCGCCGACCCTGCCACTGCGAACGGCCCGATCCAAATCATCCAGCTCACGGCAGCGAAAGATCGTCGCCGCGTCGCTGCGACTAGCAAGATACCCGGCCAGCTCCGACGCATACGGATCGTCCGGGTCGCAAACGGCTGCCAGCCGGCCCGCGTTGGATTCAGAACTCATCATCCCGACCCGTACCGAATCCAGATGTTCAGTGTCAGCAACACCAGACCGATCAGCCCCAACACCCCAGCGTAGGGGAAGATGCTGGCGCCGACCAGCCAGGCCGGCCCTTCGCTACGCACGAACGGCCGAACCGCCAGCAGCACCAGTATTCCTCCGGCATGCAGCCCGAAAGGAAGCCACAGCGACCCGCTCCAGACGAAACTGGCGCAGAGCAAAACGCCCAGAAGCAAGTGGCCGGGAAAGGTCCAATAGCGCTTAACCCGACGCACGTAGTGAGCCGCCGCGAAAATTACCGAGCCGAGCGCCACGGCTGCAAGCGCGGGCAGGTCTTGCAGCAGGCCCGCTAGCAACACTCCGCGAAAAAGCAGTTCCTCAACACCGGCCGCAAAGACCGCTGTAAACGGAACCCCGGCCAGCCGCAGCAGCAGACGGCGCCGGTCATGTCGCACGGCAAAGCTGGCCGCCCCGCTGGCCGCCCAGGCCGCATAGAGAAGCGTCAGGTACAGAACGGCAGCGGCGGCACCGGTAACGAACGCAGCGGCCGGCGGGCCCGATGGCAGGAGCCGCGCATAATACGTCACCGGCGACTGGCCTCGAAGCAGCGGATAACCCGCCAAAACCGCCACAAACGCAACGTTCGCAAGCAGGCGCTGCGTGGCCTGGTAGCGTGCCGATAGGTCGCGCCAGTCCAGGCG
>Ga0185342_1000194_pt1 | contig 33898 bp, 27 predicted proteins | sample ConPoolayeEmetaG_FD_128045 | JGI IMG/M metagenome (GOLD analysis project Ga0185342, IMG submission 128045) | Hot spring microbial mat communities from California, USA to study Microbial Dark Matter (Phase II) - Cone Pool mat layer E metaG... ... | reverse complement strand
GCTACCAACAACTATTTATATACCATACTTTCAAATAAACTTTCTGGCGATTCATCCCCACGACTAAAGTCGGGGGCTTTCTCGCCAAGGTTTTGTAATCCATTTTCTCTTGCAACTTTTTGTCCAACTTTAAACACTTCTGACATTCTGACCCCTGGCTTAACTTTTTCTAAGGCTGCGTTGTGCGCCTTCATTAATGCGTCGTGAACTTTTATTTGCTTGGATGTAGCCTTTTTCACAACGAAGGTCCTTCCAATATCTGAACCATACCCTCTATAATCAGCACCCACATCAAATTTGACTAGGTCTCCCACCTTCGCAGCGTTCTTGCGGGGAAAATACGTGGGAGAAAAAAATTCACCAATGTTGATGATGGTGTGCCTATACCCTGTGCTTCTCACATCTTCAATGACAGACTTCTGGAAACGTTTAACAAGTTCTTCCTCAGTAGCCCCCATAACAGGTTGCTCAACTGTTTTGATGATAGCCTTCTCAGCTATCTCTGCGGCGTTACGCAGATTAATAATTTCCCCCTCAGTTTTAACCCTTCTAGCTTCATAGAAAACAGATGCGCAATCCAAAAATTTGGCCTTGGGAAATTTTCCTTTCAATAAGTCCCATATTAAGCCCTGAACAAAGAGAGTTTCAACCCCGATTTTTCCCTCTAATAAACTCAAATCCTTCAAGGCTTCTTCCAACAAGTTCACTATATCCATGGGATTTATAGATTCTCCCTTACGCTCTAACCCCGCCTTCTCAACAGTTTCTTCTCCCCTGTCAATATCCACCCACATGGGATAGGTTCGAATGTCCTTTACAAAAGATTTACGCCGAATCTCTTCCTCCTCAAAATCGTTAATTATCATAACCGGATCATAACTCTCCACTGTTGGAACAACCACAATTGCCAAACCAGCAATTCTCCCTGTATAGAGAATGTAGCTGGGACATCCACTGCAGTAGTAAAAATTCTCGGGGCTTAAAGCTAACACCGCATCCAATCCGGCTTTTCCTGCAGCTTCACGCACCCTATCTAAAACTTTCATAATTACAGAACCTCCAATATTTGAATTAAAATGAAAAACTTTCAACTAATTTTTTCTGTTTTTAAAATTATTTTTTTACATTTTTCTATTTATTCAGAGTAACCACAATGGTACTGGCATTTATAAACGAACGGAGACTCTAATTCCTCTAATGTGTCTTGTTCCCATTTATAATATTTTGTTGGTAAAGACTAGATAGTGCACCTTTCCGCATTAGTTGCTATATTTTAGCCAATTCTTTTAGCAGCGACCTCACGTCGCTTACAGATTTTAGATTGTACTTTGCTCGTGACGGCCCTAAGCCTACTTTTATTGTGTATGCGTGTTCTGGAAGTGCGGCGAAGGTGTCCTCGTCTGTTAAATCGTCGCCTATTGCTATGATGAAGTCCCAGTTTCTTTTCGATAGCCAGCGTGATGTGGCAAGTCCTTTGTCTATTCCGGCGTTTTTGATTTCAATCACTTTGTTACCTTCTAAAACCCCAAGATTAAGACTGGCGGCAACATATAAAAGGTCGTCCTTTAACTGCCTCACATTCATTGCACCCATTTCAGGGTCTGCCTTCCGGTAGTGCCAAACAAGAGAAAATTCCTTCTCCTCTATGAAGGAACCAGGGGTTCTATCCGTGTACAGCTCCAGGTAGGGGCGGATTGTTTTTTTCCAATCATTTTTCAAGGGTTTTATGATCTCCCATGGTTTTGCCTTATCCTTCACCCAAACTCCATGCTCAGCAGTTAAGCCCACATTGAGGCTGCCGAACCAGCTTTCTAGTGTGCCTCTCTCCCTTCCGCTTATTAGTATTACTTCATTCTTGGAATCTTGGACTAGTGTTCTAAGTAGATTTAGGATTTCCTCATCCGGTTTTGCGTCTTGGGGTCTTGGAGCAAATGGGATGAGGGTGCCATCATAATCCAACAAAATTAAGCGATTATTACTTTTAACGTAATCCTCAATTATTTTTTTCCTGTCACCATTTGTTAATATTTTGGCGTTTAGTTCCTTTTGTAGGCTTTTAATGTTGTTTAACCTCTCCATGAATTCGTTCACCCACCTTACAATGTCGTAGCGGCGTAGTCTGCTTTGCATATTTCTATTTCTCTCAATCTGTTCCTGCTCTGGCATTTCTAAAGCTTCTCTTATGGCTTCTGCGATCTCCTCTCTATTGTTTGGGTTTACTATGATTGCTTCGCTTAACTCTTTTGCGGCTCCGGTCATCTCGCTAAGAATCAGTACGCCTTTTCCATCAGTTTTTGTGGCAATAAATTCTTTGGATATTAGGTTCATTCCATCTCTGAGGGGTGTTACTAGGGCAACATCTGCAACTCGATACAGGCTGACTAGGGTATAAAAAGGCAAGGAACGATAAAGGTACCATACCGGCACCCAGCCTATTGTTCCATGGGTACCATTAATTCTACCGACGAGTTCGTCAACCTGCCTTTTTAACGTAATGTAGCTTTCTATCTCTGTTCGTGAAGGCACAGCAACCATAACCAGAGTAACCTTCTGCCTGTATTCTGGATGATTCGTCAAAAAGGTGTCAAATGCTTCCAATCTTTGAGGTATACCCTTAGTGTAGTCTAAACGGTCAATCGATAAAATTATTTTACGTTCCCCCACCTTTTTACGAATATTTCTGATTTCTCTCTGTACCTTAGGGTCACGTTCAATCCCAGCGAATTTCTCGTACTCTATCCCCATAGGGAAGGTTTCTACCCTTACCAAGCGGTTTTCTAGGGTGATCTGTCCCAGAGTATGTTCCAGTCCCAAAATCCGCCGAACACTAGATAAAAAGTATCTAACATAGTCGTAAGTGTGAAAACCTATGAGATCAGCCCCCAAGAGTCCCTTAACAATTTCATTGCGCCACGGAAGCAGATGAAACACTTCAAAGGAGGGGAAGGGGATGTGAAGGAAGAAGCCTATGGTCGCGTCTGGCAACTGGTTTCTTACCAGCTTTGGAAGCAGCATCAAATGATAGTCATGAATCCAAATTACATCCTCAGGCTGGGCGTTTTCAACAATTGCTTCACAAAAAGCCCTGTTCACTCTGACGTAAGACTCCCAGTACTCTTTGCTATATACGGTGAATTCTGGAAAGTAATGAAAAAGAGGCCAGATTGTTTCATTACAAAAGCCGTTATAGTAATTTTCAACATCTTCTTCTGACAGAAAAACTGGCGACAAGCCCTTCGTAGCCAGCCTTTCAAGAATCTCCTCCTTTTCCTCCTCCCCAAATTTATCTAATGTAATCCCCAGCCATCCAATCCACAAACTATCTCGCGACTTATGAACTGGCCCTAACCCGGTAACCAGCCCTCCAACACTAGACTGGAAACTCAATTTACCTCCTCTTTTCACAATGTTTACCGGCAATCTATTCGAAACTATTAACAATCTTGCCAAATCTAACCACATCCAACAATTAACAAACCTTTACCTAAAATCAACAAACCAATATCTAGTAAATTTTTGGTCAGTTTGAAGAGCTGCAGATAGGAAATATTTCATTAATTAATAGCTGCTGTATCTCTCCTCCTTCCATGGATCACCATGATTGTGATATCCGCGTTCTTCCCAAAATCCCCTCTTATCCTTCTCCATAAACTCCACACCTGTAACCCATTTCGCGCTTTTCCAGAAATACAGTCTAGGGACCACGAGTCTCACTGGGTAACCGTGGGCTGGTGTGATTGTTTCTCCATCGTGTTTAACGGCAAACAAGACGTCCGGCTGGAAGAAATCGCTGAGAGTCAGGTTAGTTGTGAACCCTCCAACCGAGTGAACCATAACGAATTTAGCTTCCGGAAGTATGTCAACAAGTTCTTTTATGACACTGGTGCTCACTCCCTCCCAGAGATTATTAAGTTTGGACCAGCCAGTAACACAGTGGACATCCGAAAACACCTTCACCATGGGAAGCGACATGAACTCTTCATAATTAAGAATTCGTTCTTTTCTCACTAAGCCCCAAATTCTAAATGTCCACTTTGAAACGTCTATTTCCGGTATCCTTCCGTAGTGAAGAACCGGCAATTTCTCTACAACCCTCTGACCCGGAGGAACCCTATTCTCCCTTTCAGTGTCAGGGCTTCTAATAACCCCTTTCTTCATAAACTACCCTCATGTAGAAAAGCTTCTTTTCTGTTTTTAGAGGACACATCCAAGTTTTAAAATCTTCTTATGGCCCTTTAAACAATTTACTTCATTTAGGCTCAGTCTCATCACTCCTTTTACAACTTTCGCGTCTCTTCTTGTTAACGTTTGTTTCTTCTGGTGTCAATTCAGACTTCCTAAAATTTAGGCGGGAAAACTCTCCCCTAAACATGACTTCTAATTGTGCCAAAAAGTAAGAATTAATCGAGGGGTTTGGAATGTAGGTTACACTACTTTTCTGAATCCTTCATATTGTATCATGCCTACAATTCCTGGAGACATTGTATAGCATCTAGCCATAGATACGTACTTGTCTGGAAGACTTCCCGAGAAGGGCACCATAATACATTTTTGGGTGTATACTCCTCGAAAGGCCTCCATAGGGTCATTTGAGTAGGTGGACTCTACCTTAAACAGGCTAATCTCCATTTCATCATCTCTAATTTCTTTAAATGATCGAATCTTGCCGTCTCCAGCTACAATTAAACCTTTTTTGCCATCAGATACAGCCAGCCAATCATTAACAAAAGGATGGAACTTTCTATTACCGCTAACCTCTAAGGGAACCAGATGACTTCCCAAGTCTCTCCAGAGCTTCCTCGGCCTATTTATGCCAGGTCTAATATTTAAGGGTTCAATACGTCCCGCGTGGCTACCCCTCACATCAACTTGGCTTTCTACCTCCAGTAAAGGAAGGCCTCGATAAACTCTGAACTTCGTGGATATGCTGGAACTATTAGTTAGTTTCCGAGTGTATTTAACTTCGGCAAAAACACCCCGGCTTCCCTTGTTTGACACTTCCAGTGAGGGAGCGGATTCAAGCGAGTCTTCATCTAAGAAGAAGGCTAAAGAATCTATGAATGCCTTACCCTCCACGCCATAAACAGAACCTTCAGACTTGTCAACCAGTCGCAAGGGAACTCCCCCATCAAACTGTAGCTCAACTAGTTCATTGCCCAAAGCCTTTTTCGAAACTGAAAAGGCGTTTTTGCCGATAACTTCCGCTTTTCCTCTAACTATTTGGGCGGTGGCAATCTCTCTAGGCTTCAAACCTCCAATGTAAACTAGGCTCGCTTCGTTTAGTGTTCCATCAAAATGGTTCCTGAAACTCGTAAAATCACAAGGTACAGTTTCTCCCTTAACTTGGAAACTCAGCTCCTCCATTTTTAGAACCCGGTCTTCCAGCTTGATCCCAATGTTTAGAGGCATAAGTGGCACCTCGTATGGGTGGTAATTGAAAATTAGATACTTTTTGATAGAATCCCTTGAAAAATCGAAGTTCATTCTTGAAAAAATCTTTTCGCTGGAAAATGCACCCGCGATACTTGCGATTTCGGAGGCGTAGCGATACTCATATTCTCCCTGAAACCTCTTATAGGGGCAAGGAGCCCAACCCAATTTGTCCGAGTTTTGGCCCAAAAGAAGCCACTTCTTCGCCTCCTCCAATTCACTTTCCTCTTCACTCACATCGATTCCTTGGTTTTTGGCCCAATTTATCCAAAACTCTGCTTTGCGAATTTCTTGTCTAGCGTTTTCATTCAAGGTCCATAAATGCTGATCCCAAGGATCCCTAACCCAAAGCAGGTGATCATAGGGACCTGTAACCCAAGTTAAATCTTGAGCGTTTAAGCGTCTTCCCACCTTTGCTCTGCGTACAAAATCGCTGCAAAGAGTGTACTTCACATATTTTAACTTCTCAAACTCTTTTATGTATCCTTCAAGTACGTCTGTTCGCAAAACCTCAGCGTCCTCCAAGATTACGACTAGAACATCGCCAAACTTATGGTCTTTCATTTCTTTTATCTTGGAAACTGGATCCTCCACAACACCAGTTATGAAAAACACACAGGGAATAGTAGTTTTGCCATCAAAGGCAACCAACTCATGCATCCTGTAATCTAGATCCGATAGATCTTCCACCCAGTTGCGAACTGCAGCCATTTGAGTCACATAATACTCCACGCCGTTCCTTCGCAAAAGGATGGGCATAGCAGAGTGGTAGGAGCACTCTTGGGCAAAATACCCTTTAGAGACTCGCTTAAAAGTTTCACTTAAAGTCTTTAAGGCCAACTTGTGCTGAAAATCAAACTCTTCACCCGTATGCATAGAAGGAAGACTAAAACTCCAAGTGTCTAGCAAAATTTCAAACTGGCCCCTCTCAATACCCTTGTTAATTCTTTCAATGACGTCGGGGGCGGCTCTCTTGAGAAAATTAATGGATCGGGAAGACTCAATATCCCAACCCGCCCTAATCTCTGGAAAGCGGTCAAAAAAATCCAGCAAAGCCCTATAAATGTTTGGAAAACGCCTAATCACTTCCTCATCCGTATACTCTGCATAGAACATGTTCAAGTGGAAGTGAAAATTCACGTACACCGTCATAGGTAAACCCTCTTCTCAAAACAATTTAACGTCCAATAACAAAATTATTTTTCCTAACCACTCAAAAGATTTCAGATTATTCACGTATTCTCACTATTTTAGTTTTTCTATAAGGAGGCGGGCACAAGTCTTACATCATAGAATGCATTAAGTGTGAGGGAAACCTGCCTTACTATGATTTTAATTGATAAGTTTGCAGATAACATCATATTACAATTAGGGTTAAATTCCAGTAATATAGAAAAAATAAACTAAGTATTTGGAGAATGTATTACACTTGGTTTTAAGGAGTAGAAAACAATGAGACAAGTTAAAATTGGTGTTTTGGGATGCGGGACAGCGGCTCATTTTCACGCTTCGGCATGTAAATATGTGGACAAGATTAAGCTAGTATCTGCCTTTGATGTGAACTATGAAAACGCTAAGAAATTGGCCGATATTTACAATCTAACAGTAACCAGGAATTATCAAGACATTATGAAAAATGATGATATTGATGCAGTTCTCATAGCCCTCCCCCACCACCTACACGCCGAGCTAACCGTCGCAGCGGCAGAGGCTGGTAAACACATTCTCTGTGAGAAACCTATGGCCCCAACTCTTGAAGAGTGCGACAAAATGATAAAGGCGGCAAGAAAGGCTGGAGTGAAACTTATGATAGCAGAAAACCACCGCTTCCTACCCGCACATCAACTCATCAAAAAAACACTGGAAACTGGGCTGATAGGAACCCCCATACTCGTAAGGGGTTATGAGGGTGTGGATGAAACCCCGGATCTTGCAAAGCCTGAACACTGGAAGGGCTCACCAAAAAAAGCAGGCGGCGGCGTGTTAATGGACGCTGCAGTGCACAAATTCGCCATACTGAATTGGATGTTAGGAGACGTGCATTCAGCTTACTGCTGGCTAGCTAAGCAGATTATAAAACTGCAGAATAAGGCTGAGGACAACGCTATGATGCTTCTAAAATTTGAAAACGGATGCGTTGGTAGTGTTGTTGTAAGCGACACAGTGTTTAGCCCTCCAAACAACAGACTGGAATTTTACGGAACAGAGGGAACTATTCTAGAGGATCACTCCTGGAAAAAACCGGTGCAGATATTCTCGACTAGCAAAGAAGCTGGCGAACACAGATACCAGTGGTTCAGCCCTGATGTGGAGCATGAACCTTTTCCAATGTATTACATTATCTCATTTAGAAATGAGGATGCCCATTTCGCCGAATGCATACTCAACGACAGGGAGCCAGCCTTCTCCCCCGAAGAGGCAAAAAAAGCTGTAGAGGTAGCTCTTCTATGTTACCTATCGGCAAAAACGGGTAAAATAGTAACACGTTCAGACCTAGAAAAAGTAGCAATAAGCAAGGGAACCCAGAGCATAGTTGAGGGCTTGGAGAAAATATCCATATAAAAAGTTCCAAAGATTCTGTCAAGTACCTTCCAGATTATTCTACTTTTTCTTCGCGGACGCTCTTTGAGTTACCAATTTTCGATTTAGAGCTCCAGTTTTTTCAAGATTTCCCCAACAAGTTGGATTAACAAATTTATTATGAATCCCTGATTTACCATATATCCCTCAGGCGTGCGGGTTATGAATCCTGTTTCCTCAAGCCTACGCGCAGCATTGGTAGCCGCCTGCTTAGAAATCCCCAGCTTATCCTTTATATTACTGGCAGAAACCGGTTCACTCTTCACATTTTGAAGCAGAAGTTCCAAGATGGAATACATAGTTCTGGCTCTAGGATCAATTAACTTCTTTATTAGAGTCTTATAATCTCCCCCAAATGCCTCTCCTTCCTCAAACACATCTTCATCTTCCATTTGTTAAACCTCCAAACACATTGAATTAAATTTTAAATCATAAATTTTAATTAATTCATTTTGGTTCCTCCTTCTTACCATTTATCCCCTTTGTCAGCGTTTAGAACAATTTCCAGAGCTTTAGCCACCAAGAATCTTATATTTGGGACACATCCTTCCTACACCTGATTATTTGATTGGGCTCATATTTAAACCACAAGACCAACGAACCCAAATCTTTCCATGTTTTGTAGGAGCCGCCAAGTCTATCTCTCAATTCTGGAAAATATGGTTTCGATGTGGAAAATGTCTTCCCCGGAAAATTTTAATAGCCTGCAAACTTTTCCATTCTCCGGTTACTCCTCCTTGTATTCACCTCCTCTTTACTTCTCTCAATTTTTCAGCCATATCGCTTAGTGTGAAAAGAACCATGGCTAAAATAAATCCTATATTTGCCTCGTACTCCCCCCTACTTTTGGTAACAAGGAAACCAATCTTCTGCAATCTGCTTAACGCATTCCAAGCCGTGCCTTCCGTAATTCCCAACTTTTCCACCAGTTCTTTAGGAGTCACGGGTTTAGGTGAGCAAAGTATGTACTCAATTATCTGAATGGAGGACTCGCCCAGCCTCAATAATTTATTAAACGCCTCCTTGGAACTAATCTGCTCTTCATCATCACTCATCCAATCATCTCTTTTCTAACATTTTAATTAACTCCTGCACTTTAAACAGAAGAAGCGCAGTTAACAAACCCAAGTTAGGCTCATACTCCCCCCTACCAACCAATCTAAGAAAACCATCTGCCTCCAATCGCCTAACAGTCTTCCAAACACTATTCTCAGTCAAACCCAAGTTATCCATAAGCTCCTTAGGAGTCACTGGCTTAGGGCTAGTTAGAATGTAGATGAGCACCTTGTTTGCATTATCCCTCATCCTCATAAGCTTGTCGAACTTGTCAAAAAGATTATCGCTATCCTCGGAACTCAAAAAGCAGCCCCCATTCCTAAACAGGCCCTACTCCAAATTCCTTAATCTACGCTCATGGTCCAGCACAAGTTCCAGAATATCTAGGTTTGAAGTGTAACCAGTGGAATTGCCATTCAAGTTAACCTTCGAAACCAGCCCTTTACTAGCCAACCTAACAAGATACTTTCCCACATCGTTGAGCTGCATGCCCAGAATATCCGCTATCTCAACCGGCCTTAAGGGACGGTGCGAAATGGATAGAAGCGATAGAACCTTTAGACTGCCACCTCGGAGCCGCAGCACCGTATCGTCTAATAGACCACTCAACCTGGCTTTTCACCTCCCACTCACTTTGTGTATTCTTCAAGACTCTTACCAGCATAACCGCTAACCTTAGAACCTAAAAGAAAAGTTAGAAACGCCTTACAGAAGGCATAAACATTGACCTCATACATGCCACGTTCAACCTTATTCAAAAGACGCGCCTTATTCAAATAGTGGATAGCAATATTTGCAGCGTTAAGGCTGATACCCAGCTTTTCCGCTATCTCTGAAGCTGATAAGGGTCTACCCTCATCCAACATGAGGTTTACAATATCCAAACGTGTCTTTGATCTACCCAAACCTAGTAATTCATCTATCATCTAGGACGCCTCGAAATAATCACCGATTTTCCCGTAGGTAAGACGAATAAACCTGTCAATATTATTTTATTTATTTCTAAACGAGTGGAAGTGGTGGTTTTTGTATGAAATATCATATATCCTGTATATATATTTTATGGTCTTTTTCAGAAATATCCCTTTAAAAGTACAATAAGCACAACATAGCTACTATCACAACTATCCGAAATTATTTATAAATAATGATAGGAACAAGCTTGCCCTCCAGATTCGCCCCCAGACCAGTAAAAATTGTTCAAAAAGTATCCAAATTTTCCCCAAAGTATCATACCTTACTTCTTTTTGCTCCTGCCACTTTCACAATTTCAAGAAAGTTTTTTCAGTAAATAAGAAGTCCTATCACAAAAAACGCATTTTATTTATATATTATGATAGGTTATCCTTCCATTAATTCAAAAATTTTTTGTGTTTTCCACTAAATTTAAATAGTGGTTCACCTATAAAATGAACCAAGCTAAAGCCCTACGGGGTAATTTGTATGACGGTTGAGGAAACAGGCCTCGAAACATCCGTGCTGCGAGCCGTTATGAGCTCCGAAGTCGAAGAATATGAGTATTTGCGTTCAAAAGAACAAATCTTGAAGGGCGCCTCTCCCGTAGGTTTCGTAACAAGTCCAACCAGCACTAAAAAGTGCGATTTCGCAGTCTTCGACTACGCCACGGATTATGTTTATGAGGGCCAACTCCTCACCGTCAGCCACCAAAAAACTAAAGCTATTGGGCTGGTTTCAAACCTTTTCGCTGCCACAAGGGGGGCAACCACCGACGTTTTGAACTACTTCTCCAGCCTTTACGGTGAGGTTCCCAGACTAGATCAAAATATGAAGTTCGGCGAGCTTCGCATATATGGAATTCCTGCCCATCCCGGAGTGCGCAGGTTATCTCACCCTCCCAAACCCTGTTCCCCCATATTCATATCCAACAAGGAAGATTACGAAGCCCTATTCCGAGACCCCGCTAGGGAGGGAGAATACTATCCTGTGGGTAAGATTCGCGAAACCGATTACCCAGTGGATCTAGACGCCTCAGCTATACTGCGTTTGGGGGTGGGAATATTCGCCCGTATAGGTATGGGCAAGAGCGTCACCACTGCGGCTAATATTGTGGGGTTATCCTCTCTAAAAAAGAAAGTTAATGTTATAGTTTGGGATCATACTGGTGAATATGCTACCAGCAATCTGGACAAGTTGTGTAGCAATTTCCAGGTTATGTCTAGTTTAGAATTACCGGTGGTTCCTACAGATGCTAACGATATTGTTAAAACTCTGGGATTAGATGTGCTTCCCTCTCAGGCTAAGAAGGCTGTAGAGGTGGCGGCGGATATTTTCGTGATGGATTTCACATGTGGTGCTGCGGAGCTTAATAGTGAATGTTTTATGTCCTATGTGAATGAGTGGCTAGACGAATTCTATAAAAAGGATGGTTCTATAAGCAGCTGGAGTGCAGCCATACGGCGTCGGGTTAAATTGCTGGGCAAAGATATTTTTGCAGGGGGCAGCGTGGATCAGTACAACACAATTTGGAAGAGGGCTGCTGGTAACATACTGGTTATTGACGCTTCTTGTGACACATTGGATGCCAGACAGGCTAAGATTGGAACTATTGCTGATTTGATTCTTCGAAACAGATACCCGATTCACCTAATAATTGATGAGGCGAAAAACTATATTCCTGAAATGGGTGGTTCCTACGGTCAGATAACCGTTGGAAAACCCTACCTTTCCTCAGGAAAAATAACAAGCCTCTCTGAGGAGGGCCGCAAGTTCGGGGCAAACCTAACCATCATTAATCAAAGAATCTCCCGAATCTCAAAAACAGTCTTCTCAAACCTCAGCACTCTCTTCTGTGGGTGTTTAACAGCAGCAAATGATATGAGAGCCATAGAAGACTACACTGATTTTCCAGAGATTCAAAAGATTCTTCCTCGTTTGGGGGTGGGAGAGTTCCTGATAGCTGGTATGGCCACTCCGCTGAAGGACCCTCTCTGTGTAACCATTGAAAAGGGAGACATACAGCTGGGCTACGGCGGAAACACAGTCTTTGATCTCCATAGGGACTTCGCGGAGAGGAATAGAGTGTGAACAACCTTTTAAAATTCTTGGAAGAGGAGAAAAGCGGCGGAAATTGTGGTGGAGAAATCTTCCACCAGACACTGGACATACTCGAATCTGAAGTATATCGGTTCTACGACGTGTATCTGGATCTCATAGAATCAGTTGAGAATCTAAGTGAGAGTAAGCAGCTTGAAACCCTAACACTTAACACCAATCCTGCAGCCCGAGATGCTGTTACAGTTGCAGTTGACGGCTCCTCCAATAGAAGCCAAAGGGCGGGTTTGGATCTCATTGTAGTTTCAGCGGCGGGAATAACCTTCAAATGTAACAATCCCGTGGCACATAATCCCTACATTGTTGGAAAGTGTATACCTGTTATGGGCCTGGTAGACGAGGACGTGGAGCGGATTCAAGCAGTGTCCCGACAGTATCTTGAGCGCCTTGTTAGTCTACGTGCACTTGAGGGAAACAGTTGCGATCTCGTTTTGCTGGACGGCCCCTTTGTTCCTCACTATGATCTTCTGCCCTATAGTCTGGGGGAATCAGAAATTTTCAGTAACCAGAGTCGAGAGGTGCAGCAGGAGTACAAAATTATTTTCGAAAAAATCTATGGAAGCCAGGGCACGGCAGATATACTGTCTGAAAAGCTCTTAGAGACACTCCATGCTTTTGTGATAAAGTCCCCCCACTCTATGGATCTAATTTCAAAATACAAGAACGTTTCCTACTGGTTAAGTGGAGTTTATGGCCGAATAAATGATGCCAACCTTTTGGACTCCCTTCTCCGACCGGGTAATCGGGATGAGCTAAACATCACAGTTCCCCAAACAAGTGATCTGTGGACAACTCTGGCGAATAGGAAAATATTCGGCGAACGTTACTCCAAATTTCTTTCCCAACAAAAGTTCTTCTACATAAAGCCCCACCCAGAAGCTCTCCCCATCAGAGTAGAGTTACACAAGGATATAGCGGAAAGCGAAAAGCAACTCGAATATGTGTGTTCCGCAATTTATTACCAGGCAAGCAACCTGAACAATGTACCTTGGTCGCTTGAGTTTGCCCATGCGTTCAGTCTCATAGAGACAGATTTACCCAACTTTCTTGCGGACGAGTTGTTAGCCAAGATTGTCAAAATAGCCCGGCAGAATAAAATTTCTCCCAAAAAGTTTTATCGCCTTTTTAAACCAAAACATGGATTAGAGGTGATTTGGAAGGTAAGCAAGCCTAGGGGGGTTTGATTTGAACAACAAACACTCGGATTCGATGGGCTTTATCCGAGCGAATAGGGATGCGGTATCATTCACCACACTTTTCCCATCACTGGAGGTAGGGCAGGAACTCCGAAGAAAATTCATTGACCAGTGCATAAAAAAATTCTGTGAGAAAAAGCCCATCCTGCCCACCCAGCAGATAAGGAAACTCATAGATGTTTTCTACTCCCGGGGAATAGAATCAATCATCGCTCGAGCCACAAGACTGCTCAGCATACCTGCAGAACTACCCGAACTGGTAACGGAAATAACTGGACTAACACCAAACGGTAACGGTTGCCTCAAAACACTCATCCAAAAAGTCGAAAAGGAACTATCCCCCATCCTGGAGAAAGACGGAAGACTCTCCGTGCTAAAGTACAGTCCCCTCCCCCTTGAGGGAACACACCAAGACTGGAGAGAAACCAGAAAACTATTCGACGCCATACTTCACTCCCCCCCACTTGTAAATAAGGAAGAAATTATAAAAATCACACAAAACTTTTCTAACAACCCCAAACTAATCATAAAACAGCTCCACGACAACAAAATAATAAACCTCCAAGGACTGGGGAGAGAAACACTCATCTGGAAAGTGGGAATACCGCCCCCCAAAAACATTGTATCCGCACTAAGAGAAATACGCCAGAAAAAACTAGAAGTGACCACGCTCCAAATTTTGCAGAACCAAACCGTGAACCAAATTAAAAACTTTAATCCCCAGGAACGCCTAATAGAAACCCTAGAAATACTGGTCAAACACCGCATACTAAAAGAAGAAGGGGGAAAATATCATATAGACCAATACGCTTCCATAAGCCTCGAAGCCGCCATAAACGATGTAACTCCCCTCATTCAACTATACCGCTGCATATAACCTCTTTAGAAATCAACCTCTCTACCATAATAAATACATTCATAGATTTTCTCTATATCCTCTCTGGTAAATGTTCTGGGATTCAGTGTGCTTGAAGCGTCCTGAATTGTCAGCCTGACCAAGCGTTCAAAATTTTCTCTAAACTCCTTCTCCCCGATACCCAAATCCTTCAAACACAGGGGAATTTCAATCTCCCTCAAAAGTTTCCTTGTCCTTTCAGCCAGAGCCTTCGCCGCCCTCCTCTCATCCCTCTCCCTAATCCCAATAAGTTCCGCTAGTTCAGCCAAGTACTTTGCAGAGGTGGGAATATTATACTCAATAACATAGGGTAGAGCAACGCCGCAAACTAAGCCGTGAGGTAAACCAAACACCGCTCCTACAGAGTGAGCCACCCCATGTGCGATGCCCACAGAAGCATTTCCAAAGGATAAGCCAGCCATAGTTGCTGCGTTCGCCATCTTGGTGCGGGCCTCCATATCTTCACCATTCTTGTAAGCCCTGGGAAGATACTCAAAAATAAACTGGATAGCCTTCATAGCAAAGGCATCGGAAAAATCGTTCTTCCAAGAATTAATGTAACTCTCCACCACATGGGTCAGAGCATCCAGACCAGTAACCGCAGTCAATCTGGGAGGCATACTAAGTGTAAGTTTGGGATCAACAATCGCCGCAAAGGGAACAATCTCCTTCGCCATCAATATCATCTTCCTATGCTCCCTTGTATCAGTAACCACCGTAGCCCAAGTAACCTCAGAACCCGTACCACTAGTAGTCGTAATAGTAATGAGCCGCGCCTTCTGATTAACGCTCACTGGAGTAAAGGCGTTAATGTCTTCTAATCTCTTTTCCGGATTCTCCCACAATACCCAAGCAGTTTTGGCAGCGTCCATGCTGGAGCCGCCACCCAAGCCCACTATCCAATCCGGCTCGTAATCCTTCAGCCTATCTAAAATTTTAAACACCGTAGTATCTGAAGGATCCGGCTCCACCTCATCAAAAACCTCACACTCTATACCTGCAGTCTTCAACTTTTCCCTAACCCTGTCAACAATCCCCAAATCCGCTATAACTCTATCCGTAACTATAAGCGCCTTACTGCCCTGAATCTGCTCCAAATAATCCAAAGCGTCTTCTCCAAAAACCACTTTGGGTCCGATAAAAAACCACAAAGCCATCACCCGCCCAAAAATAATAAAAAAAGATTTAGAGAAACTCACTCTGAATCGCAGTTGTGGTGTTAACCATCTCCTGCGCTGCCTTAGTGTACCGCATTACCTTAGCCATATCTCCCTTCAACTTTAACTTACCAGTCATCAATCCCCGAATTGCATCCAGTTCCTTCTTAATCACTCTAACCCAAACACCGTAGGGAGCCTCAATGACAAAGCTTGTCTTTTTCTCCTCACCGGGCTTCAAAACATAAGCTTCCCTACACTTCCCATGATGAAGATCAAGGTATATGGCTGTCCTCTGCTTTAACTTGTCATCAGGATCTATAACAAAGAGAAAGTCACCTTCCCAGTCCAAAGCAGCATCCTCATAAGCCCTATTTTCGTTTAAAGCCTTCATATAAGCTTTTGCCCAATCGTCGCTAGGAAACTTAACCATCAAACCAACTCCAAACCAACAATACTCCTTAAAAATTAAGAATCCAACACCATAGAATATAAATCTTGTCAAAAAAGGGATGAAAAGAACCGAAAATATTTCATTGAACCTAAAATGCTTCTTCGCATATGTTCCCACTAAAAACTCTCAAACTATGGGCAACCAGCTTGCTTTTGCCTTTAATATAGAAAAATATAATATAATGATAAGAACAAAATTATATTCATAATTACTATTTTGTTCCAGCATAGATACGGCAAATGTTGAAAAATTCTTAAAATTTTGAAATGAAGCGAAAATAATTTTAAGAACATACACCCAAAAATAATTATTCAAAAATATTAGATAGGAGGAGAAAGATGGCAAAATCTGAAGTTTTTTATATGGATGACAGGAGTGAAAGCACAGCAACCAGTCTAGTAGCGAAGGCACTCCACCTATTCGATCAGGCCAAGCTAAACGAGTGCATAGATAAAGGCGATTATGTAGCAATAAAAGTACATATGGGTGAATGGAACAACACCGCCTACCTCCGACCAGTCTATGTGAGGGCAATTGCAGATAAAGTGAAAGAACTGGGAGGAAGGCCCTTCGTTGTTGATACAACCACTCTACCCTACGCTCCCTACGTGTTCCGAACAAACGCATGGGACGAGTACATGACCATAGAGAGAAACGGTTTCAACTCAGGAACAGTAGGATGCCCAGTGATAATAGGAGACGGCTTCCTAGGAACAGACGATGTCCGAGTAGACCTACCAGAGGGATACATACTCAAAGAACAATATATCGCAACTGCAATAGCATGTGCAGACGCCATGATAGTACTAACCCACTTTAAAGGGCACCCGATGGGAGTATTTGGAGGATCTATTAAAAACATTGGTGTAGGGTGTGCATCTAAGAGAGGGAAATACAATCTACACTTAGGAGTTCACCCCGTACTAGGTTTGCAGGCGTTAAGTTACTTCCCACAATACTGTGATGGTAGGAAATGCGCAAAGTGGGAGACATGCATCTCCTGCTGCCCTGAAGGTGCACTTTCTGTTCCTGAAGATGGGCCAATTCAATTTAATCGGGAACTTTGCAAGGGTTGTTTAGCTCACTTATTTATGACTTTGGATTGTGGTGTTTTCGCAACCTTGGAAGTACTAGACACCCTTGAAGCGAGCTCCGTTGCGATAGCTGATTCGGCACTCGCCTGTATGAAAACTTTCGAGCCTGGGAAAGTGGGATTCATAAACTTTGCGATAGATAGCACTCCTTGGTGCGACTGCATCCCATACTCCGACCGCCCCATTATTCCAAACATGGGAATCTTTGCTGGCAAAGATCCTGTGGCTATAGATAGAGCCTGCTTAGATATGGCTATAAAATCAGTGGGAATGCCGGGGTCAGCTGCTGAACAAAAATTCGTAGCAGCTCCGGGTTTGCCAAAGTTTAGTGCTGCAGGTTCCTTCATGGGTGTAAGTGAAGACATACAGTGTAATGTGGGGCAGGAGATAGGTTTAGGCAGTAAGGATTACGTGCTGAAAACTGTTGAACCCATGGAGTCAGCGTTATCAACCTTCCTGTACCAGCAGACCGCAGGCTCCACTCTGAGGAAATTCTATAAGAAGATACACCCCGTTCCCAAAGAGGGATTCAAACGAGTCGAACACCCAGACTTACAAAAAGTGAGGTGAGCGAAATGTTTGGATGGATGGGTAAATACTTAAGAGTGAACCTAACAGAGGGAAAAATAAAAGAGGTACCTATAGATGAGCAATGGGCTAAAACATGGATTGGGGGCAGCGGATTTGGGGCGCGTCTACTCTACGATGAGGTTCCTCCAAAAATAGATGAGTTCGACGAAAAAAACAAACTCTACTTCTTCACCGGACCCCTATCGGGAGGCTTGCCCTGTAGCTCAAGATTCACCGTAGTATTCAAATCTCCCATATCCCACGGGTATGGAGAAGCAAACTCTGGCGGATACTTCGCCTTTGAAATGAAGAGAGCGGGATACGATGGAATAGTCATCGAAGGAAAATCAGAGAAACCAGTATACCTCTCAGTAAAAGACAACAAATACGAGCTGAGAGACGCTTCAAAAATATGGGGACAAGGCACATTTAAGACCCAAGAAATGATAAGAGAAGAAATCGGCGAGAAAAAAGCCAGAGTTCTGTGTATAGGACCTGCTGGCGAGAAGAAATCTAAACTAGCCTGCATAATAAACGATGAAGCCCGTGCCTTAGGGAGAGGAGGAGCTGGAGCAGTGATGGGAAGCAAAAATTTCAAAGCCATAGCCATTAAAGGAACAGGAGACATAAAGTGGGCAAACCCCGACGCAGTAAAAGAACAAATTAAAAAGTACACCCACTGGATAGAAATCAACCCAATGGTCGCACTAGGACTGGGAAAATATGGAACCGAATACTTCATGGATTCTATGAAGCCCCTCGGAGACATACCCATCAAAAACTGGCAACTAGGAGAATGGGATGGGACGGACAGAATCGGCGGCGGAGCTATGTACAAAACTATACTCAAAAAACAAACTGCCTGCTACAACTGCCCCATAAGGTGCGGTAGATGGGTGGAAATCAAAAAAGGACCCTACAAATACGAGGGACCGGGACCAGAATACGAGACATGCGGAACATTCGGCTCATTACTACTTGTAGATAATCTTGAAGCAATATCTTGGGTTAACTATCTCTGCAACGACTATGGAGTGGACACTATATCCACGGGAGCCACAGTAGCCTGGGCCATAGAAGCCTACGAAAAGGGAATAATAAAAAAGAACGACATAGACGGAATAGAACTAGCATGGGGAAACGCTGACGCAGTAGTAAGACTCACAGAAAAAATCGTTAGAAGAGAAGGAAAAGCGGGACAACTATTGGCAGACGGCTCACAAGCAGCAGCCGACAAGCTGGGTAAAGGACACGAATTTCTAACAACAGTCAAAGGACTCGAAGCCCCAATGCATGACCCCCGAGCATTCTACAGCATGGGAGTAGAGTATGCCACCGCACCCCGAGGTGCATGCCACGTAACGGGTTATCCCTCCATAGCAGATATGGGACTACTACAACCACCCGCAGGTATAACCAAAAGAACCGGAAGATTTGACCCCACCGGAAAGGGTACACTCACTGCAGTCATGCAAGACGTTTTCGCGGTACTGGCAGCGGGAGTCATTTGCATGTTTGGCGGAACCGCAATGAGTACGCCGACCTTCTTGGAGGCCTTCAGAAATTGTTGTGGTTGGAATATTGATGAGCTGACACTGAATATTACCGCCGACCGCCTGTTTAACCTTAAATGGGCTTACTGTGTCCGTGCCGGTATGTCTGCTAAGGACAATAGGCTTCCCCCGAGACTTCTGACGCCTACCAAAGAGGGTGGCCAGAAGGGTAGGGTTCCTCCAATGGATGTGATGATGAAGGACTACTATGCATTCCGCGGATGGACCGAGGACGCGATTCCTACCAAGGATCGCTTAATAATTATCGGTTTGCCCGACGTAGCAAAAGATCTGTGGGGCGCATAAAGCTATTTGAACTGAATATACCTCACCACTTTATTTTTTGATTGACTGTTTTTTCTTAGGTATATTTCCTGACAATATATTCCAAAAGGCTAAAATACCCTTTTTCGATTAGTTGAACTTGCTGGGTGCTTTGCTTGGCCTATGGGCTTCCGAGGTGGTTTCATGAGGGTTATCGTCAAGTACTATGGTGTGATTAAGGAGCTTGCTGGCACTTCTTTGGAAGAGTATGACTTACCGCATGGTTCTTCTCTCAAAGATTTGATGAATCTAATTGTTAACAAGCATGAGGGGGACGGATTGTATGATAAGCTTTGGGATAAGAATGAGAATGAGCTTAAACCCCTAGTTATGGTGGTTGTTGACGGCGAGGACCCTGTAGAGCAAGGTGGCTATGACAGGGTAAAACTTAAGGAGGGCTCCAAGGTAGAGTTGACTATGGCCTTTGCTGGAGGGTAAAAATTTATCCTCTTCTATGGCATTCTTAATCACTGCTCCTTAAATTTATATAAGAGAACTGGCTGAATTTTAATTTAAAAACTTGGATTAAATGCTGGTTTTCTAAAACAGGTTAGTCTTTTTTGAAATTTGCATTTGTAAGGTGTTAAAGTTGAAGCCTCTGGGTGTCGGAATTATTGGGTGTGGTCGGATTTTCGACCTTAATGTTCTCGGCTATCTACAGACCGATAAGGCTAAGATTGTGGCTCTTTGTGATTCGAGAGGAGTGAGAGCAAAAAAGAAGGCTAAAGAGTATGGTTTATCCGAAGCTAAAATTTACAGGGATTACAAGGATTTACTCAAGGACGAACAGGTAGATATGGTGGAGATACTGCTTCCCCACTATTTGCACAAAGAGGTTGCTGTCGCCGCAGCTGAGGCTGGTAAGCATGTTTCGGTTCAGAAACCACCCGCCATGAATGTGAAGGAAATGGATGAGATGATAAGCGCCGCCAGAAAGGCGGGAGTCAAGTTTAAGGTTTATGAAAACTTCATCTTCTATCCACCTTACCGCAAGGCAAAGGAGCTAATGGATGCTGGAGAAATTGGAAACCCACACATGATTCGAATCAAGATGACTTCGGGCTCCGTGGAGTGTGGCTGGGAGGTGCCCTTGGAGGCTTGGATGTGGCGTTTTACGCCGGAACAGTGTGGTGGGGGACCCACCATTTGGGATGACGGCTATCACAAGTTTTCCATTGCACGCTACTTTATGGGAGATGTGGACAAAGTATTTGCTTGGATTGAAACTACAGAGCTGGGGCCTGGCTTATGTCTTGACTCTCCAGCTATAATTATGTGGAAGTACAAGTCTCCCGGAAAATTGGGAGTATGGGACACATCCTTCGCTCCAGAAATGAAAATTAAATCCAAATATTATGGCACTGACGAGAGGGTGGAAATCACAGGTACAAAAGGTTATATCTGGATAAACCAGTGCACTGGACAACTGCTCGATATTCCCTCAGTCATAATGTATAAAGATGGAGAATTGACGTGCTTTGAGAATCTTCGATGCGATTGGGCGGACAGCTTCATTGACTCCACCCTCCACTTTATCGATGCCATATTAGAGGACAAGGAACCAATACTATCCGGTGAGGAGGGAAAAAAGGTTCTCCAATTCGCCCTCGCAGCCCTAAAATCCGCAGAAACCCACAAAGAAGTAAGCCCAGACGAAATCAAATAATGAAAAAAACTAACCAAATACCCCTTGAAGATCCACAAAGTTGCAGTAAGAAACAGAAAAAAATGAAAAGGTAGGAAAAAAGGAAACACGAGTAAATTTACTAATCTTTTTTCTTTTATCAAACTGTTAATAGGTAGATTGTAACCTCTATCTTCTTAGATATTTGGGTATAGGGACATCCCACCAGCCGTATGCTTTGCCCTGGCTTCTAGGATGCTCCAGAGCCACCTCTAATTCTATCACTGCTGGTTTACCTGAGCTTATCGCGTTTTGAATAGCCGGCGCCACTTGTTCACCCTTATCTATTTTTTCCGCGTAGCATCCAAAGGATTCGGCTAGCTTCACATAGTCTGGGGAGTAGAGTTGCCCGGCTTTGTTCCTAAACTCCACACCATAGCTTCTTTCTTTACCATAAACGTCAATTTGCAGGTCTCGTATAGCGATCCAGCCATAATTATTGAAAATGGTGACCAGTATGGGCACTTCGTACTGGACAGCTGTTGCCAATTCTTGGCAGGTCATAAGGAATGAACCATCACCCTCTATGGCAATGACTGGTACCTCAGGTTTGGCAAGTTTGGCTCCTATGGCTGCGGGGACACCGAACCCCATAGTTGAAAATCCACCGGGTGAAATATGAGTCCTAGGATAGTAAACTGGAAACTCCTGCCATGCCGACGCTTGCGCATGTCCAGCACTCGTGACAACTATGGTTTCACGAGGCAAAGCTTTCCTCAACTCCTTAAGATAGCGAGATATCGTAGTGGGATAGCCCTCCCTCAGCCTTTGCAACTCCTTTTCCCAGTCTTCCTTGAGCCTGCACAGCTTCTTGAAGTATTCTGACTGCTCATACTTCCTTTTTGAAGTTATTTTTTGAAGGGCTTTGAGCAGTTCTCCCAGAACACTCTTCGCGTCACCCAGTATTGGCACCTCGACTGGATAATTTTTCCCAATCTCTCCAGGGTCAATGTCCACATGTATCAGTTTGGTGGGAGGAATACTAAAGGATACACCAGGCTTATAGGAACTGGTGGTTTCATCGGCAAAGCGGCATCCCACCGCAAGAAGCACATCTGCTTCCCTCCCAATCTTGCTTCCCACAGGTGAACCCTTGGAACCAGTATAAAAGGCGTTCAGCGGATGATCCTCTGGAATCACGCCCTTCCCCATCATTGTTGTTATTACTGGGGCTCCCAGAAATTCTGCCAGCTCTACAAGCTCCTTTTCAGCATTTGAGAGTATTACTCCTCCACCAGCAAGAATCGCAGGTCTCTCAGCCTTCGCCAAAAGTTTGGCCGCTTCAAGTATTTTCTCAGGATCACCCTGAACTCTTCCCCCAAGTTTGGAACCTATAGGCTCCGGAAGTTCCACTTCGGCGGCCTCTGCTTGAACATCCATAGGCAAATCTATATGTACAGGACCCGGCCTTCCACCAAGAGCGGTTCTGAGAGCATTGTTTAAAACCCACGGCAACTGGTCGACTCTGGTTACCTGATAACTCTTCTTTACCACTGGCTCCATAACTCTGGGGAAATCCGCCCAGTGTTTTCTCTCAATTTCTTGCAGAACGCCCCTACCAAACATGTAGGTGTGAACCGAACCAGTAAAAATCAGCATAGGAATGCTGTCTAGGTAGGCGGTGGCTGCACCAATAACCGTGTTACAGGCGCCGGGACCTATAGAAGTGAAAACCGCTAATGGTTTACCAGTGACTCTACAGTAACCGTCTGCCAGATGGCAAGCGGACTGTTCGTGTCTAACTTGGATGATGGGTACTTCATGTTCTTTAAAGGCATCAACCAAACCGAGATTCCCATGTCCAGGGATTCCAACTGCATAGGGAATTTTCTCAGCTAAAAGAGTCTTGGCAATTATCTCTCCGCCAGTCAAGTAAGGCATATAACCACACTCAAAACGTTTTGCATCAGAAGTGTATGAGACCTTTTCTTCTAATAACCGTTATCCACCCAGCTCATTAATAAAAATCTCTACACGATTTACACAGCCGAAACCTAGTTTTTTTCCAGAAAAAGAAAAACCAACATAAAGGGGGAATACATGATATCTAAATAAATATTAAGTAGGGAGGGAAATAGAAAAAATAATTAGTAAGGAAGGAGTAACTTTTCTTACAATTCGTTGATGTTTATCTTTACTTTGAGTTTTTCCATTCTCTCCTTTAGATCTGGGTGCTCCTCTAGGTAGGCTTCAATTTCTTCCTCGTGTTCTTTTTGGTATTTGAGGAATTCTTCGGCTGTCATTCCTGTTTTTTTCTTGATTTGAGGCTCAAATTTTTTGATGACTTCCATTGTAACTTCCATCATTTTTTGCATTATGAGAAAAGGGTTCTTCTCCTTTTTTTTGTTCAATTGTTTGTTAAGCTCCGCCATTCTAGAAGTCATTGCGTCCCTGATGGGTGGAAAAACCTCCAAAAAATTGGCAACATAAGTTTCAGTGTCCATGAAATAACATAGTTCAAAACCAAAAATATTCCTTTTGTATGTAACGGATTATTTGCCTAAGGCAGGATCACCATTTGGCTCTTTGAGTACTGCACCCTTATCCGCAGAAGTGACGAAAAAGCGGTAACGCTTAAGATAACCCTTAGCGCCCTTAAGCTTTGGCTTTTTGCTCCTCCACTCGTCTAGACGCCTTTTAAGTTCATCTTCAGACACTTCCATGTTTAGTCTCCTTTTGGGAATATCAATTAGTATCGGATCTCCATTTTTTACTACTGCTATGGGTCCGCCCTCGGCGGCTTCGGGGGAGACGTGTCCAATCATGGCTCCTCTGGTGGAACCAGAGAAACGTCCATCAGTTATTAATGCCACTTTGTCCCCCAGCCCCATTCCGTTTATTATGGAAGCTATCTGGTGCATTTCACGCATTCCCGGCCCACCCTTCGGTCCCTCATACCTGATAATTATGACATCGCCGGCCACTATTTGGCCACCTAATAGGGCTTCTATAGCCTCCTCCATGGAGTCAAAGACCTTTGCGGGGCCCCTGTGAACCAGCATTTCTTTAACCACCGCTACATGTTTACACACGGATCCGTTTGGGGCTAGATTTCCTTTAAGGACAGCAAGCCCTCCCTCCGAGTGAACTGGGTTGTCAAATGGTCTTATGACCTCCGGCCTCAATGTTCTCGCATCACTAATGTTTTCTCTAACTGTTTTTCCAGTCACCGTAATACAGTCAAGATTGAGAATTCCGCTCAGCTCCTTCATAACTGCGGGTATTCCTCCCGCCTCATCTAAATCTTTAAGGTTGTAGGGACCCGATGGCAGAAGGTTGCAAATGTGGCGTGTTAACGAGTTCAACTCATCCATCCTCTCTAGGCTAATGTTTAGCTTTGCCTCCCGCGCTATGGCTGGAATGTGTAGAGTAGCATTGAGAGAGCCTCCCAGAGCCAAGTCCACTATAATAGCGTTTTCAAATGCTTGCTGCGTCATTATATCCCTGGGAAGCAATCCTTCTTCCAAAAGTTTGACTGCTCTTTTTCCAGTCTCTTGGGCTATGCGGATCTTTTTGGCATCCACAGCATGGGCCGTGGCGCAGCCGGGAAGCGACATTCCCAAAGCTTCAGTTACTGCGGCCATGGTGTTTGCGGTTCCCAGCATGGCACAGGAACCTGGACCCGGGCAGGCTAATCCCTCAATTATGTTCAACTCCTCCTCGCTTAACTCACCCAACTTAAATTTGCCCATAAACTCCCGCATCTCCACTGTGGTAATCTTCCTACCCCTATATGAGCCGGGAAGCATGGGGCCGCCCGTTACCACGATGGAGGGAATATTCAGCCTGGCCGCGGCCATTAAGTGTCCCGGAACAGTTTTATCACAGGAGGGAATAAGTACCATGGAGTCAAACATGTGGGCCTCTACCATAACTTCAATGCTATCCGCAATAATATCTCTACTGGGGAGAGGGTACCTCATACCGATAGTTCCCTGACATAAACCGTCACAAATAGCTATGGTGTCAAACTCAAAGGGTGTGCCTCCTGCAGAAATAATCCCCGCCTTAACCGCTCTACTAATAGATCTGAGATGTATGTGACCCGGAACAATCTCATTCCAGGAGTTAACCACCGCCACCCAAGGCCTCTCAATAGCCTCATCGTCTAAACCCAAAGATTTAAGCAGCGCCCTCTGAGTACACCTCTGAAATCCCCTCTTAATAAGGTCGCTCCGCAAACTCTGCTTCATACAAATTCACATCCATAAATGATTCCATTCCACATCTCATCAAAACTTTTCACACCATTCTCACATAAAAATTAGCAGCTGGAAAAGTAAGTAATGATACAACAGTTTAAAACCAGATTATAAAAAGGAAAATAAAAATTTGGGAGAACGGATTCAAACCCTACTAGACTACGTGCTCTAACACTAACTCTGATAAATCATAAAGTTTTAGTTTAGAATCCAATCTCTTAATAGCCAGATCCAAATTTGTTCTACAGAGGGGACAGGTTGTAATTATTGCATCTGCTCCGGTTTCCTCGGCTTCCCTTATACGTTTTTCAGCTATCTCCACGGAGTTTTCTGGAAATGCAGTAAAGTATCCTCCCCCGCCACCACAACACTGTGAATCTTCCCTACTATGCTCCATCTCTACCAGCTCCAATCCAGGTATGGATTTGATTACTTCTCGGGGTGCATCGTATATTCCAGCATGTCTCCCCAAGTGGCAGGGATCATGGTAGGTCACCTTCATGGGAGATTTTTTCTTAAGTTTGAGCTTGCCTTTCTTAATCAGTTCCTGTAGAAGCTCTGAGAAGTGCATTAGTTTAAAGTCGAAATTTTCCACGAGCATAGGATAGGCGTTTTTAAAGGTAGAATAGCACCCAGCGCAGGCGGTGACTATCTGCTTCGCCCCAGTTTTTCTGAATATTTCCAAGTTTTCCCTGGCTATTTCTGCAGAGAGTTTAATTTCCCCATCCCAGTAGGGGTGCATACCACAGCAGCCCTCATCAGGAGTTATTGTGAATTGGTATCCCGCCTTTCTGAGCAGTTCCACAATGGCCCTGCCCGTTTCTCCAAATCGGTAAGCTGTAACACAGCCAAAATAGAGCAGAGTATCCGCAGTTTTTGGAACCTTAACCTCTAACCAGTTAAAACGTTTCTCCTGAGGCTCCTTGTAGGGATTCTTATACTCCTTTATTCTCCTGTCCATTTTTTTCTCCTCTGGAAGAGGACCCAGACCCTGTTCTGTGAATTCTCTTCTCGCAACTTTGAGAATGTCAAATGGACGAACCTCTGCGTCGCATTGCTGGTTGCAAATCTGACAGGTTGTGCAGGAGAAAATTCTCTCCGCAACCTGTGGTGTGGGCTTAATCCATCCCTTAACCACATTCCTGAGTAGTTGCATCTTTCCCCTCGGCGTCACCGACTCCCACTTAACCTGTTGGTAAACTGGACACCTAATTCTACAAAAGGCACAAATATTACACATAGCAAGCTGTGTTCGAAAATCATTCAGAGTCTTCTTCTCCGCAGCCTTTAATTTTTCCCAATCTTCCATTGCTTTCCTTTTCTCTTCATCCGTCGACATTACTTCACACCAGCCATATAAACAAATTCATCTTTTGGTATTTCGGTTAATCCCATAACCATGGGGTTCAGAATGTTGTGTGGGTCAAAAACCTTCTTAATTCCCCGCATCAGGGTAAGGGTGTCACGGTGCTCCAACTCAATAAACGCAGCCTTTGATACACCCGTCCCATGCTCCGCCGACAGAGTTCCACCATGCTTCTTGATAATAATGTCTGCAGCTTCACTTGCAAACTTCACAGCCATCTCTCTCTGCGCAGGATCCTCCACATTTATGGCGCTACCTAGGTGAACATTTCCATCGGCGATGTGTCCAAAGGCCACCATAAGTCTCCCATACTTGGCAGCCAACGCTTTAACCTCCTTAATAGCCTCTGGCACGTGAGATATGGGTACCGCAAAGTCTTGAATACTGTTTATCGCAATGTTTTCTCCCCTCAGTTTCGCTAACAAGTTTGCCAAGGAATGTCTAAGTTTCCAAAGCTCCTCTGTTCTCTTAGGATCTGTGGCGTATATAATTTGCTTCACACCTATTTTTTCACAAACCTTTCTAACTGTCTCCGCCTCCTCCTTGACAACCTCTTGGTTGCTTCCATCAACTTCAATGAATAATACTGCGCCAGCCGGCGGGAGTCTGTCCTGCTCCTTAAGGGCAGAATTCAGAACCATTATACATACGTCGTCCAGAATCTCCATCGCTGAGGGCAGAATGCCCGTATTAATAATTTCCGTGGCCGCATCCAACCCCTGCTCATACTTTTCGAAAACCGGCACTATCATGGCGGTATACTTTGGTGCAGGTGTTATCTTCAATATTATTTCTGTGAATATTCCCAAGCTTCCCTCAGAACCCACCAGAAGCTTAGTCAGGTTATAGCCCGAGGAGCTTTTCCAGACCCGCCCTCCGGTCCTAATGATTTTGCCTCCTGGCAGAACAACCTCCAACCCGAGAACATGGTCTACTGTGGCTCCATACTTTACCGCTCTAATTCCGCTGGCGTTGTTTCCCACCATTCCTCCCACAGTGCAGGCAATCGCTGAGCCTGGGTCTGGGGGGAAGCAGTAGCCGTACTTTCTAAGTTCCTTGTTTAGCTCTCCGTAGATTACTCCTGGTTGAACCACTGCTACTCTATCTTTCAGGTTGATTTCCAAGATTTTATCCATTTTAACGAAATCTATGAGAATTGCGTTATTGTATGCTAAGGATTGTCCCGCGTAACTCGTTCCCGCACCTCTGGGAGTAACTGGTATCCGGTTTTCATCTGCAAATTTGAGAATTTCTGCAACTTCTTCCTTGCTTTCCGGTCTCACCACCGCCACTGGTATGGCTCTCAGAAACGAAGCATCCGAAGCATAGGCCACCAGCTCAACTGGATCTATGGTCACGTCGTCTTCACCCACAATCGCCGCAAGGGCTTCATAAATCTCCTTTTGATCCATCAATAATTCACCCAAAAAATTGTCTGTTTTACAAAGATTCACTATGATTATATCCTTTACTCCTAACAAAGCATTAAACCTAACGTTTTGAACTCTAGCCACATTTTTCGATATAGAATTAACCAACCCACCTAGGCTCTTCCTTTCCCTAGATTATTTTGCTCCTGGCATGTAAACGTATTCGTCCTCTGGGATTTCGGTTAGTCCCATCACCATGGGGTTCATTATGTTGTTAGGGTCAAATACTCTTTTAATTCCACGCATAAGCTCAATTGTTTCTCCGTGCTCAAGCATTACAAGATGAGATTTAGCCTGTCCGAGGCCGTGTTCCGCTGTTAAGGTACCCCCATATTTCTTTATTATAGCTTCTGCTGCTTGTCTCGAAAACTTGGTAGCAGCTTCCCTCTCCTTAGGATCCTCCACATTAATTGCCGAACCAAAATGTACATTTCCATCCCCAATATGTCCCAACGCTGCCATAAGTCTTTTTTCCTTGGCTGCCAAAGCTTTTATTTCCCTTACTGCTTCCGGTACCTGAGATATGGGCACCGCGAAGTCCATAATGCTGCTTATGGCCATTTTTTCCCCTCTTATTTTAGCAAGCAAGTTTGCCAAAGTATGTCTTAGATTCCAGAGTTCCTCTGTCCTCTTAGGATCTGTGGATTGTATTACTTGCTGGGCTCCAAGTTTCTCGCAAATACTCTTAATTATATTTGATTCGTCTATTATTGCCTTTTGGTTGTTTCCATCAACCTCAATGAATAAAAGCGCTTCGGCCTGGGGAAGTTTTTCTTCCAGAAAGGAGTTCATAACCATGATGCAAAGGTCGTCCAGAATTTCCATTGCCGAGGGCATGATTCCCGCATTTGTGATTTCTGTGGCTGCCTCCAAACTTTGATCAAATTTTTCGAAAACCGGAACTATCAGCGCAACGTACTTTGGTATAGGCGTTATCTTCAGTATGATTTCGGTGAAAACTCCCAGGGTTCCCTCAGAACCCACCAGAAGCCTAGTCAGGTTATAGCCCGAGGAGCTTTTCCAGACCCGCCCCCCGGTCCTAATGATTTTGCCTCCTGGCAGAACAACCTCCAACCCGAGAACATGGTCTACTGTGGCTCCATACTTTAATGCTCTCACTCCGCTGGCGTTGTTTCCCACCATTCCTCCCACAGTGCAGGCAATCGCTGAGCCTGGGTCTGGGGGGAAGCAGTAGCCATACTTTCTAAGTTCCTTGTTTAGCTCTCCATAGATTACTCCAGGTTGAACCACCGCAATCCTATCTTTGAGGCTGATCTCCAAGATTTTGTCCATTTTGACCATGTCCATTAGAATTCCATTTTTGTAGGCAAGGGATTGCCCTGCAGTACTCGTTCCCGCGCCTCTGGGAGTAACTGGTATCCGGTTTTCATCTGCAAATTTGAGGATTTCTGCAACTTCCTCCTTGTTTTCCGGTCTCACCACCGCCACTGGCACTGCTTTTAATTGCGATGCGTCCGAAGAATAGGCCAAAAGCTCAACGGGATCTATTGTAACATCTTCTTCACCCACAATGGATGCAAGGACTTTGAAAATCTCGTTCTGATCCATTAACTGCCTCACCTCTCATCCCTTTAAGGTAAAATTGAGTTATCAGCGTACTCCTCTTGTGGCCTTTTCTGCATCTATGCCCCTTAGTCTTGAACTTGCTTTTAGGTTTAATGGCGGAAATGCTGCGGGGTCTATTTTTACGTCTATTACTGCTGGTTTTCCACAGTCCAATGCGCTTTTCACAGTATCGGCAATCTCGCCTGGTTTCTCCACAGTCCAACCACATGCCCCGAAGTTCTCGGCTACTCTGGCAAAATCTGGGTTAGTGTAATCGTTGCCAAAATCTGTTCCGAAGTTTACCTTTTGAAACATTTTGGGCGCAGCGTAACAGTTGTTATTCATAATAATTGTTACCACGTTGAAGCCACATCTCACAGCGGTTTCTAAGTCCATGATGGTCATCATAAAGTCTCCGTCCCCCACCAGACAAACCACCGGTTCTTCGGGTTTAGCGGCCTTTGCACCTATCGCAGCGGGGAACGCGAAACCCATAGCTCCCAGATTAACCGAGCCAATGAAGGTTCTGGGGTAAATTGTCTTTGTATAAGCAGTTATGAATAAGCGATGAAGCCCAGCTCCAGAGACAATTATGGACTTTTTGGGAATAGTTTTTTGTACGTCCCGAAGTAAACGCTGAGGTTTCACAGGCACACTTTCTGAATTTATATCTGCTCCCCAGATAGCGTTCCACTCCTCCTTCTTCTTTTTTATCTCTTCTGCCCTTGAGGATGACTTTTTCACCGCTCCCCTAGAATCGAGGATTTTTATCATTTCCAAAAGCACTGTTTTCGCGTCTCCCACAATGCCATAGTCACAGTGATAATTTTGACCTATCGATGCTGGATCAATATTGATTTGGATGATATCCCCCTTTATTGGGGTTGTAAAGTTGTAGGTGGTCAGGGAAGAAATAGTACATCCCACTGCAAGGACGACATCAGCCTCTTCCAGAGCGTCGTCAGCCACACTGATTCCTCCACACCAGCCGCTTACACCCAACGCCAAGGGGTGATCCTCTGGGAAGCATCCTCTACCATTCTGGGTTGTTGTTACAGGTATCTGAAGCATTTCCGATATGGTTTTAAGCTCCTCTGAAGCATTAGACCATATTACTCCTCCCCCAGCCAAAATGACTGGTTTTTCAGCTTCTATCAATCTATCCGTTGCTTCCTCAATGATTGAGGGAGAAACTATTTGTGAATCAACTCTAATTTTAAAGTCTGGCTCCACCTCACCTTCCTCATTGTATATGTCCTCAGGCATCTCCACCATAACCGGGCCCGGTCTACCCGCTCTCGCCAAGTAAAAAGCATTATTGATAATCCTCGGAATGTCACTTACACGCCCAATGCGTTGACAGGACTTGGTATAAGGCTTAAGAACCGCAAACTGGTTAGCCTCACCGAAGATTTCACGTCCAATAAGTTTCCTCTCCACTTGGCCTGCGAGTAGAACGACTGGGGAGGAATCCCTATAGGCGTCGACTATACTAAGCACACCGTTTAACGTTCCAGGGCCAGAATGCATCTGGCAAACGCCGACCCTTCCACTGGCACGAGCGTAACCATCAGCCATACTACCTGCGCACCGTTCATGACGTGCAACCACATATTTTATGCGATTCTCAGTGCTCAGCGCAGATAAAAATCCAGCAACGGAAGTGCCGCAAATCCCGAATACATATTCCACATCATTTTCTACAAGTGCATCTACAATTGCCCTATTTCCCTTTACAGTAACCATAAATTTGAGCCTCCTGATCTTAAACTTGTTATACACATTATAATATAAAAAGAATTATGCCAACTCCCTAAAAATAAAATCTCCTATCCCCTCTAATCGTTTATATAGATAATTTAAAAATAATATTCGCTCCCTAGGAAACACCACAAATCCCTCTTTTTATCCTAATCTATAGGAAGACTAATATGTTTGATGATCAAAATTGAATTAAATCCTTTCTGGAGGAAATATTTATGGACAAATTCCCTTGGTGGAACGAAACTCAAAAGAAGCTTGCGGATGAGGTAGAAGCCTTCGCAGACCAATACTACCCAGACGCCGAAGAAGCCGCTTGGAGGAAACAAACTCCCTGGAAAGTTATAAACGCCGTAAAAGAAAAAGGATGGTTCGGAGCACTAATCCCCAAAAAGTATGGGGGACTGCGGGAGGAATTAGCAATAACAGGTGCCTGCATAATAAACGAGGGAATATCAAGACTGGGAGTAGTAGGAACAATATATGGAGGATCCCAGTTCGGGGGAGTCCACCAGATTGAAACCTTTGGAACCGATGAGCAGCGTGAGAAATGGTTACCCGCAATGGCAACCGGCGAAAAAATAGGCGCAATATGCATAACCGAACCACCAGTAGGTTCAGATGCAGCTGCGGTGGCAACAGAGGCTAAACTGGAGGGAGATTATTATATAATCAATGGTAAGAAAAGATTCACCACAGGTCTGGGAATCGCAGATATATACATGTTATATGCTAGAACCAGCCAAGACCCCAAAGACAGAGCGGCAAACAGACATCTAACCGCATTCATTGTCGAAAAAGGTATGAAAGGATTCACGGTGGAAAAGATAAACGAACTATGTGGAGGAGACGGATTACTTAACGGGTATCTCAACCTAGACGAGGTAAAGGTACCAGTAGGAAACCGCTTAGCTGGAGAAGGAGACGGCTGGACGATTATGATGTCAGGCTTAAATGTGGAGAGAACCATAGCTTCATCCCAACTACTAGGCCAAATGAAGGAATCAATAAGATTTGCTCACTTCCACTCACAAAGAAGAGTCCAATTCGACCAGCCCACAATGCTGGCCCAAACCAACCAGTTCAAGATAGCGGACATGATAATGCGCCTCAAAACCTGCAGACTACTCGTCTACTACGCGGCACACCTCCTAGACATTGGAGGAGGGGGCCCCTACGGACCAGTAATAGAGGCCACAGCAGCAAAACTTATGACATCTGAATCCTACGTGTGGACCTCAGCCAACGCCATGCAAGTAATGGGTGGAGATGGTTGGACACGCTTTTATCCAGTTGAAGCAGCATATAGAGCCTCTAAAGTAACTGAGATTGCCGCCGGGACTAGTGAAGTTATGCGTATGATTCTCTACCGTTTTGGCACAAGGCTTATGGAAAATGAGATAAAGCCTCCACGGAGAGTTATTCATCCGGAACTCAAGGTTCCCATCGACCACTTCGACAAGGTTCCCGACTCAGAAAAAATGAAAATAACTGAGGAAAACGTACTCCAGGTACTTGCCGAGAACTACCGCGTAAACCCTGGGTTGTACATGTCTCGCGAAGACCTTTTAATGTATTTGAAGGGAACAGAGGAAGAACTCGACGAAGTTCTTATGGAGCTTGAGGAAAAGAAGCTCGCGGTCCTAAGCAGAGACCGGAGAGGGGTCATTAAACTGGCGAATGCCACCTACGCCGGCCTTAAGAAAGCCCACCCGCTAGAATATTATCAATACTATCCCAAGTGGGTAAATATGGACGAGCTATTCTAAAAACCCACACCTTCCCCTCTTTTTTGTTTGGAATATCTATATATTTGTAAAAGATGGAGACGTGAACGATTGCGCCTCAAGTATAACCATCGCTTCTGAAAAATGCCGAGGCACTTACCAAAATGAGAGATAAATAGAGCTGATGTTAGTCTCAGTTCTTTATTTATTCTTCGTCTAGTTGTGAATAATTTTCTACCATAAAATTGGGAGCTTTACCTTGTTTGGCTACTTTTTATATGGTTTCTGGATGCATCATTCTTTCCGTCAGGCTCTTATCTATCTGTTTCAACTCCTCCTCTTTCTCCAATAATTTTCTAATCTTTTCATCCATGATTCTTTTTCGTTCCATTGCCAGTCTTTTCTCCTCTTCTTCCCTTTCTTTTTGTCTCGTGACGTTGATAAAATCGTCAATCCTTAAAATGGCGTTGGCAGTTTCGCTTGCGGCTTTAAATGCATGCTGTTTGACTTTGTACGCCTCCACCAATCCTCTCTCCACCACATCTTCAACTTCCCTTTTTACCGTGTTGACTCCCAGGTTTGTATAACCCTTAGCGTGTCTGGATCTTAACTCCACCAAAACATTAATCGGTTCTAGCCCAGCATTGGTTGCGAGGGTTTTCGGAATAGCTTCCATGGCAGACGCAAAGGCTTCTATTGCCAGCTGTTCCCTTCCCTTAAATATTCTTGAAAAGTCTCTTAACTTTCCAGCAACCTCCATTTCTATGGCTCCGCCACCCGC